>Ga0222719_10000261_pt1 | contig 53602 bp, 29 predicted proteins | sample C33_34DmetaG_FD_165039 | JGI IMG/M metagenome (GOLD analysis project Ga0222719, IMG submission 165039) | Estuarine water microbial communities from San Francisco Bay, California, United States - C33_34D | ecosystem: Environmental > Aquatic > Marine > Unclassified | place: USA: California...
GCTCCAGAATCCATCTACAGTACTATCGCTTTCTACTAATACGCTGTAAGGTCTAACCACTGCGTTAGCATTTAAATATTTTTTACCTTGATTAGTTACTGTAACACTTGTAATTCTACCAAAGCTATCAACAGTAGACTCTGCTAATGCTCCAGATCCGTCACCTGTAATAGTAATCAATGGAGCTCTTTTATATCCAAATCCTGCTTCAACAATTTCTATTGTGTTAACATGACCATTAACAATGTTAATTAATAGTTTTGCTTCTCTAATTAAAGATGTAGTTTGAAATCTAAGTTCTTTTTCAGAATCAATTGATACATCATAAAGATTCTTAACAAAGCTCGGTTTCTCATCTACTAGATTTAGATAACCGTAATCAATTTCATCTGCTAATGGCAATGACATAAACGCATCATTGATAAATGTAATAGTTTGTTCAACTGCTTTGTTTCTATTAACAAAGATTGTTTGTCTAGGTCTACTTGAAATACCGTACTTGTTTTTGTCAGTTAACGCAGGATCAGGTATTTGATTTCCTAAAATATCACTTCCTACTAAACTGTCAATCCATTTTCTTTCTAAATCTTCATTAGGATTATCTACACTTTCTTCAGTGGCTAACAAATACTCATTATGTATTAAGTTTACATCATCATTTGTTTTATAATATTGAATGTTTACGCTAAACTCGTCAGTCGTTAACAGAGTTTTAAGATTACTAATAGTAATTTTGTCTTTATCAACTAGGTACGCAAACGGAACTCCAGCATTCTCTGGATTTTCAATATAATCAGCAACTTGTGATGCCGCTAATGTCTTTTCACTATTTGTTTCTTGAGTAAACTTATTCTTTACCCAGTAATAATATCTAGTTTTTGATATTTTTCCAGTTACAGGATTAACATTTCTTTTTACACTGTAAACAGTATCATCTGGATATAAAGGTGTTCCAGTTACGTCAGGATCATCTTTATTAGTTAAAGTAACATATTGGCTTGGTAAGTAAGGTGTTTCAACCCATTGATAAACATCAATTGAACTTCCTTCAGCATACTTGTTCCAATTACCGTTTCTAAATACAACATTGCCTTGTTCGTAAACTAGATATTTTACTTTTGAAGTATCCCACCAAATTTTGCCTACTTGAGCATCAGTCCAGTGTTGGCCTTCATCTATAGTTGTTAGTTCTTCATTAGACGAGTCACTGTATACAGCAGGGTCAAAAGTAGTTTTAAAATCAATATTCTGTTCTACAATTCCTAGAACTTTTCCTTTATAATAATCTATAATATCAATGTCAGCTATCTTAGTGTATACATCTTTTTCGTATGCCGCTAAATTTTTTATCTTAGAAATATCAACTTGTGGCTGTTGTGATCTAATTGCTTCCCACGGTAATACATTTTCAGCTTTTTCAAACTTTTGTATTCTACCAATAACAACTTCACTAAACGCAGGATCTGTAGAAAGATATTTTGGTGAACCTACAATAATTGTGTTATTACTTGTTGCTAACGCTGTACCAAAGTTTTCGTTATAATTAAGATCATCTTCAAAAATTTCGCCAAGTACCCAACGACCGCCATATTGATTAAACACAAAGACTTTGCCTGTAACACCTAACGGATCAGCATATTTTGTTGTTAGTCTATCAAACTTGGTTTGGTCTGTATCAAAAGTAGTTACATCAAACGTTTGTGCGCCTTCAGCAGATACTACTAACGTTTTACCGTCTGGTGAAATATCTAAATTAGATCCAAATCTTTCATCGTAATCTAATGTGTTAGATTGAATTCGTTGTTTGAATACAAAACTTGTTCCTGACCAATCAAAAACAAATACTGATCCTTGATCTTTTTCATTCTTGTCGGCATTTGGTGCGCCAACAAATAGTGTGTTACCATCTTTTGATATGATTACTTTGTAGCCAAACGCATCGCCTGGATTCAATGACGGGATAGAGTTTTTATTAATTTGCTGAACAAAGTTATAAACTCTATTTGTATTTTTCTTATAAACAAAAACTACACCAGTTCTTGGGAACGAAGTATCATTTATTTTAATCCACTTGTTATCAATTTCAGGAGCGTCATCAATACTTGTTAAACTAGAATCACTATCTAGCTCATAGTATTCATTGTTTCTTCTAACAATATCACCTTGAATATAAGTTTCAGTGTTTCGCCAAACACCTCTATAATTTTCAAAATTATTTGTATCAGCATACGGAGCAGAAGCAACTAGTATGTTACCATCTTTGCTCATGCTTGTACTTGTACCAAACTTATCACCGATATCAATATTTTCAATCTGCTCATCAGCTGTTCCTTGCTCTAGTGATGACCCATCATCTACATAAGCATTAACATTTGGAACAATGTTTTTATTAATAGTGTTTGATACTTCCCAATCGTCACTACTATCTGGAGTAGTTACACCGTCTGAAGTAAAGAATGTTGTTGCTGTATAATAAGAAGTTTGATACCATACAATGCTTCCTTCTGGATAACTTCTATTAATATCAAAAATTCCTACAAATTCTTTATCTTGTAAGAACGTCCATTTTGTTCCGTTGAACTGATATAAGTAAATCTTACCTCTGTTATCTCTACTTCCTGGAGCAGAGATTGACATATAATAACTCTCATCAGTTGCTCCTAGATCTGTACCTAATATCTTAACTTGGTCTCCTACAACGTATCCTGTGCCTGCTACACTAATAGTAGCACTGTAAGCGCCGCTTGCTCTTTGAATATTAAAGATTGCGCCTATTCCTGGATTTGAAATATCTTCAGGCGATACATCTAGGAAAGTTCCGCTTCCAGGGCCTGGAATGCCTACATACTCAATACCCAATGCGGCTGTGCCTGTAAAGCTAAAATATTTTATCTCACCTTCACGCTTTGTTGGAAATGGTCCTAACGACCCTAAATCTGATACTTGATTAATTCTTATTGTAATGTCGTTTTCTGGGGTTGCGCCGCCGACTGTATTTCCAGGAATTACAATAGTTGTTCCTGAGGTATACTTGATTAAGTTACCTTTATTATCTTTTTCTCCCCAGTCAACCCAGTTACCAGTTCCAAAAGTGGCCGAAGTTGGATCATCGTCATATGGCACATTGAATGGAAACCCTTGTACTTGTTCCCAAAACTCTGGAGATTGATTAGGAAATATTGTTTGATATGCTGAATATGCTGTAGCATCAGTTCCTGGTACTATGCCTGTTACAGTTTTTAAAACATTCCAGTATTGCGAACTGTTTTCTGGATACTTAACAACATCACCACTATCATAAGTTCTTGTAGAACTCCAAACACCTTTGTCAAATCCTGTATCTTTAACACAAGCATAAAAGAATCCATTAAATCTAACAATACTTCTAGACTTGTAACCGTTACCTGGCTGTACTGGAACTGCTGGACTTACAGAAGTGTTTTGTCTAAGTCTTACATTGTATACATCTTTGTTTTTTGTAACTGTAAGCAATGCTGATTCCGAAACTGGTCCACTTGGAATACCACTAATGTTATTAAATGTATCTGAACCTAAAATTCCGCCATTTTCGTCAACTGCTTTAACTGTAATAACAATATCGTTGTTACCTGTTCCTGTTGCTGGCTGGCCACCTACTCTTGTTCCTTGGATGTATAACTTGTCGCCTGGAGCATATCCAGTGCCTGCTGATCTAACTTCGATGTCATAAGCAGGAATACCAGTCGATCTAGTAATATCAAACGTAGCATTTTGGCCGTCTGAACTAATGTCTGTACCACTAACATTCTCAAATAACTCATCGTTCAGTCCGCTTGATCCATCAGCTTTTACTGAAAGTATTCCGCCAACATCGTCAACTTGATTAACTGTAAGAGTTACATCTCCGCTTGTTCCTTCAATGCCTTCTAACTTTCCAATGTTAATAGACGATCCAAAAAATTCACTGTTTGCTTGTCTTGGACTTACTAAACTGTTTTTAAGTTTCCATTGTCCATTTGAATATTCATAAATGTCTACTCCGCCTTGTTTGGCGTAACCTTTGTTTGCTAAAAATAATTCAGCACCAAGTGGATTCGCTTCTAATAATTCTACTGGTTGCCAGTCTTGGCTTGCTAAGTCGATTGTACTTCCGTCACCAAAGATTCTATTATTTGCTTTGTAAAGTTTACCAGCATATAATACAGTATCGCCCGGCTCATAGTCAGCATTAGTATCAAACTCTTCTTGATAGTTACTAGGAATATAACTTGCTTTCGGCGAACCTACAATTAACCATCTGCCGTCGTCACTTGCTGTAATAACTTCAGCATACGCTCCGAGGTATGAAGGTTTTAGCCCGTCTTTAGGTGTTAAAATTTGTAAAGGAATAAGTCCTGTTTCACCATCTGAGTAAACAACAACTGCTGAACTTCTTACTACATCACCGACGGATACCGGAGCACCTGGATTACCTACAATAGTTTGATTAAGTTGTGGAGCAAATGTTACAGCACTACCTGTACCTGTAGGAAAAGCAATACCATACTCTGAAATTTGAGTTACGTTATACTGCTTGTTTCTCTGTACAACTTCCCAGCCGTTTGTGTTTTCAGATTTATCAATGAAGACTTTTGAACCTGTAGGTAATTTAGCAAATCCATTGTCAATTAGTTCTTTGTAATCTGCTACTCTTACACTTTCAAAATAACTTACATAACTAAATGAACTTTCATCTATAGTTGGTTCGTCTTTGAATCCAGCGATAGCAATAATAATCTTTTTAGGTTCAACTGCTGAAATTTGATAGAAGCCTGTAAGGCCACTTATGTTATTAATTCCTACAATCTGTCCTACTTTAAAGTCATGTACTTTGTTTGTTTCTAACTCTACTCTATCAACATCCGGAACTGAAATACTATAAATTAGTACATTACTAATAACGTATCTATATACGTTCCATGATCCTGGCTCAAAGGTTGTCCAAATATTATCGCCATGATTTATATCTGATAAAGGAATGTCGTTAACTAAGAAATCAAACAGACTGTTGCGGATAAAGTCTACATCACTATTAAAAATATATCCTGCTGAATTTTTAGCAACATCGTAAGTTTTTTGTGGAAGTGAAAAACTTGTATTTCCAAGCTGGTAATCAGCGTCTTTTAAAAGTATAAAATTTTGAAATTCATCTGATCTAAAAGAATTGCCATTAAGTAAAATAGGTTGTGGGTTTAACTTAAAGTTATTTGATTGTAATACAAATTCTGTTTCATCAATTTGATCTGTGCCGCCGACAGATCCCATTCTAAATGCCCATTCCTCATCTAGTACAATCTTATCATCGTCAACTTTACTAACTTTATCAAAAACTTTTTTGATAGCGTTGTTAGTTCCTTTCTCTCTACTAAATCCTTGGAACAGTTTAAACTGTGACACATCGTCCTCAGCAATTTCTTGTAGATAATTCCTTTGTTGGAAACCAACTGTGTGCTTGGCTAGTGTTTTTTGTGCCGAATTAATACCGTCAACAGTTAGTTCGTAGTAGTCCTCAATTTGATTAACTCTAAAATCAAAGTTAGGAACTAATCCGCTTGTAGGATTGCTATCAAGTATAGACCATTTTGATTCATCAAAGGCTTTGCTACCTTTTTGGAATACTTTACTGACATAGTTATACTGCTTATATTGTACAATGTCACCTAGTTTATAATCTGTAAATTGCTTCCAAGAAAGTATATTAACATTATCAAATATAAATCCTGGGCTCGTATAATCGCCGTCCCAATCAACTGTGCGGAACCCCTTACTTTTAATTCTTTCTTGTCTGTAACCAGGTCCTTTGTCAAAAATAACATCATTGAACACTGTCTTGTCATCGAATATTGTTACATGCTCTTTTTGAACATAGTTGATCTCAGCAAAATAAATTCCTTCGGTAGTTGTTTCTGGAGAAATTAGTAATTCATTTTCTCCTCTGAAAATATCAATATCATTTGAATCTATTTTTGTACCGTCTGATCTTAAAATGTTATAGTCATAAAAACTATCTAATACATTGTCTGCTACAGATCCAATATTTTGGAATTTAAGTAAAGTTGCTCCGGGACTTACTGAAAGTACACTTCCTACAGCCCAGTTGTGTGTTGTCCAGAACAAAAATTCTTTAACAGCCGTTTCCCAATCTTGAACGTTTCCTAGTTCTTTATTGTAAACATCAAATACCATTCCTTGGTTTTCTAATAAGCGGCCATATCCTAATAAAAAGTCAACTACTGATTGTGCTGTTTCAAACACAGTATCGTAATTTAAAGTAAGTGTTGATGATTCATCAAACTTAGTTCTTCGAACCGCTCTTGCTCCGCCGACCGTTGGAACTTCGTCTATTTTATTCCACTTGTCAGGATCAAAATTGCTTTCGGCTTCGTGAGCAATATTGGCTCTATAAAAACTATTTTGAAATTTTACTAACGTTCCTTTGATATAGAACGAGCCTTGATTCCAATCTATAAATGCTTCACTTACTCCGCCAATATCTAGTACAGGATCGTTTTGTTGGGCAAAGAAGTCGTGATATTTAAAAATAGCATTAAGTTGATCATATCCGCCAACTTTATAGCCGCCTGCGACTTTTTCAATTAATACTCCACTGTATCTCGTAGTAAATTGTGGAGAGCTAACATTGAAGAAAACATCATAATTTTCTCTTGGTAAAAATACACCAGTTTGTGTACTTTGTGGATTTTTACTGTCTAACAAATACTGCTGTTGTTCTTTATCAATGAATCCTTTAATTCTTGTGCTTAATTTAATATCAAAGTTATTGTAAACATCATAAAGAGCAGTTTTTGTTTGAGCATTTGATTTCAAGTAATTGATTACAAATGCTAACAATCCATCAGGTCTTGTTTCTGAAGCAAGGCTACTAATGATATCTGAATTATTAGCAAACGTATCTGTTGACGCACTAATAAGTTGTCCTATAATATTTTTCTTTAATATTTTTCTATCTAAGTTAAGACTAATTGTTTCAAATGGTCTTAGCAAGCATGCCGCAATAATTTTAGCATAAGGATAAACACTACTGCGTCTCCAGGCTGCCTCCGACGGTGATATATCACCAAATTTAAAGTCAGCTCTATAATCTGTACTAAAATCAATAAATGCGTCACTTGCTAACGGGTCAAGTAACCTTCCATCGGCATCTACTGGAAGATAATCTAATAGATTTGATCTAGTATATCTCTTATGTGTTCCTTGTCTTTCGCCTTGCTTGATAATACCATCACGCATATCTTCCCAAAGAATTAGGTTGTTACTTGTGTAAGGTGCTGGTCCATACTCATCTTCCCACCAACTTGGCTTAACTGTAAATCCTAGCATTTCCCACGGAGTTAAATGTGGCGTTACTGTATCAAACAAATACTGATAAACACCTCTCCAGTAACCAGGCATTGACTGTTCTCGTTTAATATCTAATGTTTTGTTAAATGTCCATGTAAATTCATTGGTTTCGTTGTAATATGAATTAGCATATAGATCAATACCTTTAATAACCGGCCATCTTAAAAATTCTAATTCTAAAATATCATCAACTTGTTTTTTAGTAAACACGCCTGTGTTATCATATCCACCGAATAAATTATCAGTATCTAATATTTCAGGATTATATTTTTGTTTAATATTATTATAAATTCTCTTTTCAAATTCTAATAATAGCTGGTCTCTAAAATCACCATAAGCAATAGTAACGCTTCCGTCGTGTCCTCTGATAACTGTTGTTGGATTTATAAAAGAAGTATCCTCATAAATCTCAGGAACCCATGCTTTATATAAACCTAAACTTGTAGGAGTTTCTGGAACAAAAGTAAACGATGTAGAATAATATTCTTTAATTTCAAGTAAATCGTTTTCTTGTAGCTCTCTGATTATCTTAACAAAACCAAATTCACTATCAAACTCATAATCAATTCCGTGAATTAATTGTACATTGTTAATATACAGGTAAACTGCTTTTGTTGAAGGTGTTTCTAAATCAAATTTGTCTGATAACGCAAATGTTTTAATTCCTGTATCTTCAACTGTATATTTGGTAAGTTTATTAGCGCCAGTACCTAGCATATCCGTATTAGAAAATGCTCCTGTATCAGGCTTTGATTTTGAAATATTTGTAAGAATATCGTCTAACAAAACAATTACATCTTCGCCGCCGAACGGTATAGTTATTGCTTGTTTTAAAATGTTACTCTTATAACTTTCGTACTGTTTAGCAGAGTGTCTTAAAGATTTAATTATGTTAAACTGCTTGTCACAAAGTAACGGCAATGATGTAGCGGCTACAGAGCTATATTTTACAAATCTCTGTCCTTTATTTTGATATCCGTCAATGTCTCTTAAATTGCTTATACCAGGAAAACTACCTGTGAATTCTTCAGTATAATTAACCATAGATCTTAAATGATCTGTTGCTTGTCCTAAAGTAAAAGAGTCAATAGTATTGTTTAATGGATTTCTTTCTAAACTTTTTGGAAATTCATAAAAACCTAAATTAGGTTCATCGTCGGAAAATACTTTTAATGTAACAGTGTCGTCTTTATTAAAAGATATATTAGTAAAACTAAAAGTTCTTAATCCTTCAACAGTTGATACAACAGTATAATCTTCTTTTATAAATTCACCATTTAGATAAAAATACAAATTAGGTTGAACACTAGTATTCCAATCTACATTTGAAAAAGTAACTTCTGAACTATCTTCGCTAAGTGTATATGTCTGGAGTATTGCTTGATCAAATACAGGATCAGAAGGAAGATACAAATTATGATAGCTGTAATCTAAAAGTGTGTTGTTAGTTTTAATAAAACCAGTGTTGATGTTAATATCTACATTTGAAGCATCGACTTGATATGTAAAGTTATCAACATCCCAGTTTGATTCAAAAACAATATCGCCGCTGTTATTTAGGTTTTGGTAAGCAATAGGAAAACCAAGTTCTGTATCATTTGCGCCTGTACCTATTTTATAAGATACTAAGTTTGATCCTGCGAAACTTGATGTTTCGTATTTTGTATTATCTGTAAAACTAGTTCCAGTACTATCAAAAACATCAAACTTTGGTTGTTGATTTACTGAATTCTTTGATTGGCTTTTGTTCCATGTTGTGCCATCATAATGATACATTATGCCAGCATTATTTTTTCCAAATTTAACAATTACACCTTCACCGGCTTGTGTCTCAGCATCATCTGCTTCTACTAAAGCAATCTGTAAATTGTCAGCAATATTATTTGCTTGTATAGCAATCTTTTTAACTACAAAAATTTTGTTCTGTACCAGCGGATCTGTATCTGCTGTAAACAAAATTCTAGCGCCTTCAAAAATATCAACATTATCAATGTTATAACCTGCTGTTCCTTCAATAGTTGAAAACACATCAGTTGTAAAATCGTCAATAAAATCAATAGTTTGTTTAGCAATAGAACAGTGATTTACTAATTGAAGATTTGGTTTAAATTCAATAATGGGTCTTTTAGCTCTGTTGCTTTCACTAATCTTAGAAGCAACTTTATTAAAGTCTGCGCTATAGTCAATCACAGATCTATGGAACCATTTATTGTACCTGCTCCATGGATTTCTATCTTTACTAGATCTGTTAATTGTAATATAATCTTTATTTGATGGAAAACTTACAGCATCGTCAAATGGTAGTTCGTCCCATCCTCCATCATCGAATAAAACATCTACTGTGTCATTAGGTACTGGCGGTAAATCTAAATCTTGAAAACTAATTAACTTAATAGCATCGCCAACTCCGTCAACTAACCAATCGCCCGAAGCATATTTTTCAGGTGTTACATTTCCTGAAAAGTTAATCTTTAAACCGTTTGAAAACTTAACACCATTAGAACTTGTATAATTTGCTTTGCCAAGTATTTCAGTACTAACATCAATTTTTGTGTTTTCGTCAATCGACGAAATTCTAAACATACCAACTCTATCAATATTGTTTCCACTTTGATAGTATAAAACATCAGGACTATTATTAGGTATTGTAATTGTAATAGTTCCTACTTCAATGCCGTTGTTAGTTACACCGTCATTATAATCAGCAATACCACCTTCTGTTGGATTTCTTCTAATGTAAAGTGGGTCTCCAGGAGTATTAACATTTAATACGTATGTTTGTCCTCTGTACAAGTTAATGCTTGGATTAGGAGTAAGTCCGTCTGGATAAAAGATATATTCGTTTTCACCTTGGCTTCTAACTCTATATTCTGATTCTACTTCTTGAGCTTGTCCGCTTACAGAGATAGTATCAGGACCTTGTGGTAGCCAATAATACTCTCGGTAGTTAATAAACTTATCCCAGTCAATTGGTGGATTCCAGGAATAACTTTTCATTCCTGTAGTTAAGTCGTCTCTTTCGTTATTGTTGTTAAAAAATTTAAGCTGACTTTTTACATCGAGATAGTCGTAAAAATTAACAACCTTTTCATTCTCTGAATCAGTAATAACAACACCAGGCTCTAACTGATAAGCATGTCGTAATGATTGTTCTTTATCAAGATAGATGTCTTTGCTATTATAAGTTCTACCATAAGTTCTACCAATATACCCAGACAGTCTATCTAACGTTCCAGGCTGTACTAGAGGATCTAGTGTAGCACTTAGGAACTTTCTATTTGTAGGACTTTTGAAAATTTCCGGTAGTAAATCGTAGGTTTCTCTTACCGGTAACTCACTTTGTTTGAATATCTTTTTGCTCATTAACTATTACTCGTCTTAGTTATAACCTGTGATTTTAACAAGTTCAATTCTATTGCTGTAATGGTATCAACTATCTGAATATCATCAACAGTTGCCGCACTAACCAAAATTTCATCTGGTCTTGCTTGTACTTCTGATAGGCTTCCGTATGCTTGATTCTCTTGTTTAGGAACTAAAACGACGTTGCTAATTTCAGGTGAATTGTATTGAATAATATATGACAACAATTCACTAGAATGAAACTTGTCTCCAAAATCCCAATTATCAATAGCAAAGTAATTTGTAATACTGTTTATAATTTTGACCTTTAAATCATTATCATTAATTGTCATGTTTTTATTTTTAACAACTTTAAATGTCGCTTGAAATTCTGTTTTTGCTTTTGTACCAAACAAAGGAAAATATGTTACTGGATGGTAAACAATTTCATCACTGATTGTTTTTAAATCTGCTAACGGTGTGCCAAACTGGATCCTTAAACTTTCTGGTGTAGGTTCTTGAGGTGCTGTTGTTACTGATCCATTTAGATACTTGCGGTAATTAATGTCGTACGTTCTAACAAGAAGGTAAACATCAATAATATTACTAACACTAGGATCAATTCTTCTATTGCTACTAGCATTATGAATATATTGGAATTTTAATCCGCTACGCCCAATATAAGCAACATACGAGGGTTCTAAAATAAACGTTCTAGTAATTAGATCAACTCTTTTAATAAAGTTTTCTGCTTGATCATAAAAGTATATTAATTGATTGTGATCATAATCATTAACATTTGTATTAACTTCTTTATCTTTAACTAAAATAGTATTGTTTTCATTATCGATAAAATCTAATTTTGTGAAACCAAAATTATCAGTTGTCTTTTTAAAGAACAAGTATTTGTTTGACAAGTCTGTTCCAACGATATCATCAAAACTATCTGGATTATCAATTACACCGTCATCGTCACTGTCATAAAATGTTATCTTTACACTTTCAGTACTCTGATAGCCGTCTTCAAATCTAACGCTGTCAGCAATTTCAAACTTAATATCATTCTTTAATGTTCTGTCTTGGTCAATAATTGCTGTTACATCGTCTGCTGTAAAATCAGGATTTAAATTTTTAAGATTAATAATACTTGCGGCTAGTGTTGCTGGTGAAATTTCTTTACCTTCTGGAACACTGTTAATGTCAAGTACGCTGATTTGATCTTTAATAACTGTTCTGTTCTTGCTATCATAGATCTTTTCAGATCTATCAAAATAAAATCTATTTTGCTCTACACTTGAAAATACATAATTTGTTCCTCTAACACGGACTCTAAATTCGTCTCCATCGTAGACAAATGCTAATAACCAACCAGCATCTGCGTTTGTATTTGTGTTATCGCCTGCTTGACCTAAACTAAAATCACTGCTTAAATCAATGTTACTGCTTGATATAACTTTCCATGATCTAGTTTCAATGTCATATCTTAATCCAAAAGTTTGACTAGCAAAACTTAGGTTTAATATTTCAGTTTCTATATCAACTGGTAAATTGCTAATAAACTTAGGAACAACCTGCGAAGGAACTGCGCTAGTTGGAATAGGGTCAGACAGTGTAATAGGTCCAACACCGTTTGATAAATTACCTACGCCAGCATTTGTACCGTCGCCTACTACTCTTACTACTTTAGACCAAATATATTTTTTATGTGTCTTGTCTGTTGGATCATAAGTTACAATTTCGCCGTCTTTGAATGCTTGAGTAGACAAAGGAGGTAAAAACTTAATTAAACTTCCTGCTTCAATAAATCTAAGGTTACTAGTTGTATAAACACCAATCTTGATTGGAAATTCATCAAAGATATTACCAAAGTAGCCAGTGCTACCGTTAATATCAGTTGTTGTTTGTAACCATTTTACACTTACGTCACTTGTAAAAATTTTATCAAAATTAGTTAGATAAAAATTATAAGTTTCAAAATCTTCAATAGCAGGTTCTATTGTGTTTCTAATATAGTTTAGAATAATATTTTTATTAGTATACTTGTAACTAAAGTTGCGTTCAGTATCTGCTCTATAAACTAAACCATCGTCGGCAAAAACATTTACCATTGAATACTTTCCGCTGGCATCAATAATGTCAAAATTTCGACTAATGCCGCTTGATGTTCTGTTTATTGCTTTTACTTTTAAAATTTCTTGTGAACTACCTAAAGGAGCAAGGTTATAATCTTCTCCAGTGACCATTCTGTTTTGTGTATAATACTGTGCTGGTGCTTTAGTTCTAATTGATTCAATAGTTTCTGATGCCGCACTATTATCAACAGTATATTGTAACGATAAAGTAATTGTAAGAGTTTGACTTGCTCCGGATTTACCTACATACGGAATAGATACTGTTATGTTACGCATATCTCTTGGAGATATGCTGTAAGTTGTTCCTGCTGATGTTCTATAAAACGCTCTAAATGTTCCTTGCGGAAGATTACCAAATACACCATCAGAAAACAATAAGTCAATGGCGTCATTTTCTTGTGTAATTACAGAATAGATATCTTTTTGTTGACTAGTTAAACTGTTATAGATAATGTTATTGCCTTCTACACTATCTACTTTTGTCCATAGTGTATCTAAATTGCCATTAGCATCTAATTTATACAACCAAACATCATCATTGTTAATTCCTTGTGATGTGATAGAAACTTGTTCATTTACAGTCGGCTGTGTAACTTCAAAGTCAGCACTTTGAAGGGATCCTTGCTTAAACATCATAAAGAATCCTGTATTAGCACTAGCATTACCTCTACCATCTTGTCTGTAAATAAAACCGTAGTTTCTTCCAGGCATCGGAGACTCTTCATAAATGTAATCTTGTCCGATTATTGAAGTACTTGGAATTTCAAATTTTAAACTTCTTCCGCCAGCACTTTTACTAAAATTAAAAAGTGGAGATGTTTCATTAGAACTATTAAAACTGTACTGCTCTGTAACTATACCATCGATGTTTTGCTGGCCTTGATTCTTTCCAAATTCTGTATTTGGAACCATTGCCGCATTGAGAATAATAATAAATTGTTCAAACCAATTTGGGTTTGTAGGATCATTCCAGTTGATAGTTTGGCTTGATAAGTTTGTGCCTGCGCTATCAGTTAACTGCTCATCTGTTTCAATTGAAGTAAACTTTAAAAGTCCACTAGCACCTACGTTTCGTTTAGCATTGTAAGACAACATACGAGCAATACGCAATACACTTTCTTTACGTTCTGCTAATTCAATGAAATTTTCTCTGCTGTTTAGATCCATTCTAAACGCAAGACTTTGTCCTAAGAATGCTATAAGATCAATTAGAGCAACATATTCTGAACTTTCAATAAAATCGTTAAAATCTTCCGGATAGTTTTCTCTTAGATATTCAACCATAACACGGCGAAGATTTTCAAAGTCGTAAGACTTGAAATCAGCGTTACGAAACGTCTGATATATACGAGTCCAGTCTTCAGCTAGTATTAAATTGTTCTGTCTAGTTGTTGTTGTCATCTTTGTTTTTGCCCTATATGCTATTTACCGTATCTAAAAAACTGCGCATTTTATTTAGACATCTGTTTTATTAAAATCTAACACTAATTTTTCGGTTAAATTTAGCTGTACATACTCTAGATCAACTTCAACACGTATTCCGTATTCAGTAGCATCAACACTTATGTTAGCTGGATTTACACGTGGATCCCTGTTTATAATTTCAGTTACATCCTCTGAAACTATTTGTACATTTTCTTCGGTCATTGGCTCAAATACCATCGACCATATTACTGTTCCAAATTCCGGTTGTTCTAGTTTTTCACCCTTACGTATATGAAAGTGATTTAATAGATCTTGTTTAATAAGTTCAAGGTCGTTTTCTTTAAAATGATTTTGCTTTTTTCTAGAATTAAATCCTTTATAAATTAATGATCCTACGTCAGGCGATGTAGCTCCAAAGTTTGCTTCACTTGATTGAACCTTTTGCTGATTATAAATTCTTCTAACCATTATTATTCCTCATTTTCCCTGTCAGTCTTTGGAGGAGCAACTGCCAAAGGATCTGTATTTTCGTGTTCTTTCCACGGCTCGTGCTGTGGTATACGTTTCATAATACTTTCTAAGGGCTCGTCGCTTTGATATTCTTTATTTGCCCAAGGAAGTTTTATGTCTGTAACACTATTTAAGTGAGTTAAAAGTGGCTCCGGAACTGTTACATTTGCTATCGATCCTGGCTCTGCTACTTGTGCTGGATCACAGTTCATTTCAATTTTATCAGCAGTTTCTCTGTGGAAATTTTTACTGCTTATATTTGTACTGTCGTTAGATCTAATTCTTGTGTTATTAACCGAAGTCGTATTAACATTGCTTGCTTTTAACTTGTAATCCTTAGAAGCAGTAGTTTCAATATTTCCTTCAACGTTTGTTCGATCGCTTCCTTTAACTGTTGTACTAACATCTTCTTCTACAACTGTCGACTTAAATCCACCAACTAATGTTGTTAGATTGCCAGCAGAATCAACATGTATTCTGCCAACTGTACTTGGAGTTCCCTCCTCGCCTGTTGGACTTTCTGTATTCGTACCGCTTGCTTTGATATTGATATTTCGTTGTGCTTCCATGTTGATGTCTCTGCCAGCGTGGAAGTTAAAATCTTGTTGTGTATGAATACTGATACTGTCTTGAGCAAATATATCAATTTTACCGTCAGAAGTAAGTTCTATCCAAGCAGTACCTCTACTATTTCCGATATAGATTAAATCTTCTGAATTGTGTAATAGGATTTGGTGTCCTGTTCTAGTGCGCATTCTAAAACTTTCACCATAAGGAATTCTAACATCGCCTTCTTCGTCTTTTGTGGCATCAGCATATTCAGGAGGTCCTTGGTCTGCTGGTGTTTTTCTTATAAATCTATCATCGCCGTCATCCATTACAAACTGATGACCGCCTAGTCTACTTACATAAGTTGGATCAGACACATTGTCGCTTGTTCCTATAGACTTAGTTCTTGCTCCTGGTCTTTTATCTAACGGTCCAGGAGTACTAATACCATGTACACTTGATATACCGTTTCTAACCATAGTACTGTTATGGCTTCCTCTTATAGGATCTCCTACTAGTCCGCTATCTAATAAAAATCCTGCTAATGGGTGTACAGCCCTTTTGTTAACTTCAGCATACTTTGAAGTTTCTGTGCTATCTAAATTCTTGTTAATTTCAGCAACAGGTAAAACGGTTGTTTGCCCAAAGTCTGATTCTTGTGTTGGAGACTTATCGACATTGCCTGCGGCCGCGATACCTGGTACCATGTGATTTGCGCCCGGTTCAGGTATAACTCCAATCCAGTACCAAGTTTTCGAATCTTCTGTTTGAACTACTAAAACTTTTGTTCCTACGTCTGGCGGAATAAAACTCATACCGTACGATTTTTGTGTGTCATTATAAGCTAGATCAGAACCTGTATTCTTACCGTTAAATGATTGATTAGTATAACCAAAAAACGGAGGAGCATAATACGCAGGAACATAGCTTACTTCACTACCAACAAGTCCGGGATCATAGCCCTCAATGTTAACAAATAATGTTCCTATTCCTTGCTTAATGTCATGTCCAATAACACGGGCAGTTTTAGGACCTGAATATGCTATGTCTGTTTTATTCAACTTCATTATTCAGATCCCTTGTTGCTATATTTTTTGATATCATAAGAGTCTAGATCAGATCTAGTTTGAAGATCAGCACCTAATAATTTTTTAGTATTTGATGCAGCTGTTGATTGTGAGGCGCTGACGCCTTTAATATCTAACTCTGGATCTTGTGTTAGATCTTTTACTAGTTTTAAATTCTGTTTAAAAACACCATCTTCAAAAGTGCTTATATTTCTTAATAATTTGTAAACACCACTAAACGGATGATCAGTACCTCCCGATGGGACTTGAGGTAAATTTGATCCAGGATAAGGGTAATCTTGAATAGTTCTAAATCTTACATATATTCTAGTATCTTCACCGTTCCATGCCATTCCTAAACTAGGAAACACATATTTTTGATTTCCAAGACCGCCAATTGGAATATAAAAAGGATCGCCTAAAATATCTATACTCAATTCTAACATATAAAGATTTTCTTCTTTATCGTCACTTGATGTTAATCCTGTTACATTAGCGTGTACCCATCTTGCGACATTTAGTTCAGTAGCATCAATTCCTGCTCCACCGGCGACATTAGGAAAAGAATATTTGTCAGGTTCATATGTATATGCTCCAGGAAATACTGAATTAAATGCGTTTGATGCACCCGGTGTAGGTTTTACAAAAGTATATTTTCCGTTAACTAGATTTTTTTTGTTCTCAGCAAGATTATCAAACCCCGCTGGCTGTCCAGAAAGATAAAATGCAGCATTAAAATTTAGATCAAAATTAATAATGTCATCATTCTGACCAGTATAGGTATAAGAATACGCTTTTTTAATCCTTGCCTTTGTAGCAGGAGTTACTTCAATGCCTTGACTTGGCAGTTTTAGATTACTTAAATTTGTATAAAAAGGTACAACCGTATAATAAAACACCTGTGGAAATTTTCCACTCACTGGATCAATTGGACCGTTTGGATCTTTATATTTTGCCATACGCTGGATAGTAAAATAAACTGCGTTTCCACCTTCGTCAGCAGTATCAGTTACTTTTGTAGCAATAGTAGAATGGCACATCACATCAGAGATAACTTCTAGTAGTTTTAATCTTTTATCTTTAGATGCGTTATACACAAATCTAGGATCAACAGAAATAGATTTAGTGTTAGGAGCTGACTCAAAAACAAGTTTTACATCAGTTTCCAAATTTACGTTTTTTAATTTTTCAGGATCTGATAAAAATGTTTCCCATGCTGGAGATTCTGGCCAACTAGCATCATTAACACCGTTCCTTGGTAATATTGTGATAATGTATTCGTCTGCTAGAGTCTTCATTCCAGTGCTAATAAGTTCTTCTTCTTTCTTGTTCATTATTTGAGCAAGGTTAAAAAGTGCTATGTCTGGAGATCGGCCCGCATTAAAACTTATACTAGATCCAATGTCAGTAGTGAATTCATTTAATGTCATGACATCTTGACTAACTAGGTAGGTAACTGTGTAGTTACTGCCGGAGCCGTCAGCATTAAATGTAACATTTTGTAAACGAATTGGAATATATCTAGTTGCTTCTTTAATTGTTTCTTGTTTGCCATCATTCCAACCATGAAAAACAATCTTTACAAGGTATGGTGCTTGTGTGAAATGATTATATCCTGATAGTAACGCACTAGACATTAAACTTTCAAATAATTGTCCCATGCTGTATGGTTCAAATACTTCAAACGATCCACCATGCATGCCTGTATTTCCGTTTGGAGTGCTAGGATCGCTTGGCATAATTGTTTTAACCATAAATCTATTAATAAAAAATTCTGGATACCCTCCAATTGCTGGCGCACGAGAACCAACATCGCCTTCCGATAGCTTTTTTTCTCCGGTTTGCTTTGTGCCTGTATATCCGCTCTCACCAAACACAATCCATCTTGGATCTTGGGCTTGGTCTCCAATGTATGAAGCTGAATTATAAGATTGCTTATCCAATGCGCCCATTGAAATTTGATAAGTTATCGATTCGTATCCTTTAAGAATATTTTCTTCTAAATTAAAATCTCTATAAAAGTTTTCGGAGGAAACAGATCCAAGACCTAATGATTCGTTTAACCGATTTTTTTGTTGTTTAATAGCGGAAGACTTTGATTTTACGGCCATGTTAGACTCCTAAAGAGGCTTTTAAAATATCCGCTCTAGGTATGTATATCACTAGACCTGGTTCAAAGTCGAAGATTGGATCTTTAAGTAGTGTCGGATTACGTTTAGAAAATACCCACCACAGTTTAGGTGTATCATACAAACTATAAGATAATAGATCAGGTCTATGTCTAAAACGACTTTCAATTTCGTATGGATAATCTGTGTCGTTGATAGAAAAATCCCTTGGCTCTAAAAGTTCTAAATAGGTATTGTTCATTGGGGTATTATACCAAGGACTGGTTTTTGCGTATTCTGCCATTATAAAATTCCTCTTTGTCCGCCGTTGGCATAATCATTGAGATTGAATGCTCTTAGTTTTGATCTATTAAACACAGGCGATACTGTTAAGTTAATATTACTATCTAAAGGAACATAGTTTATTTCGTTTGTTTGCCCATATACAATTCTTTTATACTGTACATTTCTTGGTAAATCTATACTAACAGATTTTACTACAATATTAACTCCGCCCTTTGATCCACCAAACATATGATCTCCATAACCGTATAGTTGTGCTACAATAGGTGGAAACCCTTGAGGGAAACTTTCTCCATAAAAACTTTTGGTTAAAAGTTTAAAAAATCTTGTTGCCGCAAGCCAGTAACGTCCTTCTTCTTCATTTTGAACTGTGAAATTACCGTTGATTATAATATCATCTACTGAACTATTTTTATAACTTTGAAATGTAAAGTTATTGTGTACTGGAGATTGTTGAACATACGTTCCTTTGTGTACTACAGTTATTGAAGGTGTATAAGGAAATACTACACTGTTTCTTCCGTCTTTAGTTATTGGACCTAAATAACCTGTTGATGCTGATGCCGCCGCTAATATTGAATTAAGATTAGTAACACCTATTCTTACTCGCCAGTCACCTTTCATAATTTTATTGTCAACAGTCTGTTTCTCTGAAGAATCTGGTTTTTCCTTATCGGCGGATTTTTTAAGATCCTCGCCTGCGGCCTTTGCTGACGAAAATAAACTATCGCCAAATGCTCTTGCTTGATCAGCTATTTGACTAATACTTTTTAATACTCCTTCGCCGGCTTCTATCAATGACGATGCCGCTTGTACTAAAGCAAACCCTGTACCTAAAGCTCCAAGAGCTTTTTCAATACCATTTGCTTCAGGCTTTCCAAAAATGCCAAACGAGAAACTGCCACTTCCGCCAGACGGAATAGAATTATTGTTACTTCCAAAAGAACCGCTTTGTAAAGCCGAACCTGAACCCGAACCAGCTGTTCCATTAAAGCCGTTGATTGACCACCTACTTCTTGGATCGGCGGCGTTTACTGTAATTGTGTTTCTAATTCCAGTACCATTGGCGTTTACTCGCCCGGCTGTACTAGGTGTATTTGTTGGTAATGCCATTTTGGTAAAATTTCCTCATTCGTTTGGTACTTTACTCTATTTATTTCAAGAGAAATGTGCTATTATATAAGTATTGATGGAGACCAACTATATGACACAAAGACGAGTAAAATACCTAAATAATAAGGATCTTTTAAAAGAGATTCACAAAAGTAAGAACACTTACTGTTCATATGTCGACAAAGAACATCACCAGTTCGACATAATCCTTCCTAGTTTAGAAAAAATAAACAGACTTACGATTGCTGAGGCAAAACGCAATCAAGCAAAAAGATTAGCACTAAAAGCATTTGAACAAGCAAAAGAACAAGATAAAAAAGTAGTAGCAAAACAATTTGAAATACCTTATCAAAAGATTGAAAAAACAGATTTAATTTTTAGGATCATGACATTTGAGCATGTCCCACTTGCTCCTGGGCGTAAGAAAACTGTAAAAACAGTTGCTGACGCACATGAAAGATGTAATTTCCCCCCATTTCAACATTGGAAATTTGATGATAATGACAACTTAGTTTGTGTTGGAAAAAGTCACTGGGTTGGTGGTATGGAAAATGGTTATTTTTCAAAAACAGACGGACAAGCAACAAACGAACTTGCTAAGATGTGGATGAAACTTTGCGAACGATATGCTACCCGTGGTAATGTTCGCGGTTATACTTACAACGACGAAATGCGAGGACAAGCAATTCTTCAATTAGCACAGATTGGACTACAGTTTGACGAATCAAAATCACAGAATCCGTTTGCTTACTATACTGCCGCAGTTACAAACTCGTTTGTTAGAATTATTAATATCGAAAAACGCAATCAAAACATTCGTGATGATATCTTAGAAATGAATGGCATGAACCCAAGCTGGTCTAGACAAAACGCTAACGAAAATTTAAGTGGTGAACCAGCAAATGGTGACAAAAAGTAGTTGACTTCTTCACAAAAAGATCGTATACTAGTATAGGAGAATGAAATAATGGCGCTATTTAAAAAAGCGGCCTGCTTCACTGATATCCACTTTGGGATGAAGTCCGGTAGTAGACTTCATAACAAGGACTGCGAAGATTTTGTAGAGTGGTTTATTGAAGAGGCCAAAAAAGAAAATTGTGATGTTTGTATATTTTTAGGTGATTGGCACCATAATCGTGCTACCACTGACGTAAGCACTATGAATTACAGTGTGAGTAACCTAGAAAAATTAAACAACGCATTTGATAAAACATATCTAATGCTAGGCAATCATGACGAATTTTATAAAGACAAAAGAGAAATACACAGTTTAGAATTTGCTAGACTATTTCCTAATATTGTCCCAGTTAATCATCCAATTACAGAAGGCGATGTTACGCTTCTTCCTTGGCTAGTAGGCGACGAATGGAAAAAAGTAAAAGATATTAAATCAAGATATATCTTTGGACACTTTGAACTTCCATTGTTCTACATGAATGCTATGGTTCAGATGCCTGATCACGGACAACTTCAAGCAGACGATTTTATTAATCAAGAATATGTATTCTCAGGGCATTTTCACAAACGTCAAACTAAAGGGAATATTACATATATGGGTAACGCATTTCCTCACAACTACGCAGATGCGTGGGATGACGAACGCGGAATGATGATTTTAGAATGGGGCGGAACACCTGAGTATCGCAGTTGGCCTGATCAACCTGTTTATCGAACCTTTAAATTATCAAAGCTATTAGAAAATCCGGATCAACTACTAACTGGACGCATGCACTGTCGTGTTACTATTGATGTTCCTATTAGTTTTGAGGAAGCAAACTTTATTAAAGAAACATTTATGCCGCAGTATAACTTGCGTGAACTAATGCTGATACCTGAAAAAGTAGAACTTGAAGGCCAGGATGTTAAGCCCATCGACTTAAAATTTGAAAGCGTTGATACTATTGTTGTAAATCAAATTACAAACATTGACTCAGAACAATACGATCAAAAACTACTATTGGAGATCTATAATAACCTATGATCAAAATTAAAAATCTCACAGTTCGTAACTTTATGAGTGTTGGTAATCAAACTCAAGCTATTGATTTTGATAAAGGAATGCTTACACTTGTGTTAGGCGAAAACTTAGATCTCGGCGGAGATGATAGCGGTGCTAGAAACGGTACCGGTAAAACAACTATCATTAACAGTTTAAGTTATGCTATCTACGGTATTGCTCTTACAAACATTAAAAGAGACAACCTTATTAACAAAATTAACAGCAAAGGCATGCTTGTAACTGTTAGTTTTGAAAAGAATGGCGTAAAATATCATATTGAACGAGGACGTAAACCTAATATTCTAAAACTAAATGTTGATGGTGAAGAATATTCAGCTGATGATGCTGACGAATCTCAAGGTGACAGCAGACAAACACAAAAAGAAATTGAAAAACTATTTGGCATGAGCCACGATATGTTTAAACATCTTATTGCTCTTAATACCTATACAGAGCCGTTCCTTTCTCTTAAAGCGAATGATCAACGTGCTATCATCGAACAATTACTAGGCATTACTATTTTGTCAGAAAAAGCCGATGCTTTAAAAGAACAGGTTAGAATTAGCAAAGATTTAATACAACAAGAAAATACAAAGATTGAAACTATTAAAGTAAGCAATCAAAAAATTGAAGAATCTATTCAGAGTCTAGAACGCAAACAAAAAATGTGGCAAGATAATCATAGTAGCTCTGTTTCTGACTTGGATCAAAGTATTACACTGCTAGAAAAAATTGACATTGAAGCAGAAATCGACTCACACAAGTGTTTAGAAAATTATAACGAAAAGAAAAAACGTCTAGAAGAAGCACAACGGTGGATTGCTAATATTGATGCTGACAATATTAAACAAGAAAAAACTATTGCTAAACTGGAAAACGAAATCAGTTTGTTAAAAGAACACAAGTGTCATACTTGTGGACAAGATTTACATGATAAACAACAACAAGAAATTTTAAACAGCAAAGAAGATCAAAAGAAAGAAGCCGCACTACAAATTATTTCTAATAACAGTCAGTGGGAAGAACATACTAATGTAGTTAATGAAGTTGGAGAACTTGAAGTTTGTCCTCCAACACAATATGATTCACTTGAAGAAGCTGTTAATCATAGAAGCACACTTGCGAGTTTACATAAAGAATTAGAAAACAAAAAAGCAGAAATTAATCCGTACAAAGAACAAATTATTGAACTAAAAGAAACTGCTTTACAAGAAATTAACTGGGATGCTGTAAACGATCTTACTAAAGTAAAAGAACATCAAGAATTCTTATACAAATTACTTACAAACAAAGACAGTTTTGTAAGAAAACGTATTATTGACCAGAACCTAAGTTACTTAAACATGCGCTTAACATACTATCTGAGCAGGATTGGTTTACCGCACACCGTAGAATTTCAGAACGATTTAAGCGTCGTTATTACACAACTTGGGCAGGACTTAGACTTCGACAATCTCAGTAGAGGTGAACGAAATAGACTCATTTTATCAATGAGTTGGGCGTTCCGTGACGTTTGGGAAAGCCTGTATCACAGCATTAATTTACTGTTTATTGACGAATTAGTAGACAGCGGCATGGATTCTAGTGGAGTAGAATCTAGTATTGCTGTATTAAAGAAAATGACTAGAGAACGTGATAAAAACGTATTCTTAATTTCGCACAGAGACGATTTAGCAACTCGTGTTAATCAAGTTCTTAAAGTTATTAAAGAGAACGGGTTTACATCATACTCCAACGATGTAGAATTGGTGGAATGAGTACAGAAAGCCATGACAAACTTATAAAAGCATTTCAAGAATACTTTAAATGGGCCGATAAGTTTGAGTATAGTGGTTCAGATGCCGCCGGCATTAAAGCACGATATTGGCTTTCAGAAATACGTAACTTCTCTAGTTTAAGACGAAACGAAATACAAGATAAAAGGCAACAACGAAAGGCAACCAGAAAAGGCGTCATAGGTAGACCCAAGAAAGTAAGTAATGCTGATGAAGACGAATCCAGCATGGACTTACCAAAATAAACCTATTGAATGTATTCCTGATGAATACGAAGGGTTTGTCTACCTCATCACAAACACACATACTGGGCAAAAATACGTAGGCAAAAAACTAGCCAAATTCAAAACTACCAAACCGCCACTCAAAGGCAAAAAAAATAAACGCAGAGGCACTAAAGAAAGCGATTGGAGAGACTATTGGGGCTCATCAGATCGTTTAAACGCAGATGTCCAAGCACTAGGCCCAGAAAACTTCACAAGAGAAATACTATACCTATGTAAAGGTAGGGGCGAAATGTCCTACATAGAGGCAAGAGAACAATTTGACCGCCGTGTATTAGAGAGAGATGATTATTACAACGGTATTATTAATGTTAGAGTTGGCGGTTCAGACAAGTTACGACAGGCATTGCTAGAACATAGCATCAAGGCAAAGCAATCCAACACATAAGGTTAGCGGGCCAGTTTAGAAATACCGCTGTGAAAAAAGTCTCCGTATAGGAACACACGTACACGTTGATCGACACACCAGAGTGTGGAAGCCATCAAAAGAATTGGGCTCACTGGTTGACGTAGATAGAATGTTGGCTGTCGAAAAACTGTATATTACACATAAAAACTCCTTAGCACTAGGAACGAGGCGGGAGGTAATGTATTATAAAGAAGGCATAAAAGCGTTTTATGCGCTCTATATAGTACATAATGTCGACGTAGGTTGGGAAAGGTCAGAGCCCATTGTGTAGCAGTATAATAAACACCTACTTCCAAGTCTCGGCTGTGACGGACTCACATAAAGTCAAGATTAGATGGAACCCTTAAACAGGTTCCGTCTGACTGAAACAATCTACATAAAGCTAAAATTGCTTCGCAATTATTATATTGTATAAATATCTATAATAAAAAAATGTGTTTGAGCGATAGCGATAAACACAAGTGAGCTTTAGCTCACTTATTAATATATGAGATTGTTAAATGAAACTGAATCAATTAGAAAATATCGAACATCTAGATGAAGCACCACAAGGCATATTCAAAAGAATGGGCTTAAAAACAAAATCAGCTTTTGGAAGTGATGTTGCTAAAGGACAACTTCAATCAGGTGATGCAGCAAATAAACTAAAAAAAGAATATATGCTGTTTGTGGGGCGTATGGCAGGGAAAGTTGGTACAACAAAGCCAACAACAGATACACTTCTTGCGTTCCTAAAAAGCAAAGGTGCTGATACTAAAGCAGTTGCTGGCATGATTGACAAAGAGCTACAGGCTCTTGCGCCACAACAGCAAGAACCAGTTTCAAATGAGCCTTCAGCTGAACCTGAAAAGACAGAGCCGGAAGTGGGTTCCGATACTGAGCTAGACAAACTTAAATCACAAAATTCAACAGATCAAAATAACCCTCTCAAGCCGGGCAACAATACAACAAATATGAAACAAACAGATTTGGGTTTGGACAATCCGAATGATCCTCAAGGCGATCTGTTTAAAAGTAATCCAATTCCGAGCATGTCTACTAACAATACTACTGTTACTACAAAAAGAAAAAAGACAGGTGGTAAAATAGCCGGAAAAACTTCTATGACCAAAAATGCTATTAGAAAACGTAATAGTAGAAAGAAACCTGGAGATCAACTAGAATTACTATCAATGTACAGTGAACAATCGCAACGCTACAGAAAAAACTTTGAACGCATTGATTGGACACTAAAAGAAGATCAAGCATACTTTGACGCACTTGAATTTATGGGTGTTATGGAAGCTGAAATTCCAACAAAAGTATTAGACAAAGTATTAAACAGTGTAGCAGTAGATTTAACAGAACCGGCTGCCGCAGATGTTAACGCACCACAAGATGATCAACAGTCAGGACAAGATGATCAACAGTCAGGTGCTGACAATGCTGGCACACAAAAGAAGGGTGGCGGCCTTTTAAAAGGCATAGGCAAAGCAGTTGGCGGCGTTTTTGACAAAGCCAAAGATGGTGTACAGTCAGGCCTAGGTGATAATCCTGAAGATAAACAAGCCTCAAAGATTTTTGATCCAGATGACGAAAAAGGCACCGGACAGATGCGAGGTACATTAAATTACCAGAACATCAGTAAAGAATTTCCGGGAATCGATCCTACAATGTTAAGAAGAAGTATGTCTAAAAGTTTACAAGGACAACCACTTACTAAATCTGAACATGAAACTATGTCTTTAGCAATGACAGAACTAGTAAAGAAAAATCCTCAAGATACAGTTAAAGTTATGAACTTGTTTAAGCAAGCAAGGCAAGATTAAAAGAAAGGAAGACCACTTTCTTTTGTGGTCTCCATATTTGATTTTACAATTTCTACTATAATTTCACGTTCTTCAGAACTTAAATTCATAGCTTCAGTAAACGAAAGACCCCCACGCATATACCATACGGATCGCATGGCTTCTGATTTGATTAGTTTTGCCTGGTCGTCCATGGCTTTCGTCTCGGCAAGAATGTCGTTAATTTTTAACTGCGAAAGCCTTGTCCGAAAAAATCCGCTTGATCCAATGTTAAGCTAACATCCCATTCGTGCTTACACTCTTCATTATCACACACAGCATTAAAGCTAGCCATCTTACCACTTTTTTGTGATTTGTTTACAGCATCGTTGATAGTAGTAAACACTGCTTTGTCGGCTTTCTGTAAGAACTCTTTAATAAATTCTGGATTATCAGTAGTACCTGCTGCACTTTCAACTTTGGTAACACATTTTACTGCTGTATCAAGTGTTAGATCAGTTAGTTTAATAAAACTTTCATTAAACAAGCGTAATTTTTCATCTTCACCTAAAGACTCGTCATTGATGATTGAAAAAATTCTTTGATGCTCGAAAGTTTTAAGTGCTGTACTAGTAATTTCCTTATAAGTCATTGGACGTAAATGAACAACCATGTCGTTATTAATTTCTACAGAAGTAGCAAAATCAATTCCTAATAAGTTATCAAGTACGTTTCTTAAGTCCACAGACTTATCGTTTACAGTTTCGCATTTTGGACAAGTAGCACTGACATCCATTTCAACTCCGTATGTTGCCATTCTAATTGCTGTTAGAACTGCGTCAACATCCATACTTGGCATTTCCCAAGCATTTTTAATTGATGGAATACAACTTTGAATTACTTCAACAATAGCAGAACCGTTCATTAACGCATCTGGTGTTTTAAAAAGCAATTCGTCTCTTGCGGTCATTGCGTATACTGGGTGCTCGCCAGTAGTTGGTGTTTCTAAACTTCCCATGGGCCAGAATTTACCCTCACTTGGAAATTTAACGTGAATCTTTGGCTGTCTAAAGTATTGTGCCAAAGGGTTTCCTGAAGCAGGCGCAACATTAACAGGTGCTTCTGGCACGGGTACTTTACCTGCTTGTTTTGCCTGTTCTGCTTGTGCTTGTACAAAAGCAGTAGGATCAAATTGATTGTTATTTTCAGCCATTTTTTATTCCTATAAATAGTATTGTATAGCGATATTTATATGCGCAGAAAACTGGTAGTTTTATTCTTGGATACAAAATGGCAAAAGATACAGTAGAAATTCTAGGCGGACAATTAGACGGAGCAATACTTCAAAATGCCGCATCTGAAGCAACACTAAAAGAGCTTGTAGCCGCCATTAGCGGTAATAGAGGCGGTTCAACAGGCGGTGGCTCAAGTATTTTGGGTAGGACACCTGCTGGAATGATTGCTGGCGGCATCGTAGGTGCTGTTGGCGGAGCAGTTAAAGGTGCTGTTAATCAAATAGGCAATGTTACTGGTGCCGCTGGTGCGTTTGCTGGGATGATGTTTAAAGGTGAAGGAAGGATAAGTTCCTACACTAAAGTATTAAACAATCAAGTTATTAGCCAATTACCACTAGTTGGAAGATATTTAGGTGCTGTTGGCGGCGCAATATCAGGAACTATTCAGGAATTTGAAAGGTGGAATAAGACTCTACAGAGTATAACTGGTACTGGTGCTACATTTAATAACAGTATCATTCAAATGATGAATGCTAGTGCTAGAACTTACATGTCATTGGATCAGTTCTCGGCGTTTGTACAAAAAAATAATAGAACATTTATTGCTCTTGGTAATTCAGTAACTGAAGGTGCTGTAGCATTTTCAAATTATTCATATGATGTTTTAAAAGCAAGTGGTCCTGCTAGAACGACATTGATTCAAATGGGTTACACTGTTCCTCAGATTAACCAACAACTAGCTGATTACTTAGAAAACAACTATCGAGGAATAGTTGCAGAAAGAATTAATTCAAAAAACTTAGGCGATTCTTTTGTTAACTATCAAATGTATCTACACAAGTTAACTTCGATAACAGGTAAGAATGCCGAACAGTTGACTCAAGAAATGAGTTCTGTACAAAACGATACTGCGTTTAAATTAAAACTTAATAAGTTAGACAAAGACGAACGTAAAAAAGTTAATATGGCTCTTGCGAATTACACAGCCATATATGGAAAAGATGGTGCTGAAGTGTTTAAAGCACTATTCTTAGGTTTAACACCAGCAACTGATGCTGCAGCATACTTTTCTATGTTATTCCCACAAGCAGTTAAGGAAATGAGAACAACGCTGGGCTTCGCACAAGACGGACTAACTTCAATAGCACAATTTGAAGGTATAACATTAAAAGAAAGAGCAAGAATATTAAAACATTCTGCATCTCAATTAGATAAGTTTAGTGGATACCTTAAAGCTGGCGCGGCAGGAATTGAAGAAGCGGCTAAACTAGCAGGTGTGAGTAAAGATGTAGCAAACTATATTGCTAAGACAGGTAAAGACTTTTCAAAAATGTCTCTAGAAGAAATTGAGGAAATGCTTGCCAAGGCAGATGCCGAAGTAAAGAAAAGTGAAGAATTAACAGAGATATTAAGATCATTTGAAACAGCAATGGGAGATTTTAAAGTAGGGTTCCTAGATGTTATGACAGCTGATGGAGGACCGTTACATCAATTCTCAGAAGCTATGAAAGGCAAAGACCTTCCAAATAAAATTAGACAGTTCGGAAGAGACTTTGGATATTTTGTTACAGATACAATTCCAGTAATAACTAAATTCTTTGCGAAACTGGCCACTGACGAAGGTCGAAAAGAATTTGGACTTCGTATAGACAAAATGGTTTCTAAATTAGGATTGTACCTACTTGCTTATCTTCCTAAGGTATTTGGCGGCGATGTTGATCCAAATTTACAATCAAACTTAGCTAAAATTGACGCCGCATACCAACCAAAAATTGATCAAGCATCTGCCGGTGCTGACATGGCCGCAACTAGATTAACAAGAAAGCCATTTGAACTTCCAAACGAACAACAGTCTGGACCACCAGGTACCGGTGCGTCTACGGCAGGTGGAAAGATTTATCAAGACCAAGCTGGAAAGATTAGAAATAAACCTATATCAAATGAACTACGTACTATACTAGCTACAGCCGCAAAGGCTGCCGGTGTTGATCTAAGAATTGAAAGTGGCGGACAAATGTCAATGGCCGATTATGCCGCCGCAAGCGGAGTTAAAGAACAACGAGGCGACGATTATTATCTAGATGGAAAAAAAGTAAGAACAGGAAAAGAAAGACACGACGATGGCGGAGCTGCAGATTTAGATGTGTATCTACCTGACACTAATACGCCTTTATCGATCGGTCATCCAAGCTACATGAAGTTTCTTAAAGCTGCAAAAGAAGCTGGCATTACAAATGTAGGAGCAGGTGAAGGATACATGTCTACAGCAGTAGGCACTAGAATACACATGGGTATTACTGGAAACGCCGCAAAATGGGGAGGCGATAAAGGCCCGTATGCTGAACTGGGCAAGGCTGGATTTAGAGAAGGAACGCTAGGCACAATGGGTTCGCTGTTTGCTAATATGGGCGGAACGCAAGAAGTACATGGAGAAGAATCGATTATGTCTCCATCAGAGTTAACAGCAGAAATGGTCGGCGCTGCCGAGTATTCATCTGCCGGTGTATCACAACTAAATGAAAATTTAAATGTTTTAATTAATCTCACTAATCAGCGCAATATGTTAGCATCTAAAATATCAGATAAACTAGCAGGAAGATCAAAAGACTTAACTGCGGTGTTTGGATAAGGAAATAAGTAATGGCTGATCAAGTAACATTTATACACAATGCGCTAGGACAGAGTACTATCAGTAATATGGCTACTGAAGCAACCTTGAAAGAGTTGCTGAATGCTATTGGTGGGGGGAAAACAGGATCTCAAAATAAAAATAGTTTAGCATCTTTAACGAATCCATTTAACAGTTTAACTAGAAGAGCAAAGTCGTTAGAAAACGGAATTAAAGCAACAATGAGACCATTTACTGGTTTCATATCCATGCTTGGCAAAGGCGAAGTACGCATGTCAGCATTCGGAAAACATCTGAATGAATCTGTTGTTTCTAAACTTCCGGTAGTAGGAGGACTGTTTTCAGGAGTCGCAGGTGTTGCTATTGCTGGTGTTAGCATTCTTGAATCTTGGAACACTGAATCAAAAAAACTTGCTCCAGCTGGAGCAACTTTTGGCAATAGTATGCTTGAGTTTTCTCAAATAGCTGCACAGACTAGATTATCATTAGATGAGCTTAATACAGTAGTTGGTCAAAATGTTGAAAAATTTGCCGCATTGGGTCCAAACATAAATCAAGGTATTAGAAATTTTAAAGATTTTTCGAACGCATTTTTTAGACCTGGTAATATTTTAAATGAGAGATTACTCAATATGGGTTATTCATTTAAAGATATTAATGAACAAGCAATTGACTTCTTATATTATTCACAACGTACTTCAGCAGATTCTATTTCAACAAACGTAGATGTACAAAAATCATTCTTTTATTACATGAAAAATTATGATGCATTAACAAAACTGTTTGGAGCATCTAATAAAGCTCTAGACGATGCTTCGGCAAAAATATTAAAAGATTCAATACTTCAAATAGCACTTAATAAAGAAGATAAAGAAGTTGGAGAAAAAACAGCAATCGGTGCTAATACTCTTGTTAGATTTTTTGGAGAAAGTGTAGCAGAAGTATTTAAAGCCCAAATGTTTGGAATGGAAGTGTTTGGCGGTGCTTCAATGGATCTTAATTTAATGTTAGGCAACGATCTTAGACCTATAGTAAGAAGATTAACTGAAGCCGCCAAAGATAAAGATGTTACAGCAGAAGATATGACTGACATTTCAGTTGATGTGATAGCTGAAGCATTAGTTTTAACCGCAGGCAAACTAGACGAAAGAAAGAATATGATAGAATTAATGTCAGTGGCACCTGATGGAGCAAAAGGCATGTATGATTCTATCGCTCAAGCGGCTGATAATGTTATAAGAAAAGATCTCACAGGTAAAACCAAAGATCAAGTTAAAGCTATGATCCTCGAAGAATTAAAGCAACAAGATCGTGCTGAGACAATTACCGAAATTATTAGGGCAATGGAACAAGCGGCAAGATACTTCAAAGGTGAATTTCAAACTGTGCTAATTGAAGAACTTAAAGGCATGGGCGTCGCCTTTGAACAATACGACCTTCCAGGACTATTCCGTAAAGCAGGCGAGTGGGCGGCTGATTGGACTGTTAAAGCATGGAGCCAAATACAATCATTCTTTAGAATGATGTCGGACTCTGATGGTAGAGATTACATTGGATCTGCTTTTAGTAACATGATGGGCTATTATGGAAATAAATTTACAGCAACGATAAAAAATTTAACGGCTCTCGCTGTTCAATCAGTGGTGCCAGAAAGTGTTAACACCACAGTCTCTGGTATGAATGATAGACTTAGAGAAAAATGGGGCTGGGATATTCCGCTTATCCGTACCAAGAAAGATAGTTTAATTGAGGATCAGCAAGATGAATTTTCTTATTATGCTGGAAAAGGAAGAGCAGAACGATTTTATAACCTAGCTCAACTACCTGACAATAGAGCTTCGTTTGATCCTAATTCAACTAAAGGTATAGTAGAAGGCACAGTAGTATACCCAGATTACGTATCAATGGGTGTTGATGATCTAGGACCATTAGTTTTCAAAGACGGCAAGTGGCAATCACAACGTGCTGTAAAAATGAGAGAAGGGTTAGACGCAATGTACAAAAACCCTTGGGCTATGGGGGGCATGGGCTACGGCGGCGTTTATGGCGCAGAACTAGGTGTTTCATCTGCAGTAGATGATGTTAACGATCTACTATCTTCGGCCGGAAATACAGCTAGATTGAACATGCTAGGACAAAAAACTGGTATCGGCGGCGGCAATCTAAAAGCATTAGTTATGACTAGCTCTGGTCACATGAAAGATGTAAACGCAAAATATGCTGATAAATTTCAAACAATGATTGACATGCTTGAAGGAGGCATGGGTCTTAAAATTACTAAATTAACAGCCAAGGGCGACGGATTAGTAGGGCTCCAGATACAAACTGAACAACATGGCACTAAATGGTTTGATAGTTTATCTGAAGTTGAAAAGGCTGTTTTGTTCAGAGGAATGATGGATATTGGACTACTTGATCATGGTGAATATGAATTCTCTCAAGCAGTAGAACGACAAACACAATCGTTGAACGACGGCATAATGTCTGCGTATAAATTATACGGGGGACCACATGCTGATATTGACAAATTTAGAACAGGTACACTAGAAACAACAGGCAGACTGTTTAACGATTTTGGAAGAAAACGACAAGTAGCACTGTCCGGCGATAAAGCAATTTTAACTAAACCGCAGTTTGATACTATTAAAGAAGGTGCCGCTCAGATTCCTATGAAAGATCTTGTAAATTCTGTAAATAGTAGTGTTCAGGAAATGATACGTATAACCAAACTGGAAATTGCTCATAATAGGACCATGTTAAGTGTTGCGTAATTGGAGAAGACTTTGAGTTGGAAAAAATATTTTACACCAGTACCCACAGCAGGCGGTACTACTAATTATAGCCCATTAGGTAACGGTAGTCAACCGGGTCCAGCCCGTTCGAACTATTCTAGTTTTTTACCTGATGTTTACGCTGGAACACCAAATCGTGTAGAGCGTTATATGCAGTATAATACTATGGATATGGACAGTGAGGTAAATGCCGCACTAGATATCCTAGCAGAATTTTGTACACAGCAAAATAAAGAAAACAATACAGCATTTCAAATTTACTTTAAAAATGATCCAACCCAAACTGAAGTAAAACTTTTAAAGGAAGGATTACAAAAATGGTTTAGATCAAACCAATTTGAAACACGCATGTTTAGGGTTGTTAGAAACTGCTTTAAATATGGTGATGAATTCTTTCTTAGAGATCCTGAGACTGGTAAACTATTTCATATTGATCCGTCTAAAGTTACAAAGATCATTGTTAATGAATCCGAAGGTAAAAAGCCTGAACAGTATATTATCAAGGATTTAAATTTCAATTTTACAAATCTTGTAGCCACTTCGATCCATCCAGATAATCATAATTCGCCTGCTGGAACAGGAAGTTATGTAAGCGGTGGTGCTCTTGGGCGTGGTATGGTTGGTGCTTCTCCCCAGTCTACAGGATCTCGCTTTTCTACAGAACAAAATGAAACAGCAGTAGATGCTGAACATGTTGTTCACCTAAGTCTAAGCGAAGGCCTAGACAACAACTATCCATTTGGTAATTCACTTTTAGAAAGTGTTTTCAAAGTATACAAACAAAAAGAATTATTAGAAGATGCGATTATCATTTACAGAGTACAAAGAGCTCCTGAAAGACGAGTTTTTTATGTTGATGTAGGTAACATGCCAGCACACATGGCTATGAGCTTTGTTGAACGTGTTAAGAACGAAATCAATCAAAGACGTATTCCAAGTAACACAGGTGGCGGAGCAAACGTTATTGACGCAAGTTATAATCCTTTAAGTATATCAGAAGATTACTTCTTTCCACAAACAGCAGAAGGGCGCGGATCTAAAGTAGATACATTACCAGGCGGTACTAACCTAGGCGAGATTGACGACCTACGTTACTTTACAAATAAACTATTCCGTGCGTTAAGAATTCCAAGTTCTTATTTGCCAACTATGCCAGATGACAGTCCAGCACAGTTTAATGACGGTAAAGTAGGTACTGCTTATATTCAAGAATTACGTTTTAATGAGTATTGTAAGAGATTACAAAAACTTATTATTACAGACCTAGATCACGAATTTAAACGTTGGTTAATTAAACAAGGTATTAATATTGACAATAGTTTGTTTGAAATTGGATTCAACGCCCCACAAAACTTTGCTTCTTACAGACAAGCAGAACTTGATAATAACAGAGTACAAACATTTGCCGCTCTACAAGAAGTTCCATACATGAGTAAACGATTTGCTCTTAAACGATTCTTAGGCCTTTCACAAGAAGAAGTTACAGAAAACGAATTAATGTGGAAAGAAGAGAATGGTACTAAGATTGCCCAAGACGCAGAAGCATCAGCACAGATGAGAAGTGTTGGTGTAAGTTCAAATGATATATCAGCTGAAGCAGGAGCACAGGATGCCGAAGCAACTGATGATATGGCAGCCGCGGCAACTGATGATACAGCAACACCTGACACAGGTACCGCTGAAGAGATCTAGGAATAAATAGTATTATGAAACTGATGGAATTTTTTTACTTTGATGATAAGAAAGCGGATTACGCCAATGATGAGCGTTATTCAAACGAACGCGACATAAATGTTGTTGAGAAGTTTGATACAAGAAAGGTACGCTTGACACTTCGTCAGATTAATCAACTTCGCAAAAACAGCGAAGCACACGAGTTTGAAAAAGCGGCCGAATTAGAATTTATTCAGGGTATGTATGGACAACCAACCGCAGAAGAACTCGCCGCAACACAATAATCTCAATGTAGCATTTGTATTAGGTAATGGAACTAGTCGCAAGCAAATAGACATGCGACAGTTACAGAAGCATGGAAAAATTTATGCTTGTAATGCCGTTTATAGAGAATTTAATCCTGATTACTTGATTGCCGTTGACGCTAAAATGGTAAAAGAAATAGTACAAAAGGGTTGGCATTTAAGAAATCAAGTGTGGACAAATCCTAATAAAGATGTACGCACAATTCCAGGATTACACTTTTTTAATCCCCACAAAGGTTGGTCAAGTGGACCAACAGCATTATGGCTTGCTAGTCAGCATGGATATGATGCTATCTATATAATAGGATTTGATTATGAGGGGTTAAATGGAAAGGTAAATAACATTTACGCAGATACGCCCAATTATAAGCGTAGCTCGGATCAGGCAACATATTTCGGTAATTGGGCAAACCAAACTGAAAAGATTTTAAGGGAATTTACAGGCCAACGATATTATAGAGTGTGTCAAAAGGACGTTTTTACACCGGACAATGTACAACGTGTAACAAACAACTTTAGTCACGTATTTTTTGAAGAATTTGAAGAGAAATTCCCTGGTACGGTATTTAAATAGGCAGAATTCTTCAAAATAACACCATTTAATGGGTAATATACAACTATTATGTAAATACTAGTTGACAGCTTACCAATTTCAGGAGAAACATTATGTCAGAACAAAATTCAAAAATTGCTGAAATGCTTGATCATCTTGTTAATGATGATACAGCTAAAGCAGAAGAACTATTCCACGAGTATGTGGTAGAAAAATCAAGAGATATTTACGAAGGTCTTATCGAAGATGAAGTTGATGAAGCAACTAAAGAAGACGATGAGGCTGTAGAAGAAGCATCAGACGAAGCAGATGACGAAGCAGTAGACGAAGCATCAGATAACGATGACGACGACGATACTGTTGAAGAATCAGCTGACGCAGACGACGAAGAAGTTGAAGAAGGCTTTGACGAAGTTGAGCTAGAAGGCGACGATGAAATGCCAGACGCAACAGACGCTATGATGGGCGATGTTGAAGACGGTGAAGAAGAAGAAGGCGAAGAAGGCGAAGAAGGTGACGAAGATGAAGAAGCTACAAAAGGCGACATCATGGACCTTAAAGACGCTATCGCTGACCTAGAAGCTGCATTCAAAGAATACGCAGACGGTGACGCTCCAGAAGAAGAGCCAGAAATGGACGACATGGAAGCTATCCAACCTGAGTTTGAATCAGAAGAAGGTGTTGAAGATTTAGAAACAGTACGTGAATACGCAAACGACGTTAAAGACGGTCACGGTGCTGAGAAAAAAGGTAAAGCTGAAACAGCTGATAACAAAGCATCACCAGTAGCAAAGCCAAACAATATGGGCGGCACAACTGCTAACATGACAAAAGGCGGCGAAGGCGGTGGATCAGAAACTGGTCTAACTGGCAAAGCTAAAGACATGAACACTAAGAACATCAACAAAGTTGGTGGTTCTTCAGACGGTGAACGCATGAGCACAAACGGTTCAGGACACGGCGCAGAGAAAAAAGGCGCTGGTGAAGGTTCCGCAGATGCTACAAGCATTATCGGCAGTAAGTAAACTAATCGGAGCCCAGTAGGTGAAAAATACTTTAACAGAACATTTAAGTTTTGACCAAGCTCAGTTACAACTCGAAAGGGCCGGTGAGGGAGATGATAAATCTTTGTATCTAAATGGCATTTGTATCCAAGGTGATATTCGTAATGCTAATCAAAGATTTTATCCTACTTCTGAAATTTCTCGGGCTGTCAAAACCCTTAACGAACAAATTGAGGGCGGTTATTCAGTGTTAGGTGAAGTTGATCATCCTGCTGACTTACGCATTAACTTGGACAGAGTTAGCCACATGATTACTAAGATGTGGATGGATGGTCCAAACGGCTACGGAAAAATGAAGGTTCTACCAACGCCCATGGGACAATTAGTACAAACCATGTTGCAAAGTGGAGTCAAATTAGGCGTTTCCAGCAGGGGCTCCGGTAACGTTTCCGAAGACGGTAGTGGTAAAGTATCAGATTTTGAAATTATTACAGTAGATGTTGTTGCGCAACCAAGCGCACCAGGCGCATATCCAACACCAGTATATGAACATCTAATGAATACATTAGGCGGTGAAAAGGCATTTAAATTGGCAAAAGAAGTTCAAGGCGACCCAAAGGCACAGAAGTATATCGCAGAAAGCCTGGTGAATATCATCAGGAAACTGAAATGATCTGTAGGAGAATCACATGATTGATATTGTTAAACAACTGTTCGAAAACGATGTGATTTCCGAGGAAATGAAATCGGAAATTGAATCTGCTTGGTCAAGCAAGATTCAAGAAAACCGTGACCTAGTCACCGCAGAACTTCGTGAAGAATTTGCTCAAAAGTACGAGCATGATAAGTCTACAATGGTAGAAGCTGTTGATAAGATGGTAAGTCAAAGACTACAGTCTGAGTTAGTTGAACTAGCAGAAGACCGTAACCAACTTATTGAAGCTAAAGCCAAGTATGCGAAAAAGATGACTGAAGACGCTAAGAAAATGGAAGGATTCGTCCTACAAAAATTAGCATCTGAGCTATCTGAGCTACACGAAGATCGTAAAAACGTAGCGGCAAATTTTGCTAAAATGGAGAGCTTCATCGTTGATGCGCTTTCTAAAGAAATTGCTGAATTCCACGCTGACAAGAAAGACTTAGCAGAAACTAAAGTTAAACTTGTACGTGAAAGCAAAGCAAAATTTGAAAAAGTCAAGTCAGATTTTATTGGTAAATCAGCTAAATTAGTTGAAGGCGTTGTTAAGTCTAAACTAAATTCTGAAATTAGCCAATTAAAAGAAGACATTGAGTCTGCTCGTAGAAATGATTTTGGTCGCAGAATTTTTGAATCATTCGCAAGCGAATATGCTTCAAGTCATTTAAATGAAAAATCTGAAACTGCTAAACTAATGAAAGTTGTTAAGCAGGCAACAGATGAGTTGGCTGAAGCACAAAAAGAAATTGCTAAGAAGCAAGAAATTGTAGAAAGCAAAGACCGTGAGATCCGTATTGCTCAGGATATGGCATCACGTAAAGACATTATGAGCGAACTATTAAATCCGCTTACTGGAGAGAAAAAATCAGTAATGAATGAGCTACTTGAAAGTGTTAACACTAACAAGTTGCACGCGGCATTTGAAAAGTACTTGCCAGCTGTTATGGCAGGCGATGCTCCAAAGGCAAAGGCAAAACTGGTAGAAGGCAAAGAAGTTACAGGCGATAAAGAAACACAGGCACAAGCAAACAGCAGTGAGGATAAAACTGCTGCAATATATGACATCCGCAAGCTCGCGGGACTTAAAGTTTAAGGAGATAAAATTATGTCAGAACTACTCGAGTCACGCTGGCAGGAAACCAAAGGCGCTCTACTAGAAGGCCTTAATGGAACTCGCAAATCAGTTATGGACGTAACTCTTGAGAATACCAAAAGGTATTTGTCAGAGAGTGCTACAGCTGGTGCTACTTCTGCCGGTAACGTTGCTACCCTAAATCGTGTGATCCTACCTGTGATCAGACGTGTAATGCCAACAGTCATTGCTAATGAACTAGTTGGTGTACAACCAATGACAGGTCCAGTTGGACAAATCCACACTCTACGTGTTCGCTATGCGAGTACAGATAGCGGTGCTGGTGTAACAGCTGGTGAAGAGGCGTTAAGCCCATTCAAGATTGCGGCTGCCTACTCAGGTAACTCTGCAGATCCAGCTAAAGGTGGCTCAACAGCTTCTTTAGAAGGTGAAGCAGGTAACAAGATGTCAATCCAGATCTTGAAGCAAACTGTCGAAGCAAAAACCAGAAAGCTATCAGCTCGCTGGACTTTTGAAGCGGCTCAGGATGCTCAAGCTCAACAAGGTATTGATATCGAAGCTGAGATTATGGCTGCATTGGCTCAAGAAATTACTGCTGAAATTGATCAGGAAGTAATTAACAGCCTACGTGATCTTGCTGGAACTGGTTCAGAAACATATGACCAGTCTGCGGTATCAGGTACTGCTACATTTGTTGGTGATGAACATGCTGCACTAGCTGTTCTAATTAACAGACAAGCAAACCTAATCGCTCAGCGTACACGTCGTGGCGCAGGTAACTACGCAGTAGTTTCACCGTTCGCGCTAACAATCCTTCAAAGTGCTACAACTTCAGCGTTCGCAAGAACAACTGAAGGTACTTTCGAAGCTCCAACTAACACTAAGATGGTTGGTACTTTGAATAACGCTATGAAGGTATATGTAGACAGCTATGCTGCAAATGACGCACCTGTTCTTATTGGTTACAAAGGATCAAGTGAATCAGACGCACCTGCGTTCTACTGCCCATACATTCCGTTAATGAGCAGTGGCGTAGTGTTAGACCCAGGCACATTTGAGCCTGTAGTTTCGTTCATGACTAGATATGGATATGTTGAGTTAACAAACACAGCATCATCTCTAGGTAATGCTGCAGACTACTTGGCACGTGTTGAAGTCACAGACACAAGCGTATCATTTAAGTAATTTAATTACTTTAATACTAAAGGCCCAGTTCGCTGGGCCTTTTTTTATGACTTGACAATCTTGTCAAATTAGTATAATATATACAAGTATGCTAGAAGTTAAGACATGGGAAGACTTTCAAAAACTAAGAGAGCAATTTTCTACTTGGCGTAGAAGACATCCTATGTTTTCTCATGATGTTAAAGCTATAGAAAAAAGTATAGAAGTACATATGAAAGCTCATATGGATCACATCATCAAATACAAACAGTCAAGAAAAAAACAAAATCTAGTTAATGCTCAACACGAACTAGATCAAATCAATAAAATACTCAATACAGTAAGTAAAGTAGAATTAATGGCAATCTTATCGCAAAGATAAATACATGTGTCAGATAGTGTACCACCAAAGGTGGTGGGCTTATGCTGTTACCCACAGCGTACCGGATAGAACCCGGATAGGACTACTTTTATAGGAGAAAACAAATGGGAAGACCACTTAACAAAAAATTCTTTGGACCACCTACATTGGGTGGAAATGAAATCAAATGTGATTTCTGGGGCACAGCAGGTGTGCTTGAAGGTTACATTGTAAAACAGCTAGGATCTAAAAAATTCCGTGTTGCCGCTATCGGAACACCAGGAACTACTTATGATCGTTATCTAACAACAGGTAAATTAGCATCAGCACTAACAGGTACTGAAATGGCAATTACTATGTTAATGGATGATTCAGAAACATACCAAGTTTCAAAAATCGCAGGACGTAGAGCAACATTGATTGCTCCAGATGGCACAGGTTCTAATGCTTATGATGGCAAAAGTGTACCATGGAACTTTGCGGCTGATACTGGCGACGGTGCTGCACAAGTTGAAGAAGCTGGTGACGACGATACATTGATCGGCACAGACGACGACGATTTTGCTAACGCATAATCGTTAAACTAACAGGAATCAAGCATGGCTGAAATACTACAAACCAGTAACGATTATAAGATTAAAACTAGATCTGGAGGAGAAATTACTCTAGATGTTGGACCGTCTTCCGGTTCTGGAGTTGTACGTGTAACAGCCAGCTTGATTGTTGAAGGTCAAACTACAACTGTTAACTCGCAAGAGTTAGCAGTACAGGATAATATGATTACACTAAATGCCGGAGAAACCGGCAATGGTGTAACATTAAACGTAAGTGGATTAGAAGTTGATAGAGGATTTTCAGCACCAAGCGCAAGAAATCCTTATGCTGTTTTTAGATTTAACGAAACAGATAATTCATGGGAAATTGTTGAAAGAGATACTTCATCTAGATTTAATAATAGTGCGTTAAGATTAAAAAGTATCTTAACAGACAGTTTTACAGATGGTGGAGATTTAACATTAATTGGTTCAGGATCGGGTGTTGTTAAAGTTGACGGAACAGTAGACTATCATTTAAATGTTTCCGGCGACAACGATATTCCAAACAAGAAATATGTTGATGTTGCTATTAATAATAGACAACCAAGTAATAAAATTGAAAGAGACGATACGTATGTTATTGCTCAAGACGTAGATGGCGGAGCACAAGGTTTTGCTATTATGCATCTTGGTACTTCGGTTATTAACTCGAGAGGTTTAGGATACGCAGTAGGTGATGAGTTAATTATTAACGAAGGTACTAGAGTAAGAGATGCTAAGTTCCAAGTTGATACTATTGACGCACAAGGTAGAATTTTAACAGTTATTATGACTGACCATGGTAGATTCTCAGCACTGCCGACATCAAGAATTAATGTACAAACAATTACAAACAGTTTAGGCGGAACTGGTGCGACATTTGATTTACTTTATAATGTTGCTGAAATTGAATTAACAAACCGCGGTAGCGATTATGCCAGCGTTACAGTAAATTTTGTAGACAACGGCGGACAGGTTCGCGTTGCTACTGCTACAGCAACTATTGATTTAAATCCTAACAGCAACACGTTTAGACAAATTGATACTATCACAGTAACAGACGGTGGTAACTATCAAGACATTCCGGGAGTTACATTCTCAGCAGGATTAAATGCTTCACTACCTGAAAGTCAGGTACAAGTTGTTGTTGAAAATAATCCAGTTGCTACTTTTTATTCGAATAGATCGCTATTTGGTGAATTAGAAATTCTTGGTAATACAATTACTAATAATAACACAAACAGTAATATTGTATTAAGAACACAAGGTACTGCTTCGGTCGAGATACCTAGAGCACTACAATATAACTTTACAGGCGAAGTAGTTCCATACATTTCAGGTGCTACTTTAATGTATGGTGACATGGACGAATCTGTTTCAGCGGAACGTACACCAGGTGGAACTGGACTTTATTTTAATAACTCTAAACAGACACTATCGTGGCAAGAATGGGTAACTAATAACCCAGATCCAAATATTACAACAGGTAATCTTGTTCAGTATCCGGCTGAAAATGAATTGATAAGTAAACAACGAGCACTAGCATTTAGTATGCTGTTTTAGGATAAAAAAATGATTGAAAATAAACAACTTACAGTAGATATTGAACCGATTTATACTTCACCAGGAACGCCGGGAGATGTAAACGTTCAAAGTGCTATTACAACATTAATTTTCTGTAATACTACTGACCCAGATGATTCTACTATCGCACCTAGTTCTGGTGCTTACGGCGGTGATACAAATATTGATGTTTATTTGGTAAAGGCAGGAGCAACTCCTGACCCAACAGTAAACGCAATTATTAAAAATTTAAGAGTACCAGCAGGCGAAACAGTATTTTTTGATACAGAAAGAATTGTATTAGGAGCAGGCGAAAGTATTCAAGCAAGATCAACAGAAAACAACAAAGTAATCGCAACAGTTAGTATTTTACCGGTGTAAAGAATGAAATATTTAAAAACGCAGAACTTGTCAAAATTTAATATACAGGATGATACATTTAAGATTTCTCATCCTTTTGGTCAAGTGACAATTAATTCAAAAGATAGTATGCTTTTACCTAAGGGTGAAATACAAGACAGAACTTATTATCCTTTTGAAGGAATGGTGCGTTATACTACTAACGACACTTCACAACACGAAATAGCAGACATTGCTCAACATTATCCTAATGTTGCTATTGGTTTAGAAATTTATCATGAAGGTCGTTGGATTCCTATTCGTTCAGCTGAACCAGCAAGAATTATAAAACAAAACTTAGGTGTTGGTAACTATGATGTAGTTACACAGCCAGTAGAAGAATTAAGTCAATATTTTCCTACATACGATGCTACAAGAAATCACACAGGAATGACATACGTTCCCGGTTTAGCACACGGAAAAGACCCACAGGATTATATTGATAATATGATTGTTGTAGTTGAAAACGTTATTCAAATTAGCGGTGTTAACTATGAACTTTATCAATCACAAGGCGAAATTGTTGGAATGGCAATTACCTCAGCAGGATCAAGTGATCATACAACAATGTCAATTAGTGTTAGTACTTCAGACTCAACAGGTGCTGGCGGAACATTTACTGCTAACCTTGACGGCTCCCCCGGTTCACTAGACAGTGTAACTGTCACCGATGGTGGTACTGGTTTTAACGATGCTTCATTAATTACAGTCACAGCAACAGGCGACGGAACAACAGATCCTACATTAGAAGCCTATGTACTACAGCCTGGCTGGCATTTAAAATTATTAAGTGCTGTACCAGACACTAAGCCAGTATACGTATTTTTCGGCTACGATCAATAAACCTTCCTTCCTTACAATAAATACAGTGTAAGGAGCATTTCATGTCTACATTAGGGCGAATATCAGGACAGATGTTAAAAGCCAACCTCGAGCGTAGTGGGGTTGATTTAGCATTTGAAAACGATCTTTTATATCTCGATGTCAATAACGGCAAAGTGGGTATTAATACGAGTATCGTTCCTAGAGACTTAACAATTGACGGAACTTCTCTTACAACTGATCTAATTGTTGACACAGGATTTTTACAAGTTGTTGATACTGTTATTGACGGATCTACAGGAAATATAACAACAGTCGGAAATCAGCCAGTCACTATAAACGCACATTCAGGTAACGTAGATATTTCATCTTTGACTGTTAATAGTCTGTTTTTTGAAAATAGCACAATACAAACAAACGAATCAAATACTAACTTAGAAATAAGAGTAAACGGCTCTGGACGAATTGAATTTGGTACAGACGATAGTGCGTTTACAGATGTGTTGATGAGACAAAATTTACATGCTGTTGGAGATGTTACACTAGACGGAAATATTTCTTTTGGCGATAGCAGTGTTGAAGATACACTATCTGTATACGGTAAAATACATTCTGATATAATGCCATCTGTAACAGATCTATATAATATAGGTTCGCCTACAGAAAAATGGAAAGAAGTTCATTCTAGAACAATCAACGGTGAGTTTTTAGTTACAACTGATTTCGGCGTTCCGGGTATTACAACAATTAGCGCAAGGCCAGGTAATACTTGGTATGTAAGTACAGTAGAAGGTGATGATACTAATGTTGGTGATCATCAGATGGGCCCTTTTAAAACTATCAAACATGCTCTAAGCCAAGCAACTGTTGGAGACACTGTTTATATCTATGCTGGCGATTACGAGGAATTTTTTCCTTTGACTGTGCCAAAGGGTGTAACTGTACAAGGAGAAGGAATACGTTCTGTAAAAGTTTATCCTCATACAAGTCACAATGATAAAGATGCTTTTTTATTAAACGGTGAAACTACTGTTGAAAATTTGACGGTATCCGACTTTTATTATAATAGTACAAATGATACAGGATATGCTTTTCGCTTTGCTAATAATTTACAAGTTGACGAACGCAGTCCTTATGTAAGAAACATTTCAGTTATAACACGTTCAGACAGCAGTAACGAAAGTGCTGGCCGAGGCGCCCTAGTCGATGGAAGTGTAGCAACACAATATAGTAAAGAAGCAAGTATGCTATTCCATAGTGTGACATTTATTACACCGGGAAGCATTGCTCTTTATATGAAAAATGGTGTACGGGTTGAGTGGTTAAATTCATTTACATATTTTGCTAGTAGAGGCTTTTATGCTCAGAACGGTGCTTTTGGTAGATTGACACCGGACGGTAGCACTATAAAATATGGTGCTGAGTTACGTTCAATTGGTTCAGCAAACGTGTACGGTATAGTCGGCGCCGAAGCAGATGGTAATCAGTGTTTAATGTATTTGATACAACACAATTTTGCCTATGTAGGTGCTGGCACAGATGTAGAAAACGATCCTGGTTTTGTTACACAAAACACCGAAACAATTGAAGTAAACAGCGGAAAGATTTATTATCAAAGTGTTGATCAATCCGGCGACTTTAGAGTTGGCGAAGCGTTTACAGTAGATCAAAGTAGCGGATTTATTACAGCAAATGGATTAGGTGGAAACGTAGGCGGTGTAACAAATATCAGTTTCGGTGACGGTGTTAACAATACTGAAATTGATGCTTCACAGGTTAGTACAGGAAATATTCAACTTACACAAAATAATGTAAACACTGTCGGCGGAGATTTAAATATTACTCCTTCGAGCGGTAGTACAACGCTGGATAGTGATGTAGAAATTAGAGACGGTTTAACAGTCGGCGGCGATATGATTGTTAATGGTGCTGTATCGTTTGGCGACAGCAGTCAACAAGGTGGCGGATCGCAGATCAGTTTTGATGCTCCTATTAGTATTGATCTCGAGCCAACATTTGATGTAACATACAACTTAGGTAATGATGTTGAAAGTTGGAAAACTGTATACACAAACCGCTATCTAGCCGAAGATATACAATTATTTCAAAATAGAATTACAACCACAAGATCTAGCAGTAACTTAGATTTAGAAGCCGCAGGCACAGGTGTTATACAATTTGTTAGTCCTGTTGAAATAACAAACAATCTTTCAACTGGAGATGCTGATTTACAAGATGTTGATATAACTGGCGATCTTATACAAACAGGAAATACAACACTAACAGGAAATAAAACTGTAAGTGGAAATTATACACTTAGTGGTTTTTTAAATTTAAATGATGATCTAGTTCCATTTGATGATATTAAAATTGCTGGTAACAAAATTACAACAACAGAAAGCAATAGTAATCTACAACTAGATGCTAGTGGTACAGGTAAAGTTGTATTTTCTACAGACACTGATATTAGTTTAAACTTAACAACTGATCAATTAGTTAGTAATGAAATTGATAATACAGGATCTGCTGTTACATCAGATGAATACTTCACAGATGGATTACACATTTTTCAAGATAACATTGTAGGTACTAGTAATGACAGTATCGATGTAAGAACTACCACAATTAAATTACAAGACGATGTTGATGTAACACAAGATTTACAAGTATCAGGAACAAGTACATTATTAAACACAACAACAAACGGCACACTTGATGTAACTGGTCCAACTACTCTTGTTGGCGATGCTGAAATACAAAGTACACTTATTGTAAATGGTGGCAATCTAACAACCAGTGGATTACATTTAGGTAATATTCGAGTTGATACTAATGTTATTACCACAACCGAATCAAACTCAGATCTTGAATTACGTGCTAGTGGAACTGGTCGTGTTATTACAAATGAACGTGTGCTAGTTGAAAATACTATTGATGTTAGAGGCGCCCTAGATTTCCAAAGTCTAACAGCAATTAACAGCGTAACAGCAAGTGAGTTTTATACTGATCAAATATTAATAAAAGATAATTTCTTTACTACAACAAGCAGTAACGGAAACTTAGAGTTACGTGCTAGTGGTACTGGAAAAGTTGTAGTAAGCGAAACAAATGTACAAATTGATACAGACTTAACAGTTGATTTAGAAACTGATCTAAATGATACTAATATTTCAGAAACATTAACACTAACAGGAAACAGGATTGTTAGTGGAACTTACACAAATATTGGTAGCACAACAGTTTCAAACGATGTAACTATTGACGGATACTTACAAGGAGACAATGTTCGTTTTGAAACAAATTACGTTAGTACAACTGAATCAAACAGCGATTTAGAATTAAGAGCAAGTGGTACAGGTAAAGTTGTAGTAAACAACACAGATGTTGACGTAACAAACAACCTAACTGTTGTAGGTGATATTTTTACAACAAATGCCAATATCACAAACACTCTTACATTTGATAGACTAGAACAAAATGAAATTGTACTAGATAATAACTTTATAACAACTACAACATCTAACGCAGATCTTGAATTACGTGGCAGTGGATCGGCATTGATAGTTGTTCCTGATTCAGTTACTGTATCTGAAAATTTAAATGTTACAGGTACTGTGTTTGGTAACATAGTTACTGCGAATGATACCGTTACATTAAATTCGTTTACACATAACAATGGTACATTAACTAGATCAGGAACAACTGTACTTAATAATGAATTAATTGTTAATGATAATGTTCAATTTGAAAACATTAAGATTGACGATAACACAATTTCAACAACAGAATCAAATAGTGATTTAGAATTACGTGCGGCAGGAACCGGCCAAATACTGATAGATCACAATGTTACATTAGGAAAAAACATTACTGTTTTAGGTAATACTAATCTTTCCGGAGACTTTACGGTTTCAAGCATTGTGTTTAACAGTATTAGCAATGGCGATATCTTAATTGATGATAATTTTATTACTACTACGCTGTCTGATAGTAACTTAGAGCTTAGAGCAAACGGTGTAGGAACGCTATATTTAGACAGCAATAATTTACAAGCAGACGAAGATTTTACAGTTAATGGGATAACTGATTTATTAGATACAACTATTAATGGATCAATAATACATACCGGTAATGCTGTACATACAGGAAATTATACTAATAATGGTGCGATAAAAACCACACAAAATTTTGTCACTAGTGGCGACCCAACATTCTCTAATATAAGAGTTGTAAACAACACAATTACTACTAGCGATTCAAATAGTGACTTAGAGTTTAGGGCCGATGGTAATGGAAAAGTTATTTTTGACTATGATTCAAGATTTCAAAATAATGTAAACATCACTAATGACTTTATATCAAAAGACGTTAATGTGCTTGGAACGCTTCAAGCAACAACCTTCCAAACACAAGATGATCTAAGAATTAGCGGAAATACTATTTCAACAACAGTTAGTAATAGTAATGTACATCTCCGTGCTTTAACAGAAGTACAAGCTGATAATATTGTTTTTGATGATAACGTTATTAAATCAAAACAAACAAATCAGGATGTCGTACTAGAACCAGCAGGACAATTAGATGTTAGTACATCGGGTCCGCAGGGTTACACAGCAACATTACCAATAACTGGAAGTATGTACCTTGCCGCTGGAGCAGATTATAGCTTAACAGAAGATAGACTATTAGGAATAACAAGTCAAGATTTACGTGATTGGGCCAACGCATTTAATGGACAAACTGTTACTATTGATTTAACAGGACAGTCAGTTGGAACTGCTCAAATTACAGGAACACTGGTATACACATCTGGAGATTCATATCTTGCTGTAACTCCAAATACATTATCGTCTGGTATGACATTCCAATATTATGATGTTACGGGACTTACTCCTAATGCCGCAACACCAGGTACGACTAACTTTATACTACCAAAAGGAACAACAGCACAAGCAACAGCAATCGACGGAATGATTAGGTTTGATACTGATCTTGATAAATTTACCGGACATGTGTCGGGAGTAAAACCTTTTGGCGGAGTATATTCAGCAGATAGAAGAACAAGTGTCACTGTTTCTGATAGCAGATTTTTTAAAGACAACCAAACAATTAATTTTCAAAACAATAATATACAAACAGCTCATATTGATAGTCAAGGAATAAAAGCACACGGTCTAACTGTTGACAATGTTACTATTAACGGTAATACAATTTCAAGTCTTACTAATAACGATATTAATATTATACCAAACGGTACAGGTGATGTAATATTAGATGAAACCATTGTTAGAGGTGACGAGTTTGAAAATCAAAACGCTACAGATCCTATGTCGCTTGCTACAACAGCAAACGGGTATGTAAAGTTTAACACTAAAACAGCGGTCGTAATGCCAAACGGTACTACTGGCCAACGTCCGGCAAATCCTGAAATAGGAACAGTTCGTTATAATTCTCAACAAGGTACTCCAGAAGTATGGAATGGCAGTACTTGGGCAACATGGGCTGGATCTAGTGTAACAGCATCTGAAGCAGAAATTGATGACATATCAAACATTTTTGCTATCCTACTTGGATAAATTTCCAAATTAGCTAAATACTATTACAAACTGTGGTAAACCCGCAATGTAAGGTGGTTATCCGTGAAACTCGGAAGTTAGGAGAGCGAATTGAGCCAATTAGGTCGTATTTCGGGTCCGCTCTTGAAGGCAAATCTATTGCGTAATGGCATAGATCTGGCTTTTGAGAACGACTTATTATATTTAGATGTAACCAATGGTAGGGTTGGAATTAACACCAACGCACCAACTCACGAATTAGAAGTCAGCGGCACAACACGTACTACTAACTTAGAGGTTACTAATTCAGTAAGCCTTTCAAACTTTACAATTTCAAACAATACTATTTCAAACGACGCAGGTGATATTACATTCACATCTCCTGTTATAATTAATAACGAATTAACTTTTGATGACATGCGTATCTTTGATAATGTCATCGAAACAACATCATCAAACGCAGACTTAGAAATTCGAACAAGCGGTACTGGTATAATTGATCTTCAATCAGATGTACTTGTCGGCGGTAACTTACATGTAAATGGTAATATTACAGCAGACGGAACAATTGGATTAGGCGACAGTGTTAGCGATATTATTAATTTCAATGCTAGAATAGCAAGTGATTTAATACCTTCTGAAAATGATAGATGGACAATAGGTAAAGATCCAGACGATTCAACTAATACACGTTGGAACGATCTTTGGGCTGTTAACTTATATGCTGATTCTGTATTTTCAGCAAACATTGTTATTGACGGAATTAACTTAGCTACCCGTCCAGGTAATACTTATTATGTTAGTGTTAATGGTAGTGATTTAAATAATACTGGAACACACCAAAACGATCCTGTTGAAAGTGTTGGATATGCTTTAAGTCAAGCAAGTTCCGGTGACACTATTTGGATTTATCCAGGCACATATACAGAAACATTTCCTTTAGTAGTTCCGGTCGGTGTAACAGTGCGAGGCACAGGAATACGCTCGGTTACTATTGAACCAACTGCCGCTACAAGAAACAAAAACGCTTTTGAATTAAATGGCGAAACTACTGTTGAAGATCTAACGGTAGCAAATTTTGAATATGACTCGGGCAATGATACTGGGTATGCTTTTGTTTTTGCGAATAATATAACTGTAACTAGTCGTTCTCCTTATGTTAGAAACATAACAGTTAGTACTAAAGGTAGTACTGTAAGATTAGGTACTAATCCTCCTGAAGATCCATTAGGATTCAACGCAGGTGACGCAGGAAAAGGAGCAAAGATTGATGGAAGTGTAGCAAATGCTTCAAGTAACGAAGCAAGTATGCTATTCCATTCAGCAACATTCATTACTCCTGGTGTTGATACAATTACAGCGACTAATGGTACAAGGGTAGAATGGCTTAACAGTTTTACATATTACGCAAACAAAGGCATGAACCTATTAAGTGGTACTGCTGGATTTAGTGGCGATGGTAAGACTAGAATTAAAATTTCAAACACCGGCGGCACGTTTGCTGTTAATGACACATTAAGTTATTATGATGTTGACGGTACAACAGTACTAGCATCAGGAACAATTGAAAGCATTAACGGTGACTTTTATAACATTGATGGTAAAGTTACAGGATTCGAAACACTTGAAGATAGAGCAGGCAAATCAGGAACAGCATACGGTGATGCTCAACTAGATACATCACAAGCAAAGTTTGGTGCTTCAAGTTTATTGCTAGACGGAACTGGCGATTATGTAGGTTATTCAACACAGCCAGACTTTGGATTTGGAACTGGAGACTTTACAGTAGAAGGTTGGATAAGATTAGGTGCTCTTGCTTTAGATCAAACAGTATTTGATTTTAGAAATGGCGCTGATGGCGACACAGCTCCAGTATTAAGAATTAATACTTCTAATCAACTTGAGTTTGCTCCAGCAGATACAGCACAGATTACTGGAACTGCCCTTTCGAGTTTAACTTGGTATCATGTTGCTATTTCAAGATCATCAGGATCTACAAAATTATTTGTTAATGGAACACAACAAGGATCAACTTATACAGATGCTAATGACTATGGAACCAGTAAACCATTAACTATTGGTGCTAAACATTCCGGAACAAACTTCTTGAATGGTCATTTAGATGATATTCGAGTAAGTGATATTGCTAGATATACAGCAACCTTTGCGGCACCTGGAGCGGCATTTACAAGTGATACAAATACTGTATTGCTTTTACACTTTAATGGTTCTGATGGCACAACTGTTATAGTTGATGACGGAATTACAACACAAGATATCAGAACTACCAGCGGTGGTACAGCAAGTAAAATTGATTTTGCTAACTATTCAGACTTTGGTGTTGAAGTTAGAGCAATTGGTTCAGCGAACGTTTATGGTAATTATGGTGTTTATGGCGACGGCGACGGAGTTATTGCTTACCTAATAGGACACAACCTTGCTTATATTGGTACAGGCAAGTCTAGTGAAAACGACGAAACACAAGTAATACAAGCAAACGAAATTACAGAGCTAAACAGAGCAAAAATTTTATACTCAACTGTTGATCAAAGTGGTGATTTTAGAGTTGGCGATCAGTTTTATGTTAATCAGAGAACTGGTGAAGTAAGTTTTTCAAATAGCGAACTTGATGTTACAGGTAGTTTAACATTTACATCAGGTGGCAACACAACATTTATTGATGCTACTAGGATTGATACTGGTAATTTACGTCTAAGTGGTAATACAATTTCAAGTACAACTGGTGATATTAATGTTAATCCTTATACAGATCAATTAAATTTAAACAGTGATGTTACAGTTACTGGCGATTTAAATATTACACAAGACGCAAACATTGGCGGTAACTTGGTACTTGTTGGTGATATTATCTTAAGTGCTAAAGTTGATTCTGATATTATTCCTAGCACAGACGATACTTATAGTTTAGGTAGTCCAACAAACCAGTGGAATACAGTTTATGCTTCGAGATTGTTTACAGAAAATATTGAAATAGACAATAACAAGATTAGAACACTTGATTCTAACAGTAATTTAGATCTAGAAGCCGCAGGTAATGGTGTTATTAATATTGGGCTTAATGATGTTGTTGCTAATCAGGACGTTACAGTACAAGGTAACACAACTTTAACAAATACAACGATAAATGGATCACTTACACAAACTGGTGATCAAACAATCACAGGAGATGTTGTACAAACTGGTGGGTTAACTGTAGACGGAGAGTTTACAGCAGGCGATTTAAAACTAGATGCTATTGAAATTGTTGGCAATGTAATACGTTCAACAGAAAGTAATGCTAATTTAGAACTTGATGCTGCAGGAACTGGCATAATTGACATTGCTAATAACGATGTTGAAATAACAAATACACTTACAGTACAAGGTACGTCAACCACAACAGGTATTACTAACACAGGTAACATTATATCTGATAGTTTTTCAACAGATCAGTTAACCATTAGTGGCAATGTAATTGAAAATACTGCTTCAAACAGTGAAATTATTTTTAGAACTAGTGGTACTGGTAACATAATACTTGACGCAGTTCAAACTCAAATAACACAAGACCTTACTGTTAGTGGAGACACAGCATTATCTAGTACAACAGTTACAGGAACATTTGATGTAACAGGAAATTCAACATTTATTGGTAATGTAACACAAACAGGATCATTAAATGTATCAGAAAATGTAAGTGTTGATGGTTATTTACAGTTAGATAATATTAAAATTGACACAAATTATATTAGTACAACTGAATCAAATAGTGATTTAGAACTTCGTGCTAGTGGAACAGGTCAAGTCGTATTCCCAACTAGCAATGTATTAATTAATAACGACTTAGATGTAAATGGAAGCATTGTAACAAGTAACCTTAGTGTTACAGGAAGCATTATTGCTCCTGCTTTTGATAGCGGTGATATATTAATTGAGAACAATGTTGTAACTACTACATCGTCTAACAGTGATCTAGAATTACGTGCCTCTGGCACAGGTGAAATACTTGTTCCTAGTAATAATGTACAAATTGACAACGATTTAAATGTTGACGGTATTACTAGTTTAAATGATACAACAATTAACGGTACATTAACACACGTAGGTAATACAACACATACTGGAAACTATAATCTAACAGGTGCTTTCAATCAAACTGGTGATTTTACAACAAGTGGATACATTGACCTACCTGATTTATTAATTGAAACTAATTTTATCAGTACAAAAACCAGTAATAGTAATTTAGAACTACGAGCTAACGGTACAGGAAAAGTAATTGTACCTAATAATGATGTTGAATTTGGACAAAACTTAACAGTAGTCGGCGATGTTACTGCTAGTGATATTAACATCACAGGCGTATTGAGCGCACCTGTAATATCAAATGGCAATATTGAGATTGATAATAATGTTATTAGAACTACGCAATCAAATTCAGACTTAGAATTAAGAGCTAATGGAACTGGTACTGTTCTTATTCCTGATAATGATGTACAAATTGATAATGATTTAACAGTTTCAAACAATACAGTAGTTGAAACATTAACTGCTAATGGATTAATACTTAATGGCAATGTTGTTCAAACAGGAAATTACACACAGAGCAATGGTACACAAACATTAAACGGTCAATTAACTGTTAATGATAAAGCTCAATTTGAAGAAATTCAAATTAACACGAACTTTATCACTACTACAACTACAAATACTGATTTAGAATTACGTGCCGCAGGCACAGGACAAGTAATTGTACCTAATAATGATGTTACTATCACACAAGATCTAACTATTGGCGGTAACATCACAGCAACTGGCATTACTGTTGAAGATGATTTAAACGCAGATGTAATTAGTAACGGTGACATTGAGATTGAAGGCAATGTTATCACTACAACTTTAAGTAACAGTAATTTAGAACTACGTGCCAATGGTGCTGGTGTTATACTTGTTCCATCAAACGATTTTGAAATCGATAACGACTTAACAGTTAACGGTACAACAAATCTTTCAGATACA
>Ga0222719_10000262_pt1 | contig 53576 bp, 50 predicted proteins | sample C33_34DmetaG_FD_165039 | JGI IMG/M metagenome (GOLD analysis project Ga0222719, IMG submission 165039) | Estuarine water microbial communities from San Francisco Bay, California, United States - C33_34D | ecosystem: Environmental > Aquatic > Marine > Unclassified | place: USA: California...
GCGGGTTCGAATCCCGTCGTCCCCGCCATACGGCCAGATAGCTCAGTCGGTAGAGCACTTGTCTGAAAAACAAGGGGTCGGCAGTTCGATTCTGCCTCTGGCCACAATTATGAAAATAATTAATAAAATCATTGGTAAAATTACATCATTTATAAAACCTCCATGGAATAGCCCTCGAAAAAAAACTAGTTTAAATTTATTAACAACATTTAGTAGTTTCAAACCTCATGGAAATCAAGATTATGAATCATTTGTTCCACTGGTAGTCCAAAATATAAATGAAACAATTCCAAAAATTGCTCAAATTGCAGAGTTTGAAGATAAAAATAAAATTCTTATATATTCAATTTTCTATGATCAAAAAAAACATAAGAATACAGAAAAAATTAAGGACAAATTAAGTCAAAATTTAGAAATCTACGGATCAGATAAAGTTAGAAACAATTATCATTTAATTTATTCTTGTATTTTAAAAGAGATTGAACATCCATATAATATTTTAGAGATAGGTTTAGGAACAAACGATCCAAAAATAGTCAGCTCTATGGGGCTATCTGGTAAGCCTGGAGCTTCGATCAGAGGACTTAAAGATACGTTTACTAGTTCAAAAATATATGGTGCAGATGTAGACAAAACAATATTGTTTTCTGAGGAAAGAATAAAAACATTTTTTGTGGATCAGAATAATCTAGAAACTTTTAAAAATATTACTGATAATGTAAAAGAAGAATTTGATTTGATTATTGATGACGGATTACATTATCAACTTTCTAATTTAAACACTTTATTGTTTGCTTTAAACAACTTAAAAATAGGCGGATTTTTTATAATCGAAGATATAGGAATTTGGACCATTGATACATGGAAGATAATAAATAAAGTTATTCCCAAAAATTTTGAATCTCAAATAATTGAGATGACAGAGACTAATTTTGTATTTTTTCTTCAAAAGAAGTCTTCTTAAAACGATTACTAAAGAATTTAATTATTCAGGATTCAAAATTTAGTAAAACTTAGGACTACTCTTAATCCGATTGAACTTCTTAAATATATTTAATATCTTCATCAAAAACTATGACACCATAACTACGATATAGAGCCTGTCTATAGCGAAGGTATAATCAAACAGAATAAGCTAAACTGATACAAGGTTTGCCCTTATCTGAAAAACAATACTGGGTTGAAAGAATAGCACCTGCTGTGGAAATAGTTAATGAAATAAACAGCGAAAAATTTTTTCCAGTACATTCCTATAAATTATTTTGCGAGGATATAATAAAAGACATTTGTGTTGCTAGTGACGGAGAAAGTCTTTTATATGCCGACTTTATTCACCTTTCTATCGAAGGCACAACATTAATAAAAAACGAAATAATTAAAATAACTGATATTTTGAAGTAAGTTATAAAGTCAATTTTTATTAAATAAATATGATCATTTGAGTTATTTTCCAAAACTCTTATTTTCAAACAATAAACCAACCCTATCTTGGTAAAAATCAATCAACTCAAAGCTACTTCCATTTAGATAATTCAAGCATTCTATGATTGTTGTTTCACCATACCTCTCAGGGCCAGCATCGATAGATATAAAGTGAACTTTGTTAATTTGTTCTTTTAATCCATAAAGAACTTCGGGTTCAGCCCCTTCAGCCTCTATTTTAATTAATTTTACATTTTTATTAATTTTCTTAATGACCTCATCTAAGGTCACTGTTTTAACCTTAATTATTTCATCAAACTCTTTTATTTCTATAACTGAGCTGTCATTAAGCCAGTCATTAAGATAAAAGTCAATCTCTTCGTTTGAATTATTCCACAAAGCTTTGTTATATAGCGTTCCATTTTCTTTTAAATTGTAACTTAAGTCTTCAAATTGAACTGGTGATGGCTCAAAACCATGGTAGTCAATTTTAAAATCCTTTAGAGCTAAATAAAAAAGGCCTTGTGCTGCACCGCAATCTATTACAACATCTCCTTCAGATAAAGTTACTTTATCTAACATGTAACATTCTTTTAACCATTCTGCTCGAATTTGTAAAGTGTCTAGATATGTCATGACACCATTTCCAGGAGACGAAAACCGCCAGTCAATATTTTCACTCGTTAAGTAATATTTATTATCTAAGTGCCTAATTCTAGAATTACGTTTGTCTATGAATGAATAAAAATTGAAGTGTTTCTCAAATTTTTTACCGCTCAGTTCTAGCAGATATCTATAGTATTTATGTTTGTAGTACGCATATGTAGGTTTTTCCATTTTTCTCATGGTACCTCATTACATGTAGATGTGAAAGCAAAGCGAAGACTTAAATCAACAATTTTCAAATTGAGAATAAATAATTCTAACAATTATTAGAACAAGTTACAGTTATAAAAGGCCTTGTAATTTATCGACATCTGAAAAACAAGGGGTCGGCAGTTCGATTCTGCCTCTGGCCACTCATAAACATTGGGGTTTTGCCCATTCACAAACACACTAATAAAAACTATGACCAATTCTATGACCACGCCTATTGAAAAAGGCTATAAACATATGCTTTATAGCTCCTAACAAACAAACTAAGTAAAACTCTATCAAAAACTAGTTCAATTTTAACTTTGTTACAGAATCTTTTTATTAGTAGTAAAATTGTCTAATGATTAAAAATAAAAAGTCTCAAAATGCATGATTCTTCTTTTCTAAATCTTGAGTATTTTTTTTATGAATATTTTGATCATCAAGAAGACAAAAAATTAATTATTTTAGATATAGGCTCACAGACTTCAGATAATGAAAAATTAAAAAAATGGAAAGATATTTTTCCGCAAAATACAGAATATTTAGGTATAGATTTAGTAAAAGCTAACAATGTTGACTTAGTCTTAAACGATCCTTATACCTACCCATTTGATGACAATTACGCAGATGTAATTGTAGCAAATTCTATTTTTGAACATTCTGAATTTTTCTGGGTTCTTTACTTAGAGCTACTGAGAGTCCTTAAGCCAGATGGGATATTATATATCAATGCTCCATCAAATGGCGATTTTCATAGAGGGTCACATCGTGATGTATACAGATTTTATCCTGATTCTGGAAAGGCTTTAGAAAAGTGGGGTAAATTGAATAATTTTCCAAATTTGTTATTGCTTGAATCTTATACATCAAAGCAAATAAATAAAAAGTGGAATGACTTTGTTGCAATCTTTTTAAAGAATGAAAAATATGTTGATAAATACCCAAACAGAATAGTTGATAAGTTCAAGCTTTTTTCAAACGGTACAACAAATAGAAATGATGGTTTTATAAATTATGAAGTTTTAACAGAAGATCATCAAAAACTACTTGATAAACAATATATTTCTAGACTAAATATTTTTTTAAGAAAAAACATTAAAAGAATATTAATTTTTTTGGGATTTAAGAAATTATTCGATAAACATACTTAATTTATATTTCTGTTCTTAAAAAGAAGCCCTATTCTATCTTGGTAAAAATCAATTAAGGTCAAATGGTTAGCCCATATCTGAAAAACAAGGGGTCGGCAGTTCGATTCTGCCTCTGACCACTAAGGTTTTGGCCATTCACAAACACACTATTAAAAACAGTGACTAAAACAGTGACTAAGCACTATTAAAAACCCGATAAACATAATGGGATTTTTCCTAAAGTTTTTAAATTAACGAGATGCTTAACTATTAAACTTGATTATTTGATACGAATTCTGTTATAGTGTGTCGCTTATTATTGTCATTATGGAAAGACAAAAACCATTACTTCGAGGCACTTTTCACCAGGCAATGTTTTTTATTGCTGTCGGAGCATGTCCACCGCTAATTATCAAGAGTAGTAATGCATCTGAGTATGTTGCTATAGCAATTTATTCTGCTGCTGTAATGATGATGTTTGGATTTAGTGCCCTTTATCATAAATTCGACTGGAATAAATTAACAAAAAAAAGAATGAGAAAGTTGGATCATATTGGAATCTTCATAATGATTGCTGGAACAGCGACACCTTTAGCTCTTTTAATGACTCCGTGGCCAGATGGATTAATCTTACTGATTTTAATTTGGTGTGTTGCTTTATTGGGTGCTTTACAAATTATTTATTTACCGAATATTAATACATTTGTAAATGTAGCCGTATATGTATGCATGAGTCTTATCCTATTACCCTATCTATTAAGAATGTTCAATATGTTTACTACAGCTAACAGCATTCTGATGATTTTAGGTGTTTTACTCTACATTATTGGCGCAACTAGTTTCTGTCTACAGTATCCAAAACTAGCACCAAAAATTTTTGGATATCATGAAGTTTGGCATTCTTTTGTTTCAGTAGCTGCAATTCTGCATTTTATTGTTATCTATTCGATAATTTAATTATTCAGAATTCAAAATCTAGTAAAACATAGGTTTACTCTTAATCCGATTGAACTTCTTTATTCTTTTCTAAGTCAGTGGATTTTTCTTGGTTAGTATATAGTAGTGATAATTTTATTTTTAGTTTTTAGTTCAAACTTGTTTCTAAATCATAATAATCAACATATAAGTTTTGAAAACTTAAGGAACGATTTTAACTCTTTAGGAGTTGAGGCAAGCGAAAGCTGGTTGCTGTACACGACAAGCATTACTTACTCTTTAGCTTTGGTCTCATTAATTTATATCTTTAGTAAAAAAAATAAAGAATTAAATTCATTTAAATTTTCTAAATACGAACAAGCAATTAGTAAAGTGACTAATGTTTAAAAAAATAAAATTTTTAAGTTTTTTACTTGCTATTACGGCTTGTACTTTTAATTCAGACCAAGTTATTTTAGAAGAATCAATAGCTGCTCCACAAGAATCATCCACTACGATTATTTCAAAAGAACCCGATAAGACAGGTAACAATTTTGAATTACCATACAAGCATTCTTTTGTAGCACTAGATAACTGTAACGACTTCCTTGGTTCTAAGGTGTCAGTTAGCTGTATTCCAGGATTAGAAATAGTAAATGAGGTAAATTTTGAAGATTCCGTTACCAACATAGTTGAACACCGTGATAAATTTTTCGTTGTTCAAAAAAATGGAAAAATATTTGAATATAGTTTTGAAAATAATACAAAAAATCTTGTATTAAGTATTGAGGACAGAGTGTTAAGAGCTGGGGATGAGAATGGATTACTGAGCTTCGCATTGAATCCATATGCCAATGAATATATTATTTCCTACGTTAGTTTAGATAATAAGATCGTTTTTGAAATTTTTGAGTATCTTGATGAAATAACTCAAGTTACAAGTAGTAACAAAATTATAGAAGTACAATCAAACACTTATTCACACTACGGTGGAAAAGTGATATGGTCAGAATACTATAAATGTTTTTTAGGCTCTATAGGAGATATTAGTGAGGCAAATTTTAAATCAAGACTCAACTCATCACCACTTGACTCTTCAAAAGTAACTGGAAAAATCATTGGTTTAAATTGTGATACAAGCCTATTTAGTCAAAAAGTAAACCTTACATCTAACCAAGAGGAAGTGAATCAAAATATTGTAATATCGGGACTAAGAAACCCCTGGCAATTTTTCGAGTTTAGAGATAATCTAATTATTTTTGACACGGGTTTTACTCAAAATGAAGAATTAAATATTGCTAAATTATCAGAAACTCATAATAATTTTGGGTGGCCAGTATTTGAAGGCCCAAAAAGAGCTAAAGACCTAGACAATATTACTAATTATGATCTTGACATCTTCTATTGGGACGATGGAGAGCCTTATAATGTTGTTGAATATATTGAAAAAAATGCCATAAAACCAGTTTTTTACTATAACCACCTTCCATGTTATTCTGAAAAAAATGAAAATTGTGATGGTCAAACTGATATCTACAGAGCTGCAATAATAGGTGGTGGAATCCTTGAAAATCCTAAAAGCGAGTACAACTTTGACATTTTTTTTGCAGATTATTTATCACAAGAATTATTTTCATTAAATTTTATAACTAGGGAATTGAAAATATATCCAATTGAAAACTATCTGTACATTAATTCCGTAAATGTATTTAATGCAGAAAAAAACCAGATACTAACTACAACAAATACTGGAAGGGTTTTAATTCTACAGTTGCCCTGAGTTTTAGTTAGAGCTAACTATACAAGTTAAAGAAAATCTTATTAAATAGAAAATAATGTAGATTTTTCTTTGAACTACCTCAAAGAAGTACACTCTGTATATGCCGAGAAAAAATATTATTAGGAAAGATATACAAATTTTCAGAGCTATCGCAGTCACAGCAGTTATTGCGTACCATTTCAATAGCGACTTAACTCCTCATGGTTTTCTAGGGGTTGATTTATTTTTTGTGTTAAGTGGTTTTTTGATAACAAAGCAGATTGTCAATAACTCACAAAACGGTACATTTTTATTATCTAATTTTTACTTTAAGCGTTTTAAGAGGATAATACCATCCTTAATCAGTAGCTCAATTTTTACAATAGCTATTGGTTATTACAACCTTTCGCTGGAACATTTTTATGAACTATTTAGAGGCTTAAAGTACTCTTTGTTATTTTCAGGGAATATCTTTTTTTCTCAAGTTATTAATTATTTTTCCATCGAAAAAGATCGTAATTTAATTATTAATTTATGGAGCCTAAGTGTTGAGGAACAGTTTTATATCGTATTACCATTCTTAATTATTTTTAGTTTAAAAGTTAAAAAGATTAATATTCTATATTTTTTCTTACTTTGTTTTGGAGTTTCATTAATAAGTTTTAGCGAAACTTTTTACAATAGTTTGAGTTTGAACAAGATATTTTTTAATTATGATAACTATGTTTTTTATAGCCCTTTTACAAGAACAACTCAGTTTTTAATTGGATCAGTAGCAGCAACCCTTAAACCTAACAAAAAATTTGTTAGCTCAAGTTTTAATTATTTACTTATAGCAATATTGATAGTTCTTCTGTTTACAAAGATTGATTTTTATAATCAAATGTTTATCATAAGTTGCACCTTTTTTTTATTGATATCTGAAACCTCTATTAAGGTAAATAAACCATTAAAAATACTTGTACATCTTGGCAATATTTCATTTTCTTTATACCTCTTTCACCAACCTATTCTTGCAGGAATAAGAAATCATAATTTTTACGCAACTCCAAATTCAGTATCATTTATAGACATTGCAAGTCCAGCTGTATTGATTTCACTTTGCTTAGTTATATATATGGTTTCTTTAATAAATTATAATTTTGTTGAAATCATTTATAGAAAACACCAAATATTTGAATTTAAAAAATTTAAGTTTACTTTAGTAGGATTTATTGTAATTTTAATTATAAGTTTAAATCCGTCAGCTATATCTTCAATTTACTCTCAAGGAACATTTCAGGTTGAGCCACAGGGAAAAGTTATCAACACAAAGCCAGGAACAAATTATCTAAGAAATACTGATAATGAGTTATGCATCAATAAAGACTCGTTGAATTCAGCATGTAAGTTTGGAACCGGTAATAAGGAATTTATTATCCTTGGGGACTCGACTGTATCTTCACTTGTTAGTGGTTTTCTGAGCAGTGAATTATTGAGTAAATATACTGTAATTGAATATACTCAGGCAGGTTGCTTCCCAGCTATAAACGTCTGTAATTTTACAGAGGGGAGCCAGTACTATGAGGATATTTTATCGCTTGAGGATTCAGTAATATTAATTGGTGGTAGATACAATTTTGATTTCATAAAAAGTTCAGACTTCAAAAACACAATTAATACCTTAATAGCAAGTAATAATCATGTTATTTTAATTGGTAATCTACCGTCTCCTAAATCTGACGAAGTTATGTTTTACAAAAAAAATAATTATTACTTTAAGTCTAATAACACAAGTCATTTTGATAATGAAGAAACTCTAAACTTAAAATATGAGCAGTTATTAATTAATTTAAATATTATAGAGATTGAAGGTCTAACATACATTGAAATTTTCAATAGTTTTTGTGAAGATTCACTTTGTAACTATTTTAACGAAGATAAAGCATTATTTATAGATGGCTCACACCTCTCTTTTTTTGGTTCACAGAGAATCATAGAAAACTCACAGCTATTAGATGCTCTAACTGGAAACCAATGGTAAATAGTTATTGAAGTAGGTTTGGAAAAACACTCAGTTAGGATTGTCTTTTCTGGTATTTAATAGTCTTTTTTAATATAAATATGTTTAACCTCTTGAAAATCATATTAATCAATTTACTTATGTCTCATAAAAGTTGGACCAATAAACATAAAAAGTCTCTTAAGGAACAACTTCAATTTAGGAAACAAATTGGTTGGAAGATTTAGATTGAAAGATATCGTTTTATTTTATTTTATTTTATTTTATTTTATTTTATTTTATTTTATTTTCTTAATTAGAAATATAAAATTACTTTCTGTCATTTGGATGATGCGAGACTCAAAAGTATCCGGAACAAGATTTTTTACAATTTTCCAAGTATCAATAGTCCAAACTCCAATATCTTCAATGATGAAATAACCATCTATATTTAAGTTACTCAAAGCAAAAATTAGTGTATTTAGATTTGATAACTGATAATGTAAGCCATCATCAATAATCAAATCAAATTTACTATCAACCAATTTGGGAATATTACTAAAAGTTTCTAAGTTATTTTGGTCGACACAAAAGGTACTTATTCTTTCTTCGGAGAATAATATATCGCTATCGACATCAGCACCATAAATATAACTATTCAAAAAAGTGTCTCTAAATGCTCTAACTGATGCTCCAGGAGATCCACCTATCCCCATCGAACTAACTATTTTGGGTTATTAGTTCCTAGCCCTATCTCAAGTATTGTGTAGTTTTGCTTCAAATCTTTAACAAGCATAAATAAATTATGTGGTAATTATTACTAACTTTATCTGAACCCCTTAAGTTAAAATTTTCAATTAATTTTTCTTTAATAATTTGTGAGTTCTTTTTTATTTTCTTCGAAAAAAGCTAGATAGTTAACTACATCAACTTTATTTTTTAATTCTGAAATTTCAGCGATTTTAGGTAATACCTCATTAATATTTTGAATTATTAAAGGAACGAATGATTCATAGCTTTGATTGCCATGTGGTTTGAAAGTACTAAAAGTTGTTAAAAGGTTTAATTTAGAAGTTTTTCTTGGATTGTTCCATTGAGGATATAAAATACTTTTAATTTTATTAATTAATCTTTTCATAATATTGACTGTAATTAATCAAATTATATAAATAGCTTGTTATTAATTTATATCTGTATGAAGATATTTAAAAAAGTCTATAAAATATACAAATGAAAAGTAAAATAAAAACTTATTTACCACACATACTTTTTTTACTTACCCTATTTTCATCATATTATATTGGAGTTGCATTTTACAATATTGCCACTGGGCTGGATTTCTATAAATACTCACAAAACTTATATTTTTTTAACACGCTTGACTCAGAAGTCTATGATTCACAAGGAACATTATATTTTTGGTCTATTTCTAAAATAACAGGCTTTACTCAAACACTTATTGTAAATCAAGAATTTAGTACCTTGATAAACAATAAATTACAGCTTATAAATTTTGTTTACTATCTCTTTGGCTTATTGGGATTGGCATGTCTTTTGAAAAATAAGAAATTTAGTTCTAAACAAATACTGATTAGTTTATCTATATTAAACTTTTTTCCACCCAGTTATTATTTGAGATTAACTATGAAACCCGAAGTCATGGCATTTGCGCTGATACCTTGGCTTTTTTTATTTTTTGAACTTTACATCAGAAAACAAACCTTATTCAGAACAACTTTTCTGGCACTTATATTATCAATCACATTGACAATAAAGGCCTCGATAACTGGCATGATTTTACTGTCTATCTTCATTTTGTATGGCGGTGAAGTTATGAAATTAAAAACTAAAAATATATTTTTGTTGGCGACGACGCTAATTTCTTCAATTATTGCTTACATGAACTATGCTTTGACAAATATTTGGTTATTTGCACAGCCAAACTCTATTAATGATTCACTTTCGAATAAATGGGATAATACTGCAGAATTAAATTTTTTTGTTAATGTTAATTTAAAAAACTTATATGAAAACCCTTTTAAGCATTTACATGCTGATAGCTTTATAGCGATAACTCTTATTGACACACTTTCTGATTATTTTACATTTTTTTGGAAACATGAAGAAGAAGGAAATTTTTTTCCAAATGGCACAGTAGAGTTTACAGATAACTTTTTAATTCAAAACTTTTTACAGGAATATTTATCAATTATTTTTACATTGCTTTTCTACTTATTAATAATTTTCCTTTTTTTTAAGAAAGCAGAAAATAGAAAATATTTTTTACTACCATTTTGTGGTTTGGCTATTTTAATACTTAATTCATTTGGATTTCCAGTTAAAAACTTTGACCCTGAAACAGGTGATTTATTTAAAGTCCACTATTATTCATTTTTACTTTGCATAGCATTAGTATTCATATTAAATTATCTTTACAAAAAATATAGTTATAGTTATTCATTAACAATTTTATTAATTCCTATTTTTTTAATTACAATAGGGTTTCCTAAACAGCTGCAGGATGACACTCTTAATAATCTTTTAACAAAAATTGAGTACACATCAGTGTGTTTTGTGGTCAATTCAATTCATGATATACAGTGTAAGTGAAATAATTATTCATTTTTAGATACACCTGTAATATTTATTCATGTATAAAAAATAACTATATTTTTTTGAAAACTAAGAAAATTATGTTCCTTTAACTAAAATATCCTAAGGTATTTTACTTTTTCGTTTAAACATATAGACATTTTGACAGAATGATGAGTTTAAAATTTTGGTGTAGTAGCTTCAACATTTAGACTAATTAGAAGTCCTTTTTCTTTATCCATGTGAGGATAATATGCTTGAGAGTGATCATCAAACTCTGTCTGGTTACTAAATACATCTTTCCAGTCCCACTCCCTTACTTGTTCAAACCCTATTTGTTTTAACAAGACAGTTAATGATTCCAAATCGTAAACGGTTTTATGATATATATGCTTATCTTCCCCAATGTTCCATTTGCCATACAATGGGCCAAGTATTTTATTTAAATCATTACTATCTGAATAAACTTTCATTAATGCTTCAAAATTTGGAACAGCTATTCTAAGAGTTCCGCCTGGCGCTAGAACTCTTTTCCATTCTCTTAATACCTCAATGACCTCATCTCTATCAAAATACTCAACACAATGACTTGCATAAATTAAATCTGCATATTCATCTTGAAACATATCTAATTTATCAATGCTACTTACATAATCGATGTGATCATGAGGATGTATGTCAACATGAATATATCCTTCTAAGTATCGTTTTCCGCAACCTAAATGTATTTTTTTACTCATTTATCAATGAACATATGTTTGAGATACTTTTTTTGGTTAAGTTTATTGATGATGGCATCCATAAAATCTTTTCATAAATTGATTCTGAATAATTCAAGTTGTTGTTTGCATATTTTTTAAGATACTTTTGTTTACTTAATGGAGGGTAGCTTAGTCTAGTTTCTATTCCTTGTTCGTCTAAGTTGTTAATAGCATTCATTCGTTTTGATTTACTATTAAAGCAAATATCTATGAACCATGGAACTTCATATTTGGTAAATTCGATAATTTTAAATTCATCTGAAATATTGTTTTTATAATTATTTAGTATTTTTTTCTTTGCTTCAATATGCTTACCTAATTTTTTAAATTGAGAATTACCCATTGCGGCTTGTAAGTCTGTTATTTTAAAATTCAATCCAAACCCTTTATGAAAATCTGACTTATCACCAGATCTATTAAAGGTTTTTAGGCCTTCTATGAAGTTAGATAATGTCTTTTTGTCAGTTACTATCATTCCACCTTGACCCATAGTAATTATCTTATGGGGAGTAAATGAAAAAATGCTTATATCACCAAGTTTTCCACATCTTTTGTGCGAATAAGATGAACCAAGTGCATGTGCAGAGTCTTCAATTAGTTTTAATTTATTTTGTTTACACCAGCTTTCAATTTCCTTTCCTGAACCAACTCTTCCATTTAGTGGAACAAATATTACTGCATCTATATTTTTTATTTTCTTTAAACTTTTTAAAGACATACAAAGTGTCTCATCAACATCAACTAGAACTGGAGTTGCACCAGCCCATATAATTGCGTTTATTGTTGCAATCATTGTTAAGTTAGGAACAGCAACTCTTTTTCCTTTAGTAAGACCCAGTGAAAGAAGAGATAGATATATCGCTATGGTTCCATTTGGAACGGCTATTCCATATTTTCTATCAACATAATTTTTGATATTTATTTCTAACTTTTCTGTTTCAAGATGTTCAGTTATCCAACCTCCTGATTTTATATATGAGCTAACGGCCCTTTCGTCTTGAAAATCTATTAAGGGTTCAATTTGATTAATTTTTTTGGACATTTATTCTTTTTCTGTCTTTCTCTGGCCCAAAATATGGGCCATTTTTAGTTTCAACTACAATTGCTTTATCTAATATTTCATATTCATGGACTCCATAGAGCTGCATCACCATTTCATTTTCGTTTAAATCAAACGTATCAATAAAACTTCCAGATTTAGTATAGATGTTACATTTAATCTTCCCCCTAACAACAAATACAGATTCACAAGTTCTAGTAGCTTCTCTAGGGAATTCATTATGATAGTGAGCAGGCAAAATCTTTTTAGGTGAATAGTTCCAAATACCAACTTGTATAAAATCTTCATCATCAGAAATAAATGAAAGACCATCGTTTGCCTCTAGCACATTAAAGTAAACTGAATAGAGTTTACCATTATGAGTAATTTTTTTTATATTCATAGTTTTAAAATATTATTTTTATACCATTCTACAGTTAAACTGATTCCATTTTCTAATGAAAATTGTGGAGACCAATTAAAGTTTTTTTCTGTAAATTTTCCTAAGACCCTTTTTTCTTCTGCTCCATCAGGCTTAGAGGTATCAAAAGTAAATTCTCCATTCCAATCAATTATTTTTGCAATAATTTTGGCCATTTCATAAATAGAGATACCTTTATTAACTCCTATATTGAAAAAATAACTATTCTCTCTTAGATTAAGACTCTTTATTAATGCATCAGATCCATCCTCTACATAAAGCCATTCTCTAATTGGTTTTCCAGTACCCCAAACTTTAACATGCTTAGAATTATTTAGTTTGGCATCATATATTTTTTTAATTAAAGCACCTAATGCATGTGATTTTTTTTCTTCAAAGTGATCATGGGGACCATACATATTTGATAAAACAATATTTGCTGATGCAAAACCATATTCTTTGTAATATGCATTGCCTAAAGCAACAAAATATTTTTTCGATAAACCATATTCAAAAACCGACTCATGAGGTGCTCCATCCCAAAAATATTCTTCTTCGTACAGATTTTGATTTTTAGGGTAAGCACAGTTAGATATTGGATTCACCAGTAACTCAACACCATTTTCATAGGCCGATTTATATATATTACTTGCCATAGTAGTATTTTTCATAAGTAGTTCAGCTGGAAAATCATACCCATAAGCAATTCCACCTACAAAAGCAGCACAATTAATAATGTAATTTATTTTGTTTTTAGACAGATAGTTATTAAATAAAGTATCTTTTGTTAAATCTATGTCATTTTTTCCATTTAACTGATAGACTTTGTATTCATTTTTTTCATGTAATTTATTTACTATATTTTTTCCTAAAAAACCATTAGCGCCAAGTATCAATAAATTCTTCGAATTATTCATAAGAATTAATCCTTAATTGTTTAACCATATTATACGCATGATATTTACATAAATTTTTTGTTCACAATATCCACCTAGGATAAGTAATAATTATTAATTGTTATTATTGAGATTATCAGGAAAGGTAAATATGAATGTAGTAATTCTTGCTGGAGGTTATGGTACGAGGCTTCATGAAAAAACTCACAAAATTCCAAAACCAATGGTTAATATTGGAAGAAAACCGATGCTCCTTCATATAGTTGATTATTTTTTAAAATTTAATTGTAGAAAATTTATTGTATGTTCTGGATATAAAAGTAACTATATAACTAACTACTTAGAAAAAAATTACAAAAAAATAGATAAACAAACATTTGTTTACAAGAATGCAGAAATTAAAGTAATAAATACAGGTGTCAAGACTAATACTGGTGGAAGAATATATGCGATAAGAGAATATCTTGAAGATGAATTTTTCATAACATATGGTGATGGTCTATCAAATGTAAATTTAGATTTAGTAAAAAAAGTCAATAAAAAACACAACACAGCATTGACGCTTTCAGCAGGGCACCCATCATCTAGATTTGGATTAATAGATGTTAAAAATGGTAAAGTAACTGATTTCAAAGAAAAACCAAATCTTAAAGAATGGATAAATATTGGTTATATGTTTGGAAATTTACAACTCTTAGATTATCTAAAGAAAGAGGATATCTTAGAAGTAGATACGATGAATAGACTGATAAACGATAACCAACTATCAGCACACAAACATAGTGGTGAATTTTTCCCTGTTGACAATATGAGAGACTTAAGAGAGATTAATAAGATGTATCAAGAAAAAAAAGCTTTTTGGGTATGAAAGTACTAGTCACAGGTGGATCTGGATTTTTAGGCGTAAACCTAATTAATAAACTTTCTAACAAAAATAATTATGAAGTTTTTTCAATAGATAAAAAAGTTTTAAATCCTAAATTAATTTCTAACTATCAAGCGGTTAACGATTACAAGCTTAATTTGAATAATAGAAATTTAATCAATTTACTGGAAGAAATTAATCCAGACATAATTTTTAATTTAGCTGCTGAAAGTCAGGTTTTAAGAAGCTCAGAAAATCCAATAGAAACATATAAGTCAAATATATTTGGAAGCTTAAATCTATTTGATTCAATCAGAAAGCTGGAAATAAATCCTAAAATTGTCCATGCATCAACGGATAAAGTTTATGGTATTTCCGACAACTTACCATATCAAGAAGATCATAAACTTTATAGCAATTTTACTTACGATATTTCGAAAATCTCTGCAGATTTAATAGCTCAGAACTATAAAATAATTTATGGATTAGATATTACACTTTTTAGATCATCTAATATTTATGGACCTGCAGATTTTAATTATGATAGATTAATTCCACATATTGTAAAGAGCCTTATAGAAAATAATCCACCTATTTTTAGAAGCAACGGAAGATATCTCCGCGAGTATATTTTTGTAGATGACCTTATAAAATTTATCCTCATGCTCACTAATAACAAAAATAAAGAATTTATTTTTAATCTTGGGTCTGGAGAAACCTTAAGTGTAAATGAAGTTTATACAAACATCTCAACGATTTTTGGATGTGCAATTAAGCCTGTTATATTAAATAATAAATTAAACGAAATTCCGGAACAAAAAATTGACAGTAGAAAATTTATCAAAACATACAACCCAAAATTTCAATTAACAAAATTTGATGAAGGTATTTCAAAAACAATTGCTTGGTATAAAGATTTTTACCAAAAAAAATTATAGTTGTTAACAATAATTGAATCTTTTAAATAATTACTTTATTAAAAATGTTATCTTTTTTTTACACTCTCTATCGATAACAGTATAGAAGCTATGAGCAAATGAAGATTATTTAAAAAATATCTAATAGGTGATTCAAGTTCCATATTTTGCCACACAGATATATAAATTAAGAATACAAAGATAATATTAAGATTAATTAAACTAAATATTAGATCAGTTTTTAATTCAAATCTTTTAATAAATATTTTTGAATATATATATGAAAAATAAAAAATAAAAAATAAAATTGATAATGGTTTATCCATCCATAAATTTTGTATTATCGAAAATACATTTTCAATTTGTAAGTCTCTAAAAAGAAATAAATCTAAAATAGTATCTCTAATATCCATTTGCCTAATATGGTGGTCCTTACTTACTTCTGTAAATACAAAAAGGAACAGCAATTCTTTAAGTACCAAACCTGACAATCCGTACATTATTACTTTTTTCCTTCCTTCAATAAAGAACACTAATAATGTCATTATCAGAACCAGCGAACTATTGAATTGTTTTGAAAAATACATGATCCCAAATAGAAAAAATATTTTGTAATCAAGATGCTTGCTGTTTTTTACATTGTTGCTTACAGCGATAATTAAGATTGCGGTGAATAAACTTACTAATCCTTCAGACATTAATGATGTCGTAAATAAAAATTGTATAAATTTGCTATTTAGTAAAAGTAACGTGAATAATCCCAAAGAAATCAATTTGTGGAAATTAGAAATATTCAATTCAATAAAAAATAATAAAGATAAATAGAAAACTATATGAGAAGTAAAGCTAAAGAAGATGTAATTGTCGATACTTCCAGCTATTCCTAAAAAAATAGATTGTATGTAACTTAAAAACTGAGGATATCCTTCAAAAACATAATTATTAATGGAGATAAAATAGCTGCCTTCGTAGATATTCTTTGCCTGCTCAAAGAATACTGCCTCAACATCACCAAGAATATTATTATTAGATGTTAGTTTTGTCATATATTCAATAAAATACAACCTCAAAGAAATAAAAGAAATCAATAAGGGTAGAGAACCTTTTAAACTTTTCAATTTAAACACAAAAAATAAAAACCAAGATAAATTAACTAGGAATATTATTTCTAAGAAAGATAATTTTTGATAGAAAAACAAAGTAAAACAATCAAAAATAAAGAAGCTAAATAAATAAAATGTAATGCCAATTGATGTAGATTCAAATTCTAGAATGTTTTTTATTAAATTACCTGCAAAGTAAAGAGATGTGAACAATAAAATTCCAGCACCAATATCAAAAAGATTTACAGTACTAAAAAAATCTTTCTGATTTCTAGAAAATACATTCAAAATAGAATTCAAATAAATAATAAATATTAATGAGTAAGAAAAAAACCTATAAAGTTTTTCATCTTTGAGTGATTTAAATATACTAAATTTAATTTTATTAATAGTAATTTCTATCTTAACTTGCTAATTTACTTTAAGTAATAAGTTAGAATAAAATCGGGTCAAGTGGTCTAATTCTAAATTTAAAATGATGGAGCCGCAGTTCGATTCTGCTGATGACCACTTATGTTTAATTTAAAAAAAGTCAAAAAAGCAAGAAATAGACTCGAATTTTTAACCTCATTGATATTTAAAATGTTCCAAATTAATTTAAGATATAAAGAAAATAGAAAAGATTACGGAATAGAAATATTTGAATATTTCTACTTACCTTGGAAAACTGATAAAGAATTCAATACAAATTATAACTTAATTTCTAACCATACATTAAACCCAAAATCTAGATTGTTCACCCTTTATGATATGTCAAAAAGATACTTGGAGCCAGAGACTTCCTTTATTGAAGTAGGTTGCTGGAAAGGAGGCGCAACAGGGCTTGTAGTGTTATCAAACAAGAGTAAAAATATTGATTATTATGCATGTGATACTTTTTCAGGTGTAGTCAATACTTCTGAAAAAGATAGTTTTTTTAAAGGGGAAGAATATGACGACACAAGTATTAAGGATATTCATAAACTCGAAAATATTGTTGGCCGTAAAATAAAAATTATTCAAGGAATTTTCCCAAATTCTATGAATGAAGTTAAATTTGAAAAACCTATCTCATTGGCACATATTGATGTTGATACTTATATATCTGCAAAAGAAAGCTTAGAATTTATTTATAAGAATGCAATACAAGGAGCTTTGATAATCCTCGATGATTTTGGTGGCTGGTTTACTGATGGTGTGACTAAATTTGGAAATGAACTTAAGTATGATAAGCGCTTTTTTGTTGTTCCAAACCACCTAGGCCAATTGTTAATTTATAAAATTTAGAATTAATAAACAAGTTAAACTTAAATTATGAATTCCAGCGACAAAAAAAAAGTAGTGGCGGTAGTAAGCAATTTTAAATTTTTAAAAAATAATTTTAACGAACTATACTACCAATTAAGAGTACCTGGAAATTACCAAGGCGAAATATTAATAATTACATCAAAATTTAGCCCCTGCTTTTTAATTAAATCAATAAGAAAAAAAAACCAAGTCAAAGTTTTAAGATTTAAAAATATTAAATTTAATAAAATTACAGAATTTGAACTTAATAACTTAGAAACATTCCCTGATCCAAATAGAAACTTAACAAAAAAATTTCAATGGCATAAGTTACATTTGTTTGATGAGCGTATAAAAAATTGGGACTATGTATTCTATCTAGACATTAATATGAAAATTCATTATGACATTAATCGAATACTTGCTCTCACACCAGATAATTGTTTTATGGCTAGATCTGATACTTATCCAAATTACGACAGAGATTTAAAAACACAGTTTGATCAAACGCATCCTTTGTACGAAGAGTTAGAAAAAAATTATGACTTGAGTGTTAATAATTATTTTCAAACGGGAATTATGTATTTTGACACAAAAATAATAAGTAAGCAAACAAAAAATCAAATAATTAATCTTGTTAATAAATACCCAATAACTGTAACTAACGAACAAGGAATTCTGAACCTTTATTTATACTTGCAAAAGAAAATATACAGAGAACTGCCATTTAAAATAGATGGGTACACTTCATACTTCTACTGGAAACTTATTGATGAAAAAATTATTATTACTAAACAATTAACCACGCAAAATAAATAGTAGAAATAATTATGTTGATTAATTCTCTACACGGCACTGATTGATAATTTTTACAAATTTCTCTGTATTTTATTTCTTAAAAAATTTTTCTTGAAACTCATCACCTTCATAAATCATTAATCTATAGATTTGTTATAAACTTCATTTACTAAATCTTGGTATTTGTTGAGTGGCTTAGGCATATGAAATTCAGTAAATTTTGTATTGGTATTTCTTAGCCTGTATAAGTCTTCTTCAATCCTAACTCTATTAAATCTTTCAAAACCCAGATAATTATCGTTCATTTTTATTATTGAATCGGGTTCTTTTTTTGTAAAATTATCTAGATATTTTTTTAACATAATTTGATCTGTGTACCATCCATACTTCTGTAATTTATTATTTAGAAAATACCAACGTCTAAGTAAATTTACTATATGTTTTTCTTCTGTTACTTTAAAAACCTTGCTCCATGTATGCCCTTTTGCTAGATTCCAACATATCGGTATCATATTTTTTGCTGCACCATCAGGTCTATAAACAATAAATTTATCTTCATCTATATTTTTTACACTATCTATAAAATACTTTTTTGAGAGCGGCAGACTATCAATGTCAGAAATTATACAGTTCTGGTCTTCAAACAAAGCAGAAGCAAGCAATCTAATATTTTGAGATACAAAAATAGAATCAAGATTTTTAATATAAAAATGAATTATATCTCCATTTATATTGATTTCTTTTTTTCCTGTATATATTAGAACAGGTTCGACGCCAATTCTTTTCCACGCTTCTGATACTAATGGCCAAAATTCTAGATATTCAGGATTTTCATTAGAGGATAATATAACTTTATCTATTTTCATTTAAATAAGTTTAATTAGGTTTAAAGAACAGTTCAATATTTCTAATTCTTTATCAATATAAGATATAAATACAAATTTAAAATGATCTATTATTGTTTTTACTGGCTTTAAAAGAGTCATTAGTTATTGTTCTACTTAACTAAATGTAACTTATTTTGATAAAAATAATTAGATTGAAGCTGAAATATTAAAGTTATGAAAATATTAATTAATAGTTAGGATTATATTATGATCGATATAAAATTTTCATTGCCTGGTCATGGCAGTAACTTAACTTTTAAGAATTTTTATAGTAAAAATCAAAATCAAAAAATCAACTATCACATAAATAGTGAAATTTCTAAAGCTGACGGTTGGATTGTTTTAGAGAATTTAAAACACGAAACAGAAACATGTGTAGTGCCAAAAAATAATATATTTTACTTAAATAATGAAACTACATATAAAAAAAATCATTATTTTGACATCCATATGGTAGAGTTCTTAAATCAATTCAGTAAAGGCTTTGGCTTATACGCTACTAAGCACGAAAACTATGTTGGCGGTACTCCTACTTTTTGTCCGTGGATGATTCATGCAAACCATGGGGATGAAGTTTTTCAAGATTCAAATCTTAATTTTGACTACTTTTCTAAATTAAACAACCTAGAAAAATCAATTGATTTAAGTGTTATTTGTTCTAATAAATCTCATACTGAAAATCATTCACTAAGACTTGAATTTGTTAAGATTTTAAAAAATCATTTTGGGGAAAGATTACATTGGTATGGCAATGGAATAAATACGATAGAGAAAAAATCAGATATAATTTTTAAATCAAAATACCACATAGCAATTGAAAACGGCTCAAGAAATAATTTAGTTACTGAAAAGCTCTATGATTCTTTTTTAGGGCTTTCATTTCCTATTTATTATGGAGCAACAAATATTAACGAATTATTTAATAAAGATTCATTAATTTCTATTGATATAAATGATGTAAGCAGCTCAATTAGAACTATTGAAAATGTCTTAAAGAGTAACTTGTATCAAGAAAATTTCAGTCAACTTTTAGAATCGAAAACCAAAGTATTAAAAGAATTTAATCTACACAGCAGATTAAATAAATTAGTTGAAGAAAATATATCTACAAATTCTTTTACTCCTGAAGAAATTACTCTTCACAGTTCAAATTATTATTGGAAGAAAACAACATCTAATAAAAAGAAGATTAAAACAATTCTTAAGAGAAAAATGAGACTTGATTAGTTTTTAACAACTCTTTAAATATTAACTGAAGTTTTCTTTTTTAAAAAAAGAAATAAAAGAGTATTTTAAAAATATAAAACGGCCCTCATAATTTTTAAAGTCTGAGCTAAATATTAGTTTTAAGAATCTTTTTATCATGCCTATATTTTTTGGGAAAATTAAATGTGGGTTTTGAAAACCTAATTTTTTAAATTCATTTTGATAAAAATTAGAAGTCAAATATGTATAATTGTCTACATTCCAAGGCTTTCCTTTTCCAAGATAGTGAAGAAAGCTAACATTTTTCTTAATAAAGCTGTACAGGTTTCTATCATGACCGCCCATTGCTTGGTAGTTTAAGTTCTCATCTAATTTTGTGAATTTACCATCAAAATAAATGTTTAAAACTTCTTGATCATAGTCAAATATTTCATTAAATCTTAAATTTAATATTTTCAATAGATCTGATTCAACCTCTTGTTCTATCCAAGCACTAAAGTCAATTACTAAGACTCCTGCATTAAATTTCAAATCACTTTCTAGATTCAATGTATTAAAAATTAGACTGTCTTGTTCTCTGGTTGTCTCTACCTTGGCAGCAACTACATTACTATCAGATTTAATTTGTGAAAAAGTGTCTAGCAAATCTAAGGTGGGATCATTTACAGAAATGATATCTGCATCTAGATAAACCAAAAATTCAATATTTTTAGGTAAATATTGTGAGATAAATAATCTATAGAATGTCGCTTCAGAAACATGAGATTTAATAGGTGGCAAATTTACCTTTGTTGAATCAAATTGATAAATTTGAAGACTTGATAATTTTTCATGACCACTAATCAAATTTGATATGCGGTTAAAGGACTCCATGTTTTTGTGAATTATAAAGATGTTTGCTTTTTTAGTTATATTATCAAGTAAAGATCTAATTGATGTTAAAGCTTGAAGGTTAAAATTATCATCAAAACAGTAAACAAAATTTAATTCCATTACAAAATTCTACATTGTAATTGTTTTAGCTAGCTATAAAATTCTTCTAAATACTTTGTAAGCTTTTTAACTCTTTGATTTATGGCATAAAGTATTCTAGATAACTTAGACTTACCCTCGTAATAAAATTTTGGATATATTACAGATTCTGAATCTAAATTATTTACTAATTGTTGATTTAATCTTTTTTCTACTATTTCATCAATTCTTTTAATTAAATTAAACCTCTCTAAGACTACTTTTTTTGCTTCAAGCAGTTCTTCATAGTTGGTTTCATAAGAGTTGCTTGAAATACAATTTTTTATTGCACTAATAGATCCATTAAAATCGTGCATATTAATTCTTGTAAAACTATTATTTGGAAAGTATTCTTCTGCATTTGTAGCTCCAGAATAAATCGGATATGAATTTCCTAAATAGGAATCAAAAAGCTTTTCAGTCATTGTGTTAGGTAATAAATTATTTTCAAGAACTAAGTGGTATTTATAACTACCAATACCTTCAATTTTGTCTTCTGTCTTATTTTCATAACCATACCAATGAAGTTCATCTCCTAATTCTTTTTTCAATTTCTTAACAAAGTCAAACCTAACTTTTTGCACCTCGTTTACTTGTTTATCTGTACAGTAGACGCTTAATAACTTGTTTTTTTTTGGATTAAAATTTTCATAAAAATCAATATCAGATTCTTTAAACTTATTTTCAAATGGGTCACCCCTGAGCTTCCAATTACAAAATGAAGGTTTATTTATAGAATTTTTTAAATTCACAGCGGTGTGAGAATAGACGGTATCAAATTGACTAAGAAATTCTTGTTTAGATTTTAATAAATAATAACTTGGTTCATATCTAGAATCAGAACCAAGGAAAATTATATTATCTTTGTTTATATTTACTTTTTCTATTTTTGTTGAATAAGTATTTTCTATAATAAACCAAAAATCTGGTTCCTCAACTTCTGTATTGATGAAGAACTTTTTATCATTGTAAACGTTGTCTTTTGAATTTGTAAAATTATAAATAGAAAGTGAATCTGATTTAAATGGAAAATTCCAACCTATACTTACCTTTATTTTTAACATTTAAATGAATTTATCAATGGGGTTATATTAATACAGTTTTATATAAAATAAAAAATTTAATATATTATTTTGAATACATGGTTAACAATATAAAAGAAATTATATCTGATATTCTTTATGTCTCAAAAATAACAAAAACAAAAAATAAAAAAATCATTATAGGCATCTCAGTGATCGTATCGCAGCTGATTGCTTTTGGTGATATTGCTATTATTTTGTTCTTTACTTCCATATTTTCAGAACTAAGCATACTTCCAGAGAAATTTGAATATTTTAATTTCCTGTTCGAAATGAAAATACTCCTTCCTTTGATTATTGTTTTTAGATACTACAGTCAATATTTCCAAAGTGTTCTTATAAAAAAACTTGAATTATCTGTTGAAATGAGTTTAAAAAATTATCTGCTATCTCAATTATTTGAAAATCGCAACTTTTCTACGGCTGATACTCACTATTATATAAATACTTTGGGACCACATGTTGCATACTTTTATATAGGTATCGCTAACTTTTTTAATTTCTTTTTACAAGCTTTTGCATTTACATCTTATCTTTTTTTAACAGAACCAAAGACAATAAGTGCATTTTTTGTGGGAATTATTTTTTTATTATATCCAATTTATTTTCTAATAAAAAAAACAAAAGACTATCAGCATTTAATTTATGAGGCTGGATTAGAGTCAACCAATGACGTTCAAAGAGTTTTGGATAATGTATTTTTAATTAAATTATTAAAAAAAGAAAAAGATGAAACCAGTAGATATCTAAAAATAACTAGTCGATTGTTTGATGACAATATGACAAAGCATAAACTATCAACTCTAAATGCATATTTGGCACCTTTTACAACTGTTTTTTTAATCTCAATTATCGTACTTTTTTTCAATGATTTTTTTAACATAACCTTGCCGTTTATGGGTGTAACTCTTAGAATGTTCCAATCATTAGCAAGTATGTCTAATGCTGCATCACAGGTAATTAATTCTCATGTACATCTTGATGCATTTTATCAACTTGAAAAATACAAAGTTTCTAATTTACGCGAAAATTACATCATTGATGATGAACCATCAAATAAAATACTTTTTGAATTAAGAGATGTAGATTTTAAATATTTGAACAGTGATTTAGCAATATTTAATGGATTAAATTTAAATATTGAAAAAGGGTCTCACACAATAATTACTGGTACCAACGGTACCGGTAAGAGCACTTTATTGGGCCTTTTAGCTGGTGTTTTTTATCCAAACTCTGGAAAAGTTTATGCCAGATCAGAAAAATTGGGCTTTGTAGGACCAAATCCATTAATCTTTTCGATGACATTAAGAGAAAACCTTATGTATGGTAATAATAATTCTAAAAGCGATGAAGAAATCTTGGAAATGATACAAAAATTTAATCTGTTCGAGGATAAAGTCGAAGTTGATCTTGATATAAAGGTAAACAATAAAAGCTTGTCATCTGGACAAATGCAAAAAATTGCTTTCATGAGAGTACTCCTTTCAGATGCAGATGTTTTGTTTTTAGATGAATCTACATCTAATTTAGATGAAGAGACAAAAGAATTAATATTTAAGCTGATATTAAATAGTACTTTAACAATTATTAATTCAACACACGATATAGATAGTTTTAAGAACTACACGAATCATTATAAAATTGAACTTTCTCGAGGTAGAAGGCTACTAAAGAAGATTGTTTAGTTTTTTAACAATTTTCTTTAGATAAAATCTAACTTTTTTTAATTTACTATTTATAAAGCTTAGAAGCTTTATTTTATTCCAAAATAAAAATTCTAAATGATTTATTTCTTTGATACTTTCTAAAAATTCATCATCTAAATTAATATCTGGCTTAATTAGTTCACTCCAGTACTTTATATTCAAAGCTTCAGTATCAAAATTTATTTTATTAGATTCTGTTATCAATTGTTCGATTGATAAATTATCAAAATTTTCAAAAGAAATTATAGGTAAACTTTCAAATGACAAACCAACATGAGATTTGGTAATTGGAATTGACCCACAATAAAGCGCCTCCCATATCCTGTGTGTATCAGTGCCATTTCCCCATGGGCAAAAAATAAATTTATATGTATTTAGATCTCTTATGTAATCATTTATTGACAAATTAGGTTCCCTGATAACAACCCAGTCTTTATTTGTGAATAAATTTTCTATATTTTCTCTTTCTTTAAAGTTTGTACTTTTTCTTAAGTTGATATACAATTTATTTTCTTTATCAACTTCCTCAAATTTGAAATTTTTTAAATCATTAATTCTTATATTTTTTGAAGAATAATTATTAGCCAGCCCGAGAGGTATTGGTATTAAGCATTCATTTTTATAAGCCACATTTACTGCGTACCACTGAGTTATGCTTACAGGTCTATTTTTAAATACTTTTTTAGTTATCGAAAAATCAGACTGGGATGTGATTAAAGTTATTGAAGTAATACGTTTTAAACGTTTTAAATATTTAAAAAATAGACTTAAATAACTTGAGTTACAGAAAACTACATCTCCATTTTTGATACTTAAATTTCTTATTTTTAATCCAGTAAATTCTGTATTTTTTGTAATAATTTTGTAGTCTTCAATATTATAATTTGATAAATCTTCATTAGGAACGTTTAATGTGAATACAACATCAGCAATCTTAGAAAAATTTTGCCCGTTTAAAAATTCATGATTTTCAAAGTTTTCTAACATAAAATTCTTTTAAGAACAATATACAGCATTCGGGCTCAACTAAATAGTAAAAATAAAAAAGTTGTAACTGAAGTAATACTTTTGATATAAAATTGAATTACAAAATGAATTCAAACAAAGTAAGCGTAATAATCCCTTCTTTTAATAGGTATAATTATTTACTCAATGCCATAGACAGTATTCATAATCAAACATACGATAATTATGAAATAATAGTTGTAAATGATGGATCTACTGAAGATAGCTACCACTCAGAAGAATTAAAAGGAATGTCTAAAGTTATCCATATTGACAGAAGCAACACACCTGAATGGGGTGGTTCACGGCCGGCAGTAAGAAATTATGGAATTTCTGAAGCGACAGGAGACTATATTGCTTTCCTTGATGATGACGATCTTTGGTTGCCTACTAAACTTGAGCGTCAGCTTTATGAAATGAAGAGTAGAAATATTGGTTTTTCATGTACTGATGGTTTTTTTGGCTATGGACCATATGATAAAAACAAAGAATATTTAGTTTACAACTCAGAACATCACTTAAAAAAAATCAAAAAGAAATACAGGCGGACAAGGTATTTTAAATTTAGTTCATTCCCTCAAGTTTGGGACTATAAATTTCTAAAGCACCATAATTCAGTTATCTTATCAAGTGTTTTAGTAGAAAAAAATTTAATAGAACAATTAGGTGGATTCAGAGGTTTATATAGAACCCCATATTTTGAACATACTGCTGATCATGATTGTTGGTTAGGGCTTATTCAGCTTTCTAACTTAGTATACATAGACGAACCCCTGTTTTACTATGATGCCAATCATGGAGGTGGTAAAAATTATGAAAACTGAAAAATTAAAATGAAAAAAGTTTTAGTAATTAATACTAAATATAAAAAATATGGTGGAGAGGATTCAAACTTTACAGAAGAGATAAAATTTTTAAAAAAATTTTATGAAGTAGAATATATCAATTTTGATAATTCAGGAAACCTAAAAGTATATGACATCATTAGTTTTTTTACTCTTTCAAATACATCAACAAATAAAATATTAAAAGCAAAATTAATTTCTTTTAAGCCGGACATAGTCTATGTTCACAATACATGGTTTAAAGCCAATCTAGGTATTTTTAATGTGCTGCTAAAAGAAAAAGCTAAAGTTATTTTAAAAATTCATAATTTTAGATTTGCGTGCACAGATACCTTTAGTGCTTCAAAACACTTTAAAAATAAAGAGTTTTGTCATAAGTGTGGCAATACGAATTCAAAGTCACGTGTTTTCAACAAGTATTTTGAAAATTCATACACGAAGTCTATCTTTGTTGTCTTATATGGTAAAAAATATATAAATATCTTAAGAGAATACAATCTAAAAATTATTGCGCTAAATGAATTTTGCAAGGATTACCTGATTAAAAAAGGAGTTAATAAAAATAAAGTATTTAAAAACTATAATCCATTTGAAATATCTGACAATTATATTTATTCAGCTGACAGTGGGTATGTAGTTTATGCAGGTGCTCTCGTTGAGCAAAAAGGTATAGTAGAACTATTAGAATCATGGAAAGAATCAAAAACCAATCTCAAATTGTTAATAATTGGAACTGGTCAGTTGGAAAGTAAAATTATAAATAAATATTCTTCCAAGAAAATTGAGTTTCTTGGTTTTCTGGAAAATGAACAAACAAAAGAATTGATTAAAAATTCCAGAGCTGTAATTACAGCAACAAAAATGTTCGAAGGACAACCAAGATTAATATCTGAAGCTTCAGCTTATGGCATACCATCAATATATCCTTCTTTTGGAGGATTGGATGAGTATTTTCCTCAGGATTATAAGCTTTCATTTAAACAGTTCGATTACGCTGATTTAGTAGTGAAAATTCAACTTCTACAAAATAAAAATCTTCTTATAGAAGAAAGTAAAAAAATTCATAATTATATTATTAAAAACATGAGCTTAGATATTTTACATACTAATTTGGAATCTATTTTTAACCAAAATGAATAACGTTATTGAAAGCCCTTTAATTTCGATCTTACTTTCTGTTTATAATGATGATAAGAATATAAAAAAATCAATCGACAGCATTCTTTTACAAAGTTATAAAAATATTGAGTTACTCGTAATTGATGATTGTTCTACAGATAAAACTTATGAGATATTAAAAGAAATAAAAGATAGCAGAATAAGAATATTTAGAAACAAAAATAACTTAGGTTTAACCAAATCATTAAATATTTTAATAAATAAATCAAAAGGACAAATACTAGCAAGACAAGATAGCGATGATATTAGTCTTCCAACAAGGCTTGAAGTCCAATTAAATTATTTGTATAGACTTCAACTAGATGGGTGTACTACAAGAGCTTATATAAAAAACTCAAAACGATCAATACCAAGGCTCTCACATTTATTGCCACTTAGTTTTGTAATAAAATATAAAAACCCATTTATTCATGGAACGTTAATGGTAAGGAAAAATGCAGTTATTGATGTAGGCATGTATGACGAAAGTATAGAATTTGCTCAGGATTACAAATTATTTATAGAATTATTGAAAAAAAATTATAAAATAAAAATTCTAAACAAGAAGCTGTATGTTTTAAATATGGAAAATAATATTTCTTCACTCAGAAAAGAAGAGCAAGAAGATTTTTTTAGAAAAATTCAACAGGAAAACTTGTGAAAATTAGCGTTGGTTCAAAAATTGTTGACGGACCCTTTGGTGGAGGCAATGAGTTTCTAAAGAATCTAATGAATTTTCTTGACAAGAAGGGACATACAGTTATTAACCACCTAAACGATGCAGATATAGACATAATTTTATTAACCAATCCGCTCATAACTTCTGAAACTTCAAGTTTTAACAGTTATGACATAGAGTATTATTTAAAATTTTCTAACAGTCAAGCAATAGTGTTTCAAAGGTTCAACGAGTGTGATGAAAGAAAAGGTACGCAAAATATCAACTATAAGTTAAATAAATTTAACCAAGTAGTTGATATTAATTTATTTGTTAGTAGTTGGTTAAAGAATATTTTTAATGGATTAGAGCTAAGCAAAAAAAAAGCTTATGTAGTTATGGGTGGGCCAAATAAAAATATTTTTAATAATAAAAATAAAACATATTGGAATAAAAAAGAAAAGATAAAACTTGTTACTCATCATTGGAGTGATAATTTGAGGAAAGGATATTTAGAGTATAAACAATTAGATAATCTTCTGAACTCTGAAAAGTATAACAAGTTATTTGAATTCACATTTATAGGAAACAAACCAAAAGATATAAAATTTAACAATATCAATATCATAAAACCCCTAGAAGGAGAAAAATTAGCTAATGAATTAAAAAAACATGATGTATACATTACGGCTTCTGAAAACGAACCATCGGGAAATCATCATATGGAAGGAGCACTATGTGGCTTACCGATCCTATTTAAAGATAGTGGGTCAACCTCTGAATACTGTAAAGATTATGGCATTAGTTATAAAATTGATAGTTTTACAAAATCATTAGATTCGATAAAAAAAGATTATGATAATTTTGTTTTAAAGTTGGATGAATACCCATATGATTTTTTAAGTGCAGCGAATTATATAAATCAATTATTCAATGAGGCTCACCATAATAAGTTAGAAATTATAGAAGACAGAAATCTAAAATCTAAGACAAATATTCTTACAAGATACCTGTTAAATAAATTTTTTAGATATATTTTTTTTAAATATTATTCATTAAAAAAGTTATTAGGAAAAATTAAGTATAATATCATAAATGCCAATTAATTTATTTAGTAAATACAAATCTTCTATATTAAATTCTTTGTTTATCTTAATTTTGATGATTTTAGTAAATGGTCGTTCATTAATGGGTTTGTATTTATTTGGGTTTAGATTAGCTGAATTATTAACTGGGTTTTCAATATTTCTAATTTTTTTATTAATTTATAAAATAAAATTTTTTAGAGAAAATCTTGGTCCAAAGTTTGTAAACAGTTTCCTAATATTAGTTTTTTACTTTTTTGTATTAAATTTAATAAATTCAGCAAATTTTTTAGATTTATATCTTTATAAGTCAAGCGTGTATATTTGGTATATTTCATTTATGTTTTTTGGATTAGTAGTATTTAAAAATTTAGAATTTACAAAAAACTACTTTTATATAGGCTACTTAGGTCTGTTTATACAGTTTATGTTCAATGTTATTTACTATCCTGATTTTTTAACTCAATTTTTTAACGAATATTCTGATAAGACCCAATTTTTGAAAGGTGCAGAGATAGCTATCTTTTTTATAGTTGTTACATTCTTTACAAATAAATATATCGAAAAGGGACTTTTAGTTGATTTATTTGTACTTACTTCATCGATATATATACCTCTAATCTTTTTTAAGAGTAGGTCTGCTGCGATTGCTCTATTTATATATATTGCAGTTATGGTTTATAGAAAAAAAAGATATTTTTTTGAAAACAAAAGAAGATCATTTATAGTATTTTTGATTTCAATAATCTTATTTATAACCGCGACTCATTTTTTATTAGATAACAGTTTTAAACTTCAAGAAACACCTGATGCTGTTGCTCAGGTATTCAAACATAAATATATAGTTTCAAATACTTATGATGGGGAAGTCTCTTTTTTATATATCTTCGAAAATAGACTCTATTCTGCTGATGGTAACTTCAACTGGCGTTTACAACTTTGGCAAGAAATTATTATGTTTGCAGAACAAAATGATGAAATTATATTTGGACAAGGATTTCAGAGCAGCCCTCCTGTATTTGATAATTTTATTTATTCGGGATTAGATGGTCTAAATGAAAATTCTCATAATTATTTTCTAAATATTTTTATTAGGGGAGGTATTTTTGGTACATTGCTAGTTTTATATTTTTTCTATAATATGATGAAAATTCCAAAATTAAATTTTACTAACTCCGAATTTTTACTTTTTTTTCTACCACTTGCATTTATATCTATGTTTGATGGCTCTATGGAAAACCCTTATTTTGCAATAGTATTTTACTTTTTTGTAAGTAGTTTTTTTACAGGTGTAAAATTTAAAAAAAGGTGAGAATATGAAAGCATTAATTACTGGTATTACGGGTCAAGATGGGTATTATTTGTCAAACCAGTTACTTGAAAAAGGCTATGAAGTTCATGGATTGGTTAGAAGAGCCTCAAGTATTAACACAAGCAGAATCGATCCATTAATTTCAAAATATGGAGGTGAAGGTGGCCTTAAGCTTTATTATTCAGATTTATTAGATTCATCATCACTTACGAATTTAATAAATAAAATATTACCTGATGAAATTTATAACTTAGCTGCTCAATCTCATGTAGCGGTTTCTTTTAAAAATCCTATTTACTCTACACACACTTCTACTATTGGGCCAATTACGATTCTTGAGTCTATTAGAAATGTTGAAAAAGATATTAAGTTTTACCAGGCATCATCATCAGAAATGTATGGAGGTTCTGAAAAAATTATTTTAAATGAAGAATCATTATTTGAACCAAAAAGTCCATATGCAGCGGGGAAAGTCTTTGCACATAATATAACTAAAGTTTATAGGGAATCTTACAACATTTTTGCTGTTAATGGCATTCTTTTCAATCATGAGTCTCCCCATAGAGGTGAAACTTTTGTTACACGAAAAATTACAAGAGCAGTTGGCAGAATTTATAATAAATTGCAAACTAATCTCACTCTAGGAAATCTTGATGCCTCAAGAGACTGGGGTTATGCTGGTGACTATACTGAAGGCATGTTTGCTATGATGCATCATAAACATCCTGATGATTGGGTACTAGCCACAGGTGAAACTCACACTGTTAAAGAATTTGCCAAGAAAGCATTTAATCATGTTGGACTCAATTGGGAAGATTATGTTTTAACTTCAGAAAAATACTCCCGACCAAACGAAGTACACCATTTACTTGGTGATCCCTCAAAGGCTAAAAATATACTTGGGTGGGAACCTAAGACTAGTTTTGATGAATTGGTTAAAAAGATGATTGAAAGCGATCTTGAGTTAGCAAAAAGAGAAAAAGTCCTGATTGAAAATGGCTTGATGAAACCAACTTGGGAGCATTCTACTTAAACTATATTTTTTAAATACCAATCGTAGGTTACTTTTAATCCATCATATAAACTTACCTCAGGCTTCCATCCAAGACTAGTAAACTTAGATGAATCTAATAGTTTCCTTGGATTTCCATCAGGTTTTGTATCATCAAAAATAATTTTACCTTGAAACTTAACTACATTATTTACACTTTTAACAAGAGACTTAATTGTAACTTCTTCATTGCTACCAATGTTATACAAGCCTGGGTCGATATCATTTGCAATTGTAAATTCAATGGCACTTGCTAGATCATCTACATATAGAAACTCCCTTAGTGGCATTCCAGTTCCCCAAACTTTAAATTCGTTTTTGTTTTCTATTTTTGCACGATGCATTCTAGAAATTAAACCCGGGATCACATGACTTTCTTTTTCTGAAAAATTATCGTTAGGACCATAAAGATTTGTTGGCATTAAGTCTAAAACTTTATGACCATATTGTTTAGAAATAGCATCACCCATCTCAATCGCTGTTAATTTTGCCATTGCATAAGGAGAGTTAGTTGGTTCAAGTTTTCCAGACATTAGACTAGATTCTGATATTGGCACTTCAGCACCAAGAGGATATATGCAGCTACTACCCAAATTAATTAATTTTGTTTCCGGAAATTTTGTGATACTTTCAATAATATTTATATTTATTTTGAGATTATTTATTATAAACTCTGTTCTTTGAAGATTATTTGCAAGAATTCCACCAACTTTTGCGGCAGCATTGATCACAACATTTGGTTGAAAATCATTAAATAATTTTTGTGTTTCAATAAGTGAAAACAGGTTAGTGTCATTTCTGGTTGATTCGAATATATCTAAAGAACTATTTTTCTTTAGTTTTCTAGAAACTGAAGAGCCAACCATACCCTTACTTCCCAGTACTAAAACTTTCAACAAAACTCCCTTAGATACATTTAATGTCTATATTATAAATTACTTATTTTTTATCTTTTAAAAAAGATATTATAAATTCAAATATAAAAATTAATGGTTTATTTAATCTAAATATTTTTAAAGTAAATATTGCTTTCAATAAATCAAATACAGATCTGACTTTCCACTTGTGTTCTATATGAAAGCTAGTTTTTGCGATACTCCTAAAATTTGAGTGATAAAAATTTGAATCTTTTTGAAACATACCACTAGTTAACCAAGGTTTATGGCTGCCCATATAATGTATAAAAATTACTTCTCCCTTATTTTTTTTATTTATTTTTGTGGTAGCTTTAAAATTTAACACTTCTCCTAGTTCTAAATAATTACCATTTAACATAGAGTTTAAAACATCCTGATCCCACTGAATAATATTATTTTTTAAGACATTTAGTTTATTTATTAACTGCGTATGAAAATCTTTTTGTTGCCATTTTTCAAAATCAATTACCATTACTCCAGCATTAAAGTATTTGTCATTTACATTAATCCTTTTAACACCTGAAGTATGCTCTGTTTTGGCTGCTATTGTAAATTCTGAATCATTTAATTTTTTAATCGTATTTTGTATTTCACTTACTGGGTCTTGAATGCAAATAACATCAGGATCTAAGAAGACAAAAACTTTTTCATCTCCAGGAAGGTAGTTCTTAATAAATAGTCTGAAATAAGTTGCTACACTAATGTGAACATTTTTTATGTTTGGAAAGTCATAGTTATAATCATTAAATTTATATGAAGTTAAAGATGATAAGTTTTTATGATTTAGTATTTCTTTGGGAACCTGAGTATTAAAATTATCTTCACTATGGATTACATAGATATTTATCTTTCTTGAGGTATTTTTAAGTAATGAAATTATAGAAGTAAATGCTTGAATATTATAGTTTGAGTCAAAGCAATATAAAAAGTTGATATTTTCTTTCATAATGTTAATTTAACAATAATAATAGTTATTCCTATGGATATAATTAAAGAATGTGTGGGTTCACAGGATCTGTTTCTTTAGAAAATATTGATATTTCTTTAATTGAAGAGGCTAACAAATTTATTGAATGCAGAGGTCCAGACTCAAAATGTTTTATTGAAAAAAAATTTAATACATATAATTTAAATTTTTGGTTTAACAGGCTTTCAATCCTTGACCTCACAGAAGAAGCTAATCAACCAATGTATTCAAAAGACTTCAATACAATGGTTATGTTTAATGGTGAAATTTACAATCATGCAGAGTTAAGAAAAGACCTAGAAAATCAAGGTATAAAATTCTACACGTCACATTCCGACACAGAGACAATTTTGGTAGGCTTGTCTTATTACGGTAAAAAATTTGTAAGCAAACTAAGGGGACAGTTTGCTATTGCATTTCTTGATGAAAAAGAATCCAAGTTACACTTAATTAGAGATAGGTTAGGTCAAAAGCCATTATATTACTATTTAGATAATGAACATATTCACTTCGGGTCAAGCTTATTGTCATTATTAAAAATAATAAAAGAATATAAAATTGACGAGAATCAATTAAATAGTTATTTGAATTATGGAATTGTTAGTTCACCATTTACATTATTTAAAAATGTTTACAAATTAATGCCATCAGAGATACTTACTGTTGATTTAATGAAAAATAAGTTTACTGCAAAAAAAACTAAATATTGGAATGTTGAAAATTTTGTAGATAATAAACCCTTTGATGATGAAGAATTTTTTAGCATTTTGACAGAATCTATCGACTTGAGGACAGCTGCTGATGTTCCTGTTGCCAACTTTCTATCAGGAGGTATTGACTCTACCTCAATTGTTAAAAACTTGGTCGATAACCAAAAGGGAGTAAATTCTTTTTCAATATATATAGAAGACAGCAAGTATGACGAAAGCAAATATATTAAAGAGGTTGTAAACAAGTATAATTTAGATCATAAATCTTCAACCATATCCTCAAATATATCTTTTGATGAAATTAATCAATCATTAGATTCTCTGGATGAACCCTATAGCGACCCATCTGTTGTGCCTTCATATATTTTAAGTAAACATATATCACAATTTTATAAGGTCGCAATATCTGGAGATGGTGGTGATGAGTTACTGGGCGGTTATGAAAGAACAATGAGAAGTTTACAAAAATCTGGTTTCATAAGTAATTTAATTTCAAAAACATATAATATTTATCCTTCAATTTTAGGAACAGGAAACAGACTTCTTTCAAAGTCTAGTAGTTTAGAAACCAAGTATAGATCTTTTTTAGAGGACCAAAAATTAATAAAATTATTAAATATTAGTTCAGATAATAATACATATGCTGATGGACTGAATTACAAAGATGCTTACTATTATAAAAATTTACTTATCGCAGATTATAAACTTTTTTTACCAGAGATGATGATGTTTAAAATTGACAGGACTTCTATGGCTAATTCTCTTGAAGTAAGATCTCCATTCGTAGACCATAAATTGATAGAATTTGTGATGACTCATGACACTAAATATTTAAATCCCAATAAGCCTAAAGAGATTTTAAAAAAATATCTCTCCGTTGATTTTAGTGATAATTTTATAAATAGAGATAAACAAGGTTTTGTTTTTGATGTTGAAAACTGGGTTTTTAATAATTTAGACCACATATCCGAGAAAATTTCGAATGGACATATCGTTAGCACCTTGAACGATAATATTATTAAGTTGTTGAGTATTAACAAATCTAGAATTAATGGCCAAAGAATATGGAAATTATTTGTGTTGGAACATTACTTAGAAAGAGTTTTGTAAAAGTCCTGATAAAACGTCTCCGTAGAGGTATTTAGAGAGTGTTCATTTTTTATAAAAATATGTGCATTTTTACTAATTAGTGGCAAATTTGCATAATTTTCTAAAACTAATTCAAATTTTCTTTGTAAATAACTTTTTTTAATTTCAAATAGATAGCCATTTATATTGTCTGAAATTATTTCGCTGTGATTGTTTATGTTTGAACCAATCACTATACAGCCGGATCCCATAGCTTCTAATAGAGACTTCGGGTTTCCTTCAAACAAAGAGGTTGAAATAAAGTATTTGTACTTTTGATAAAGTTGAAGTAGCTCTTCATTATTCAAACTACCTATGAGATTTATAGTAACATTTTGTTTTTTTGCCTGACCACTCAATTTCTCAACATCTGGCCCTGTACCTACAATATCTAATACCCAATTTGTTTTCATATTTTCAAATTCTGAAATTAAATAACTGAAATTCTTTTGACTTACCAGCCTTCCAACAGCTAATACTCTATTGTTATGTCTCTCTGTAAATTCTGTTAATTCATTGACTTCTACCCAGTTTGGTCTTAATAAAAATTTCTCTTTGTATTTGGGATAGGTCGACACAAACCTGTCGAAATCATTTTTACTAGTAACTGTAAAGTAATTACAGTTTTTAACTGCAAAGTTTGTAAGAATTTTATATAAAAAAATTATTAAATAAGATTTTTTATCTTGCTTTGCAAAATCTAACATATCGTATCCTGTTCTTATAATCAGGGGCTTTTTATATATTTTTTTAATTAAAATAGGTATCCAGCAACCGAGTAATTGATTTTGAAATAACAAATCAACATTTTTTATTTTCTCTTTAATTTTGAATGGTAAGTAAATTGAAGACAAAATTCTTAAAATTTTGCTTTTGTAATACTTTGAAGAGCTATAAATAGGATGTACTTCTTGCAAGTTATATTCAAATGCTAATTTTGAGTCTTGAGTGTTTCCATATGTAAAAAATGAAAACGATACATCACTTTCTTTTTCTATTTTCTGAAAAAACTTTAACTCCCGACTTAAAGTTCCTGATTCAGACCATGTTGTGAGGGCATAACTCCATGTAAAGAAAACAGCTACCTTCAATTAAGCCAACATTAGTAGTCTTCGTAAGATTTTTCTTCAACATATTCAGAGTTAAAGAGTTTATTGATATCATTTTTAACTTCAAATCTTTGGTCATTTGTTTTATAGACTGATCTCGCTAATTCAATAAATTTTTCTCCAAAATCTTCATTTTTTTCAAGCACTCTAATTGAGTCCTCTATTTCCCATAATGTTAAATTAATTTTGTAAAGTTTGTCATATAAACTATTGCTTTCAGATAAGTTAATATTTAGTTCATCAAGGACTTCATTTAAGCCATTTAATTCCTTTTTAATATTCAATATTTTTGATTCATTTAATATTTTTTTATTTTTTATCTCCAATATTGAAATTTTATCGAGAAGCTCACCTAATGAAATCGGTACACTAACTTTCATAAATTAATTCCTAAACAATTATTTAATACTTCACTGATGTTAATAATATCAAAAATCTATTTGAAATAATTTACAATTTTCCAATTTTTAACTAAATGAACATCGGCACCTCTTTGTCCATCCTTTTTTATATTATGAAAAATAAGTTCCGCATCTGTTTCTACCCTTTCAACTAAGTGAAGAAAACTACTATCTAAGCAGTGAATTTCAGTTGCATTCTTAATTACTTTAGAATATAAAAAAATATTCTTATATAAATCAGTGTCTTTTTCAATAAAAATAGAAGGCAATTCTTTATTTACTTGAAGAGAAACTTTTCCATAAGAACTTTGATTATGCACAACCTGGTATCTGTCTTTAACTTTATATATGTCTTTTAGGTGTTGGTATAAGCTTTCTTCTTTTTTTATATCCCTAGGAACTCTGAACTTACTAATAGAGTAACTGTAGGGTAAACCAAATTGATCATAGAATGACAAATTAAATGGAGGCTTCCTTTTTTTAAACCCTACTTTTAAAGTTATCAAATTATTTTTTTTTGCAAAGCTATTAATATCTTCAACTTCACTGGAATGTTCAATTTTAAAAACCTCAATTTTTTGATTATCTTTGTATAAATAATTTATATTATTTATATCTCGTGATTTAACGGGTAGATATATTTTATTGAAGGATTCTGAGAAGTAGTTGAGTAGACCATTACATACAATATGGTCACCTAATCCCAAATGTGTATAAGCTAAAAATTTATCAGCTTTAATTTTATTTATGTCATATGTTTTTCTAAAAAACCCCATTTCTACAAGATTAAATAAAATAAATTAGAAACGTGTTAATTAAATAAATTATTTTTGTATAAAAACTGTTTATTTAGTAAATTACAATGGATGATGTTAGATGAAAAATATTACTTACATATTCAGTCAAAATAGAAAAATAAATTACAACAAAAACAATAGTTATGCGAAAGATTTTTACTACGGATTACATAATTTTGACAATAACAAAGATAATGAAATAGAAATTATTGAATACAGCGAAAAGAAATCTTTCCTGTATCCATTTCTATTAGTTTTTGATAAAGTTATGAATAAATTTTTAAGCTTACCCTTTTACTCATCTAAATTAACAAATTCAGAAAATTTGAAAAAATTTTTAAAAGCAGATTATTTATTTCTAGTAAATGAAGGCGTAGGATTTTCCTCCATTTTTTTACTATTAGTTGCAAAGATTTTTAAGCGTGTAAAGGTTTCAATTTTTGTTATGGGACTATATAGTAAAAAAGTAAGATTTGAAAGGTTTACATTTGTTCATCTCTTTATTATAAAATTGTTAGTTTTAAGTGCTGATAACATATTTTTTTTAGGCAAATCAGAACATGAGAAAGCTATTAATACTCATAAAAAATATACTGAAAAGTTTAAATTCTTACCTTTTTGTATTGATACTGAATTTTGGACAAACAGTAGCAAAAAAGATATTACAAAAAATGAAGATATAATATTTGTTGGAAACGATGGAAATAGAGATTTTAAATTACTTCTAAAATTGGCTAATGAATTAACAGAATTTAATTTTATTGTTGTCTCTTCAAGCGAAGTATTTAGAAAAGTAAATCTTCCTAATGTAAAAATATACAATGGTTTTTGGGGCAATAAAGAAATTACTGATTCCGATTTAAGAAATCTTTATTTAAATGCGAAACTTTCTATAATTCCTCTAAAGGAAAGTTTTCAACCATCTGGACAAAGTGTTGCACTTCAATCTATGTCTCTAGGGGTACCTGTAATGATTACTAAAACAAGTGGTTTTTGGGAAAAAGAAATATTTGTAAATAATGAAAATATATTCTTTGTTGATGATTTTGAATATAAATCATGGGTTAATAAAATAAATAAAACTTTCAATGATAATTCTACAATTAGAAAAATTTCTGAAAACGCAAAAGATACAGTCATCGAAAATTATAAATTAAAAAAACTTTATGATTATCTGAATCAAATAACTTTATGAACTCAGTTTCTTTCAATAGATTACTCTACCTTAAAGCCTTTACTCAGTGTATAGTAAGGGTTAATTAAAATTAATATGTTGAAACTATCAAGAAAACAATTTTACAACAATCACTTTAGTGAAATTGATAAGTACACTCAGCCAAAGGGTTCTGTTCTTCATATAACCTCTGCCTTGGGTGAAGAGAAATTTAATCAAAATAGTTATGATACTCTTTACATAGATTCAACAAAAGATTTAGAAACTCAAGTACTTGAGTTGGAAGATAAAAAATATGACTTAATTGTAGTTACTGATATTTTTGAAGTATTTACAGATGTATACCAATTTGTAAAATTTTTTAAAAACTTTCTAAAAAAAGAAGGAAAAATATTGTTAACCTCAATAAATCCTAAATGGAACATGTTGTTTAAAGTTTTTGAAAGTGCTGGGTTAAAAAGAAAGTCACAAATTAATTCTTACATAAATCCAAGAAAAATTTCCAATATTTTCTTTTCTTTAAATTTTGAAAAAATAAGAAGTTACAACCGTCAAATATTTCCTTTTAGAATTTTTGGTATCGGAAAATTTCTGAATATTTTATTAGAAATATTATTAGGTTATTTTAATTTAGGCATTAAAACTTATTTTTTATACCAGCTGAAAGAAGAGGTAGTTAAAGATTATACAAAATCCATTATTGTTCCTGCAAAAAATGAATCAGGAAATTTAAGTGAATTAGTAAATAGAATTCCAAAATTTTCAGCTAAATATGAAATAATAATCGTATGCGGTCCGTCAAAAGACAATACATATGAGACTGCAACATTAATAAAAAATGAAAAAAAGGATTTGGATATTGTGGTTTTTGAACAGACTAAGAATGGCAAAGCAAATGCTGTTTGGGAGGCAATAGATCGTTCGAAATATGAAGCTTTAGCAATTCTCGATGCTGACATTAGTGTTGATCCAGAAGAATTAACGAATTTTTTTGATGTGCTGGAAAATACAAATTGCGACTTTGTCAACGGTACAAGACTTATGTATCCAATGGAAGAGAGTGCAATGAGATATTTAAATAAAATAGGAAATAGGAGCTTTCAGTTTTTGATATCAAAGTTGATAAGTGTGAATCTTTCAGATACCTTATGCGGCACCAAAATTTTTAAAAAATCAAGAATTGATACCTTGTATTCGTGGCAGGACAAACTCACTATTTCAGATCCATTTTGTGATTTCGATTTAATATTTTCTAATGCATACTCTGGTGCAAAAATATTAGAATACCCTGTACACTACAGAAGTCGTAAATATGGTAAAACAAACATATCAAGATTTAGAGATGGTTGGAAATTAATTTTATATTTTTTCAATTCTTTAATACTTTTTAAATCTAGTAACTACTGAAATTCTAAATGGTCAAGTTAAAAACATTTGTAAAAATTTTCTTAGTCTTCAATCAAAGAATATTTAGGTTTTCAATTGATTTCTTTATAATTTTTATTAACTTAATTTACAATTTAGTGATTTATAAAAAACCCTATGATGATGACATAGTTTTTGTTACTGCAGCAGAAAAAAATTATTTTAATCAGCTTATCTTTTTAATAAATAGCTACTACAAACACTTAAACAATCAATTTATAGTCTACGATATCGGTCTTGATGAAAAACAATCACAATATATAAGAGATAATTATCAAAATTTAATATTACAAAAATTTCAATTTGAAAAATATCCAGAATTTATTAGTCAGTATTTTGACGGAAAATTGGGAAACTATGCTTGGAAACCAATAATTATTGATCAAGTTTTGAAACAAAATAAATCAAAAGTAGTTTGGCTAGATGCTGGAAATTTGATTACCAAGAAGATAAGATTTCTAAAAATAGCTTTAACAAGAAATGGAATTATTGTTCCTTCAAGTAGTAACACAATCAAAGAGTGGACCCATCCTAAAACAATTGAATATATTGGTATCCAAAATAATATTTTAGACAAACGAAACTTTGCAAGTGGTTTAGTTGGATTTGATTACAATTTAAAAGAGGCAAGAATTATTTCAGAATCGTGGAGTGAACTTTCACAAATTCAAGAATGTATTTCTCCAAAGGAATCAAGCAGATTAAATCATAGGCAAGACCAGGCGGTACTTACATTGTTATTATATAAATATTTTTTTAAGGGCAATCTTAAAAGATTAATGCACCCCCAAACAAATTTCATTTTTGGAGTATTATTTCACAAGAGAAAAATCTATAATTTCTAAATATTAATTGTTATAAAGGTTTAAAGATTGTAGAACTTTTATCTTTTTCAGACATTATTGGATTTTTTAAGTTTAATGATTTAATAAAATATGAAGGATTATAAACTTTTTCACTTTCTGGTTTATAGCTATCAGATTGCCAGTACACTAGTTTCGCATTATGTTGAAAATAGAAACCTGTTGCAATTCCATGTGGAACATAAAGAAGTTTATTATCTTCTGAATTTAATTCTACCTCCATATAATTTCCATAACTAGGGGACTCTTTTCGTGTATCCAATTGAAGACTGGTCGTGGACCCCTCAAGGCAATAGTACATTTTACTGCACTTTTTTTTGCCATCTTGTAAATGTAACCCTCTCAAAGTATTTTTATTAGAATTTATAAAATTTATTTCTTCAACTCCAAAATCGAAATATTTCAAAATTTCTTTTGAAACTAGTTTGTTGTACATTCCTCTGTGATCTTCAAAAGTTCGGAGCTTTACCAAACAGGATTCGAAAATATCTAATTCTTCTAGTTCATTCATGAAAAATCATTTTGATTTTGTATGTAAATATTCATATATTTAGAATAATAAATGATTATGAAACTTATCGAAGATTGATAGTGTTTGTTACTAGACTAATATTCAGTAAATGAATAAAAAATTAACGAATGCTAATTTAAAGATTCTAATTCTAGTATTAAGTTCAAAAACATATCCCTCAAACAGAAATAAAAAAGCAATACAAAAAACATGGGGTTCGAGTCTTAAAGATAACTTTGAGATTATATTTTATGAAAGTGGTGAAACTGAAAAAATAATTGATGACACCTTGTTCGTTGAAACCGATACGTCAAGCAAAAACTTGGGATACAAACTTATATTAGCTTTAGACTGGTGCTCCAGAAATATTGATTACGATTTTATATTCAGAACTAATACAAGTTCTTTTGTAAACACAATTGAATTAGAAAATTTTATATCAAATAATTTAATTAACAAAGAGCATGTTTATTGTGGGATGCCTTTAGTAAGAGATTATAAAGATTCCGATAAGAAAATTAATTTTCTAAGTGGAGCAGGGATTATCTTAAATAAAAAAACAACACAACTCATTTTAGAAAAGAGAAAAAATTGGGACCATAGTGAATGGGAAGATGTCTCTCTAGGAAAATTACTTGACGAAAATGGTGTGTTATTCACAACCGGTAAAAGGCAAGATATTCAATATAATTTCTATAATAATATTATTGACAAAACAATTTATCACTACAGGTGTAGACTTGATAATCATTACGGATATCCACGATTTTTGGAGAGATTCGTTTTTGCTGATCTAAATAAAATTATAAAAATTGGACACTTAAATAAAGTTGAAATTTTTGTGAAAAAATACTTATTTTATTTTCTAAAAACATTTAGGGTTGACTCTCCAAGATTCAAAATGTATAAGGTTTTAAAATTTCTAATTAAAACAATACTTCCTAAACAAATTTTTGATTATTTAAAGAAAAGACAGCCTGATTTCCTAAAAAAATTTATAGATGAAAAAATTTAACATTACAGTTACCTTATTGACTAAGAAGTAAAGATAATTCGTCAATAATTTTTTTTGATCCCTCAGAGGAAAGGTGAACTTGATCAACATAGTATAAAACTTTGTTATCGTATACTGAGCAATATTCTTTTTCCTGATCGCAAAATAATTCCTTAGTGGGTAGTACATTTACCTCATTTTCTAAATCATTTAAAAAACTTCTTGTTATTTTTGTATTATAAACCCATTCATCTAAAGGAATGTAAATTTGATTTGCCTCATTTATTGATGAAAGTCGTAAAATATCTTTTGGATTTAGTTGTGTTTGAGGCACAGTTGGAAATGGTTCTAATAAGATGAAATAATTAGATGAATTCGATAGTAGTACCAGATTTGATTTAAGAGTTTCTTTGCTCTCTCCACTGTATTCTTTTGTAAAATATATTCCTTTTTCCTCAATATACCTATGTAGCTCAAATGAGAAAACTATTGAAGTGTTTCTTTTATTTTCATTTAAAAATTTTCTTAAACAATTGTCACAACTTCTAGTATTTTTTAAATCTTCAAAAAAAGCCGTATGACTAAGATTTATATGTAATTGGTTGTATTGATTAAATAATTTATTATTAATAATATTTTTAGAAATTGCTGCAGAACTTGAATCTCCAATAACTATTAGATTTCTATTTTGATCATTATCTATAAAACACTCATCAAGATTTTTTAAATCATCTTCAATCGAGCCTAACTTATTCCAACAGGAAAAGTCAGAAAACACAGTTTCATTATGAGTTGATACAAGCTCTGTATTTGAAGATAAATACATGTAAGGAGTTCTTACTTGAGCTATCAATAGTGTGGAAATTATTACAAATATAACTACAACAAAATATCCATTGTTAAGTTTCATCTCTATGTATTTATAAAACAAAAAAGATAAGGATATACATAAAATAATTAAAGTTGAATTTATTAAAAAGACATTATCCAAATTAATCTTTGATGAGGAGTATTTCATATTTATGATGTCCAGTTTTTCTGGAAATTCGTATATTTTTAAATTTATTAAATCATAATTATTTTTAAAAATTCTAAAAAAAACAAAAATAGGTTGATGGAGTAGGTAAATTGAGTAACTGCTTAACCCAATTAATTTTAAAGGCTTATTACTTAAAAACTTTGTTAATCCTGAGTTTGTATGATTTGAAAAAATGACACAACAAATTCCTAAAAGCGCAATAAATTTAGGCTCTATATTATTTATCCAATCATCATCGAAATAAAATATTGGAAAAAGCATCAAAGGAAAACCGATTTTTTCTAAATGTTTAATTTTTAAATTCTGACTAAGAGTCATAATTAACACACCTAACAGGAGTTCCCAAATTCTAAATTCAAGTCTGTAAAATTTGTCTGAATTATCAGTGATTGTATTTAAATAAATTGAAAATAGAGAAATTATAGCAATAACAATTACAAAGTATTTTTTAAAGTATTTAAATAAAAAGTAAGAAAATAGTGGAAAGATAATATAGTATTGTTCTTCAATTGCAAGACTCCATGTATGAAGTAAAGGCATTAGCTTTGCAGATTCGGCAATATAGAAATCTAAATTTATAAAATGGTAGTTTGCATAAAAGAAAATTGATGAAAACATAGAATCAATGTATTCATTCATTGCTTTCGGTGTTAGCAAGAAATATGCAAATGGAACAGTTAATAATAAAGTAGAAAATAGTGCAGGTAGAATTCTTTTTATTCTTCTTATGTAAAAAGTTTTAAACGAGAAAGTATCATCATTTAATTCTGAAATAATTATATTTGAAATCAAATAACCTGATATTACAAAAAAAATATCAACGCCTAAATAGCCCCCTTTAAATAATCCAATTTCTGCGTGATACAGCACAACAGACATTACTGCAATTCCCCTTAAACCGTTAATATCCTGCCTAAAAGAAATTCTTTTAATTTTTGTAATGTCTGTAAGGGATATTAGGTATTTCATACTCTTGTAATAATAATATGATTGTCTAGATTTTTTTTAATTTTATAGCAGTGGTTTCTAGATTTTTGATTAAGTAATCATTTAAAAACCCTTGTGGGCGCTACAGGATTTGAACCTGTGACTTCTTCCTTGTAAGGGAAGCGCTCTGCCAGACTGAGCTAAGCGCCCGTAATATTATGTTACTTTATACTAGTTTAGGATAAAGATTAATAATTGAATATTTTATCACCCTTATTTTGAGATTTATATATTAAGATAATAATTAATCTAATTAGAAAGTCTTATGCCTGTAGATAATATAAAATATGGTTCTAATTTTCGATATATAGAACCCGTTAACCTTTATGGATGTGAGTTTGAAGATAATGTTTTTATTGGTCCATTTGTTGAAATACAAAGTGATGTAAAAATTGGCTCAAACACAAGAGTTCAAAGTCACTCATTTATTTGCTCAAATGTTATAGTTGGTCAAAATTGCTTCATCGGCCACGGTATTATGTTTGTAAATGATAAGTTTTCTGACGGAAAAGTCAATTTCGAAGGTCCTTTTGAAAAAACAAGAATCGGTAATAATGTTTTAATTGGCTCAAATTCTTCAATTTTACCTGTTTCAATTACTGACAATGTAATTATTGGTGCAGGAAGTGTTGTAACAAAAAATATTACAGAACCTGGTATTTATGCAGGAAATCCAGCAAAGAAAATAAAATAAAATAAAATAATATGTCAAAAATTTTAGTAGTTTGTCCAGTATTTAATGAAGCGCATCATTTAGAGAAATTAATTTACGAATTTAAATCCACTAAATTCCATGGCGACCTTCTGTTCATTAACTCTGGCTCTAAAGATACGAGTTTATCAATTATAAAAAAATCTGAATTCAATTACATATCTCTCAACAAAAATTTAGGGGTCGGAAATGCTATTGTAAAGGGAATTCAACATGGTTTGGATAATAACTATGAAATAGTTTGCACAATCGCTGGAAATGGAAAAATGAGACCAAGACATATTAATAAATTTACTGAACTAATTATTAATAAAGGATATCACTATGTTCAAGGAAGTAGATATATACAATTTGAAAAAAATAACATGCCTCTTTTTAGAAGGTTAATTATTCCCTTTATAACAAGAGTTTTTTCATATTTATTTAATTACAAATTTACAGATGCTACTTGTGGATTTAGAGCATTCGATTTAAATTTAATTAAAGCAGCTTCTTTCAATATCAACGCAAAATGGTTAAGAAAATATGCATTTGAGCCTTATTTCTTTTCTAATATAATTTTAGATAAGAAAGTTAAAAAAATTGAAATTCCAGTAACAATGGATTATCCAGAAAAAAATATTAAATATACAAAAATTAAACCTTTAATTGATTATCCAAGTCTTTTCTTTCCGTATTTAGTAGCTTTAATTTACCCCAGAAAATTTAAAAACTTAAATTTGAAATAGACTTCTATATAATAAGTAAATGGACTTTGTATTGATTGGTATAGGCTATTGGGGTAAAAATTATTATAGAATTTTAAATTCAAATGATAATATAAATCTAACTGCCGTAGTGGATAATGCACCGTACGATAAGTTAGACTCTAATGTTCAATATTTTCAAAATATAGAAAATTTTTTAGATTCAAAACATGGAGTTAAAGCAGCAGTAGTGTCTACTCCAACTAATACCCATTATGAAATAACTAAAAAACTTTTGAATAACGGCATACATGTTCTTGTTGAGAAACCTTTAGCTTTGAAGTCATATGAAGCTGAAGAACTTATTAATCTTGCAAAAGAAAGAGGACTGGTGCTTTTAGTTGATCACACTTTCTTGTATAACGAAGCTATAAATTTTGCAATTAAAATGATTCAAAATGGGGAAATTGGAAGATTATTACATATTAACTTTGAGAGAACAAATTTAGGTCCAATTAGAAATGATGTAAGTTGTCTGTGGGATTTAACTGCACATGACATTTCAATACTCAATGCTATAACAAATCTTGAGCCTATTCAGATAAAAGCATCAAGTTTTAACACAAACAAATCAGAAGCGTTTGACATGATCAATATATCACTGAATTATGAAAATAATCTCTTTGTTACAATGTTTTCAAGCTGGTTACATCCTGAAAAAGCTAGAAAAATAAAAATTGTAGGAGATGAGAAAATGATTGTATTTGATGACCTAAATATTAATGAGCCAATCAAAATTTATGATAAAAAATTTGAACAGATATACGACAAACAATCTGAGCAAAATAATAATTCTTTTTTCTCTTTCTCAATAGGAGATGTCACTGTTCCTTTTATAAAAAGTACGGAACCACTTCAACAAGTTGTACACCACTTTACTTCATTAATTTCTAAAGATACAAATCTAAAGTCATTTAACAACAATAAAATTTCATTAAGAACAGTTTCTCTCTTAGAAAATATAGAAAAGGCAATTGAAAATTAAATGAAAGCCGTACCTTTTAATGATTTATCTAGAATTCATGAACCAATTCAAAGAAAAATATTAAACAAATTTTCAACGGTAGTTAATGAAAATAGATTTGTTCTTAATAAAGAAATAAGTGAATTTGAATGTTTATTCTCTGAATTTACAAAATCAAAATATTCTATCAGTTGTTCAAGTGGAACAGATGCTCTTGAATTAATCTTAAGAGCATTAGATATTGGTGAAAATGATGAAGTTATATTACCCACCAACTCTTTTATTGCTACTGCTTTAGCGGTTACTCGATGTGGAGCTACACCAATATTTGCAGACAATGACGAATTTTATTTAATAAATCCAAAAAAAGTTGAAAATAAAATATCAAAAAAAACAAAAGCAATTATTGCTGTAAATTTATACGGACAGCTATCGAACTTAAAAGAATTAAGCAAGATATCAAAAAAAAATTCACTATATTTAATTGAAGATTCGGCACAGTCACATGGAGCCTCAAATCAATTATTTGCTAATAATTACTCTGTTGCTGCAGCTTATAGCTTTTATCCTGGTAAAAATTTAGGTGCTTGGGGTGATGGCGGATGTGTGACTACTAATAATAAAAAGCTTTTTGATAAAATTGTTTTGTTAAGAAATTGGGGCAGTGTAAAAAAATATTATCACACAGAGAAAGGTTTTAATTCTAGATTGCAGCCATTACAGGGTGTAGTATTATCAGAAAAAATTAAAAAGCTTGGATCCTGGAACAAACAAAGAAATAAAATTGCACAAAAGTATCTTGAATTATTATCTGACAGCGAATCGATAGTGTTACCAAAGGTAATGAATGGTAATTATCATGTTTGGCATCTATTTGTTATTAGAGTAAAAGAAAGAAACAAAATATTAAGAGAATTTGACTCTCATAAAATTGAGTTTGGCATCCACTATCCAGTGCCCATCCACAGACAGAGGGCCTATAAGGAACATAAGCAATTTAGGAATAAAATTTCGCTGGCAGATAAGTACTCTAGCCAACTTCTTTCACTACCAATTTTTCCAAAAATGAGAGATGAGGAAATAGACAGAGTTACCAGTACACTTAAGCGTTATGTTTGAAGTTTTATTCTAAACTTCATAAATTGAAGATAAGTTACTTATTAAAACTAAATAATAGTTTTGTGTAAAAATAGCAAAAAACAATTATTGATAAATTCGCAATCAATAAATAATTAACATGCAGACCAAAGTAAATATCAGTAAACGACAAGAACTTCTCAACTTTTCCTACACTCAAGTAACTTGTTAAAAATGAATCATTAATCAAATTCCTTAAATTAATAAATTTGAAAATATCAACAGAATATATATTTCTCAGAAAAGAACTTAAAATAGTTTCATAATTTAATAATCCTTTTACTACTTCGATATAATAATTTTCAGCAGTAAATCCTGTCTGGGTTCCCCAAAGAGTTGTTCCAGGTTTTAAAGTCAATTTTTCAGATGAATAAAACAATAAATATCCTATATAAGTAAAAAGAGTTAATAATTTTGCTAGTAATCTCAAACGCTTATCAAACAAATACTTACAAGTAATTAAAATACAAATTGGAATTATTCCTATCAACAATCTTTGCCCATAGGCAACTTCTCTACCTTGCCATATAAGGAGAGGAACAGCACTTGAACAAAAAAATAAAAATAAAACTAATCTATCTGAAATATTTAAATTAGCTCTTATTTCTTTTGAAAAACATACAATCAAAGCTAAAAATATAATTGGTGTTGAAAAAACAATACCCATATTTGGAGAGAAAAAAAGGTTAGGCAATTTTTGAAGACCACCAAGTAATTGTTCAAAATTTAATGTTGCACTGTATTCGTTTATGTCACTCCCATATGTATTTAAAAACATAACGTTTTTTTGATACAATTTTCTCGACAACAATATATAGATTGATGAAAATCCTAGTAACTGAATAATATAACTTAAAATAGATCTTCCATTTAAAATAAATAATTTTCTATAAAAAAGAATAAGAATTAAAGAATATAAAAATGTGGAAGGTCGAGTAATCGCAAGACAAAAATATATCAAAAGTAATATTGTGAAGTCGTTGCTACTTAATTTTTTACCTTCACCTTTTTCAAATATATAAATCAAGCTACAACCTAGAAAAAATTCTATTGCATGAGCCATCAAAAATCGAGTAGAGACGTAATGAATTAATGTACTTAACAATCCACAAAAAATAACTAAACCAGCATATTTATTATCATATTTTTTTACAATTTCTGATAGTAATTTTGTCCCGATATATGTATAGAAAAGTCCAGAAACAAAGAAGCCGAGATAAGCAAAAGATTTAACAGGATTTGTTCTTGTATTTTCAACAGATAAATTATTAACTTTATCTAATTGACTAAATAAAAATACAAAAGGCGAAGCTATATACCCTGCACCTGGTGGATGAGATGGAACATTTGTTTCAGGATTAAAGACACTACTTTCAAGTTTATAATCATTTTTATAATCTAAATCGTAATCAATAGCTATAGTCGCAGAATGTAACCAATACGACATATCGTCACCAGGTATTCCAAGATCTTGGTTGTTGAACAACCACAACGGTTTAAATAAGAGTGATAAAATGAAGAAACATAAAATCTTTTTTTTATTATTTTTTAGTGTTTTAAACATACTCTAAATAATGTTATTCACATTGATTGAATTAAACATTTTTATATATTCTCTGAATCCCTCTGGAATGGCATAAGATTTAGACTTTTCAAATGCATATTCAGTATTAGGGATAGCCTCTTGGAAATTTTCCATATTAAATAGTGAACTACTATGTAAAAATTCAGAGGCAACCCCAACATCTGTTGAAATTATTGGAGTCTTAGATAATCCACACTCAATAATTGCTTGAGGACCTCCCTCAATTCTTGACGAGACAATATATAGATCTAAGCAATTATATAGCTCATTTAGTTCATCTGTTTCGACCATTTCAAAGTACTTGTAATTAATATTTAAATTCTCTAACTCTTTTATTATATATTGACGCCTTTTTCCCGAAAGTAGGACAACTAATTTATCAGAATCTCTGTTTTTAGCCTCTATTATTTTTACAAGTCTATCGGGACCTTTAATTAGCTTTGGGCTCTTTAAATCGCTCCCTTCAGTATCTCTCTGGAAAGATCCCAAGATATATGCGTCTAAAGGTAAGCCATATTTTTTTCTTAAGCTATCCTTATCGTTAATTTCGTACCACGATAATTGATCGCTCCAAAATGGGATATAAATAATCTCTTTATCAGTTAATTTCTCTAATTCTTTTTTTGTTTTTAATGAAATTACATGATAAACATCAACAAAACTATCTCGCTTTTTAAAGTCTCGGATTTGTTTATGTTCAAAGTCCTTATTTTCAAGATGGTATATTGAGCATACAACTTTTTTGTCGCGCAAGTGTTTCTTCTTGATTTTTTTCCAGAGCCATGGTGCAATAATCCAAATAATTTCAGCCTGCTTAATCGAATCAGTAGATATTGAAGTATTGTGTTGATACCATTCGTCTCTTAATCTATCTACTATCCATGATTCATTTAAGTTTGTTAAATAAACTTTCATACAAGTATAGGTTAGCTAATTTTTCCGAATAAAATTAAGTAAATGAATAGTCAAAACATTTTAATTACTGGAATTAGTGGTCAGGATGGACTTTTTCTTACTGACTATTTGTTATCTAATAATTTATCAAATTTTAAAGTATTTGGTGTTTCTCGTCAGAATTCTGAAGCTACATTAAGAAATTTAAAGACATTAAACAATGAAAGCGCAGAGGTTGAAATATATAATACTGACTTAACCAACACGATAGAGGTTTTTAATCTTATCAATCGCATTAAACCTTCCCAGATTTATAACTTAAGTGGGCCAAGTTCTGTATATGACTCTTTAGCTAATCAGAAATATTTCCAGGAGACCATTAATTTAATTTTTGATAATCTTGTTAACTCCTGCATTAAACAAAATCACTTTCCAGCTTTTTTTCAGGCCTGCTCGTCAGAAATGTTTTCAATTAAAAACACAATGCCCTTGAACGAGGGATCGACTTTTGAACCGAGGAGTCCTTATGCTAGCGCAAAGTATGAGGTCTTTAATAAAGTAAATTCTTTAAAGGAACAATTTGATTGGAATATAAAGTCAGGGATAATGTTTAATCACGAATCTGAATTTAGAAATAAAGATTATTTATTTATGAAAATTTTTAATTCCGCAAAAAAAATTAAAAATAAAGAGATGAAACTTTTAGAGCTAGGTTCAACTAACTTAGTTCGGGATTGGTCTTTTGCCGGAGATGTTGCTAGAGCTATATTTTTAATAAATCAATCAGATAACAACAATAATTTTATAATTGGTTCAGGCGTACCCACATCAATAAGTGAAATTGTCCAAAAAGTATTTTCACTATATGATTTAAAACCAGAAAATCATATCAAAATAAATCCAAAACTTCTTAGAGAGGGTGACCCATTAGAAATAATTTCAGATCCTAGTTTATTAAATTCGGAATTAAATTGGAACCCCCAGTTGTCAGTTGATGACTTGCTTGAAAGGATGTTTCAAAAAGTAGGGTAGTAAATTAGCTACAACCTAGAGAATTCCCACAATTTAGACACTTATAACATGATCCATTTCTAATTGTAATGTGACCACACTCGTTACAAGCCGGTGCATCACCCATCATATCACCAAGTACCTCTTGCACTGTAGCAACTGAATTCTCAGCTTGCTCTACAGGTGCAGTCTCTGTTTTAGCTACAGGTGCAGTCTCTGTTTTAGCTACAACTGAATTCTCAGCTTGCTCTACAGGTGCAGTCTCTTTTTCTACCATCTCTACAGGCTCAGTTTCCTGAAAAGCCTTATCTTTTGGTGGCACTTGAACAATATCTGTTCTGTCTAAGTACTCTAAGCCAAGTGCTCGAAACACGTAGTCAATAATAGAGTTACTCATCTTTATGTTTTCATGTCCCTCAACCATACCTCTTGGTTCAAAAGTCTGAAATGTGAATGTATCCACGAACTCTTCTAAAGGAACTCCATACTGTAGACCTTTAGATACAGCAATGGCAAAACAACCGAGCACACCTTTAAGAGTTGCTCCCTCTTTGGCTATGTCAATAAAGACTTCACCTAGAGTGCCATCAGGATACTCACCAGTTCTTAGATATACTTTATGACCGGCAATTCTTGCTTCTTGTGTCCAACCTTCTCTTCTCTCAGGAAGAAGGAATCTCGGTCTGTTTACTCCTGCATAGGCTCTTGAAGGACTTGTTCCTGGAGCAAAGTTACCTTGAATTAACATGGCCTCTTCTTCAAGAATTTTCGTTACTTCTGGATCAGATTCTTCTGAGTCTCCATCATCTGAAGATGATGAAAGTGGCTGAGATGCTTTAGAGCCATCTCTGTAAATAGCAATAGCTTTTACGCCAATCTTTGCTGCCTCGAAGTAGCAGTCTTCAATATCTTCAATTGTTGCTTCATTAGGCATATTTACTGTTTTAGATATTGCACCAGAAATAAACGGTTGGGCTGCTGCCATCATTCTTACATGGCCCATATAGTGAATGAAACGTTCTCCATCTTTTCCACATTTGTTTGCACAGTCAAAAACATCTAGGTGCTCTTCTTTAAGATATGGTGCACCTTCAATTTTTTGAGTTCCACAAATATCTAGATTTGCTTGAGCTATTTCATTTCTTGAGTATCCAAGTGTCTCAAGTAGATTGAAATCAAAAGAAGTATATTCTTCTTCTGGAATACCAAGGCCTTTAAGTGTTTCCTCACCTAAGACAAAAACATTAAAAGCATGCTGTATTTCAAAAGCACCCGGTAGGGCAGCTTCGATTTTAGCTACATCTTCTTCGTTCAAGCCTTTCTCTATCAAGGATTGTTTATTTACATATGGTGAGTTTTCAAGAGACATTGAACCGATAACATAATTGATTATCTCGTTCACTTCATTTGAAGCATATCCGAGAGCATTTAATGCAGGTCCAATTGACTGGTTAGCAATCTTCATGTATCCACCACCAGCAAGTTTTTTAAATTTCATTAATGCGAAATCTGGCTCTACACCTGTTGTATCACAGTCCATAAGGAGACCAATAGTACCTGTCGGCGCAAGTACAGTAGCTTGAGCATTTCTGTAACCATTTTTTGTACCCAATTCAACTGCTTCATCCCATGAAAGTTGGGCTGCAACCAATAAATCTTCAGGACACAAGTCTTGATCAATAGCTATTAAGTCATGACTTAAACCTTCGTAATCATTTGAGTCATATGCTGCTTTTCTATGGTTGTTCATCACTCTAAGCATATTGTCAGCATTCT
>Ga0222719_10000263_pt1 | contig 53461 bp, 74 predicted proteins | sample C33_34DmetaG_FD_165039 | JGI IMG/M metagenome (GOLD analysis project Ga0222719, IMG submission 165039) | Estuarine water microbial communities from San Francisco Bay, California, United States - C33_34D | ecosystem: Environmental > Aquatic > Marine > Unclassified | place: USA: California...
AGGTTTTTTTTTGACACACGTTAGTATTGACGATTGACAAGATCCAAAATCATCACCAACTGTAAAATTTTTTACATACATACTAACGAAAGTGTCACACATTAGTATTGACGATTGAGAGGATCCAAAATCATCACCAACTGTAAACCTAACCTAAAATTTTTTACATACATACTAATGAAAGTGTCACACGTTAGTATGTGTCACTGATTTTTAAAAATAATTTTTTTTAGGATCGATCACATCTCATACGATTGAGAGGATCCAAAATCATCACCAACTGTAAACCTAACCTAAAATTTTTTGAATACATACTAATGAAAGTGTCACACATTAGTATTGATCATGGATTTTTAAAAATAATTTTCATACGATTGAGAGGATCCAAAATCATCATCAACTGTAAACCTAACCTAAAATTTTTTACATACATACTAATGTGTGACACTTTCATTAGTATGTGTCACTGATTTTTAAAAATAATTTTTTTTAGGATCGATCACATCTCATACGATTGGGAAGATCCAAAATCATCATCAACTGTAAAATTTTTTACATACATACTAATGAAAGTGTCACACATTAGTATTGATCATGAATTTTTAAAAACGATTGGGAAGATCCAAAATCGTCACTAACTACATGTAAATAAAAACAAAACGCACTTTACATGTAATGCACGAGCACGATGTTCGCGCGTGGGCCGAACGCATCTATGACACCCTCGGACCTGGCTATAACGAGTGCGTGTACCACAAGGCGATGGAAGTGTTGTTGAGAAAGCAAGGTGTACAATACGAGAGTGAACGCATTGTACCCATTGTGTTCGAGGGGCACACGATAGGCAATGTGAGAAGCGACATCATCGTCGACGGTGAAGTGGTCTTGGAGTTCAAATCGGTTCGGGTGTTGACGGACGCGGCGGCGCTTCAGACGCATAACTATCTTCGTCTGACTGGTCTGTCCCTTGGCTATCTGATAAACTTTGGTCATCAGAAGCTTGAAGTTGTGAAAATAATAGCATCATTGGAAACGCCCGCGCCATGACTTCGTAGCTCTGTTGGGACTCGTGTCTGTATCGTTCGGGGTCTCGGAGTCCTTCTTGGAGGATGTATTTGGCGCGCTCGAGATGGAAGATGACTTCTTTAATGCAAAAGTCCATTGTTCTCATAGCACATCTAGTTCTTTAATATCACACCGTGGGTATGAATTCCCATCGCAGGTCCTGGCATATTCTTTTCCATATGACATCCTGTTGGTACAGTTTCTCTTTGGACTTGAGTAATGGAAAGTACTGTAGATACTCGTCTTCCGAGAGCAGTTGACAGAATTTGTAGAGGACGTAGCTGTACGACAAAAAGTTTTTCCTATCCTTTGGGCAATTATCGTCGAATGGTTTTTGAATCTGTATGAACATCATGCGCAACCGTTCTTCGAGGGTCTGCGACATTTTGGGTGGTTTGATGCCGTTGAGCAGGTTGGTTATGTACGGCGTGTGTTCGTAGTACTTGTTGTATTTCAACTTTTTCAACAAGCCCCTGACTTTCGTGTGCGTTATTTCACTCATCTTTTTGATTTTCATCTTCTTGAGTTCCGCACGCAACTTTTCCACCACTTCGTCGGGAATCGTGGTGCTCTCCTGGGCCTGGAACTGCGACAGCCATTCGTTGAAGTGATTCTCCCTCTTGTAGCTATAGTTGATGATTTTCGACGTCTCCTGTTCTTCCTTGTACGTCAACTCGTCCGAAATCAGTCTCGTGAGCACCATGCCACACCCATCGCACACCAGTTCGCTCGTGTCGTGGCAGTGGATGACGTTGCTTTCTCTCGCACACGCGTCGCACGCGTCGATGCGTCTGTTCTCCACCTTTCTCGCGAGTGGTTGGTTCTCGACTTCTATGAGATAGTCCGTGTACAGGCTCCCTCTCGCCAACCCCGCGGTCTCTTTGACGTTGAACACGTTATCCGTCGTGGACGACGTCTCTCGCTCTTCTTCGGCGTACTCATTCATGTATGGCATGCACTTGATGATGTATTGGCTCATTTCTTCTTCGTACGCCGCCTTCTTCGACGGGTCGCCTTCAATCAATGTGTTCCACTCATCGATTTTATTATTGAAGCGACTTAAAAAATTGCCCTCCATAAATATGTAAATGTCAAATCTTTTAACTAACGTTATAGTTTGGGCCTACGGCACCTATCGTCGCATCTTCCGCACACGAAACTACGCCGTCTCTCGCGTGTTCCTGGAATACTACGTGGACCCCGAACGCAAGTACGAAATCTGCGACTTTTTCTGGGCGAACGAGGAAAAGCACTGGGAGGATGAGCACGAATTTTACATCGACATCACGCACAGTGTGTTCCGCGAGACGGAAATCCCGCAGAACGTCACCAAGACCATCGTCCGCGTGCACTACTGGTACGACGACGTGCGCTACAAGCACTGCACGTACGACCTCGATTTCCAATGGCCCCCCACGCCTCCCAAGACCGTGCGCTTCTCCATTCCCATCCTGAGCGCCGTGCTCGTGGACGAGGACGACAAACCGAAGAAGGACGTGACGCAAAAAATCAAGCGCTACGCCGGTCCTCACGGCGATTTCCACGGCGAATCCGTGCGCATCGCGGATTTACTGTACTACGACGACGAGACGCTTCGAAAGGAGTATCCGAAAATTCAAATTACAAACGCCCTCGGGGTGAAGACGACGGTGTCTACCATCGATGGCTACACCATAGCCTTAGTGGCCAAGTAAAACTTCAACTGACCCAAGTTGGCCACGTTGTATTGTAATATCAAGAACTGACTTTCTTGCAACAGTTGCACCGACGCACACATCCCCGTCGCCTTCGTGAAGATGTTGAGATATTTCAGGGAAAACACCCCGGAGATGGATTCGGGCACTTCTTCGACCGTCTCTATGACTGTTTCTTGATTGGCGAAATCCCCTTCGCACGTGAGGGTCATGAGATTCCTATGTCGCGCGATGGCCATGTCGGACCCGATGTTCGCCATGTCTCGACATATTCTCTGAAAGTCCACGCTTTGCATCGTCGTCATGCACGCGCACTTGAGTTCGGGGACTTCTATCCTGTGTTCGTCGATGTCCAGGAGTTTGAGTTGAAACTTCGACTTGGTCTTCTTCGCTTCACTGAGAATTTCAATGTTCATGAACTCCTTGGACGTGATGGACATGGTCAGGATGTCGTTGTTCGTGATGCTCTTGAGGAGCTTGAACGTGTTCGCGATGTTTATGCCGGCGATGACACCCCCCTCCTCGGGGCATTCGTACTCCTCGAAGTTGTCAGCGGACAAGTGGAGGTCGACGAGACTGGAGCGCGCGGTGTCCAAGGTCACGATGGAGACCCCTGACGATGTGAAATAGACGTTGACGTCGTTGAGGATTTCTTTAAGTACCTCACATACCGATTTCACAGCGGTGGATTGTATGGTCACCAGGCGCATCTTGTGTGTGTGTATATGACAAAAGAACTATTTCTTTATTTGATTGAACGCATCGCTCACGCTTTGGTTTATCTTCGCTTCGAGTTCGGGCGTCATCGCCGGCTGCATGGTGGACCCATATCTGTCGAGCTCGAACGCGCCACCACCGTTCCTGACCTCTTCGTCGTTCTCCAGGGACGTCATCGAACACGAGAACCCCGCGATGTCGTCGAACGACACGTCTTCGTTCGGCAGGAGGGACATCAGCCACGCCTTGATTTCTGAACCCACGAGAATTTTCCCATTCTTCGTGAGCATGGTCGGGACGCGCGTGATTTTCTTTTTGTATTCAGGCGGAATCCCTTGTCGGTTCACGTCGTGATATTGCACGAGCTGCGCCAACTGCGGACGGGCTCGAACGAAATCGATGAGCTCCCGGCTGTGTTGACACTTCGGACTGAATATCAATAAAGACATCTCTAACTACTTTACAGGAGATTATTTTCTCTAAAAATATTAACGCAACCATGCTCTTCTGGATGATCATTTTGGCAGTGGCCGTGGCGTGGTGGTACATGTCGCAAGAATCAAACAAAGAAAAATATACCCTCGATGATCCAAAGTACGACACGTCGTCGTACACCGAGGCCGAGGCCGTGGTGGACCACGACCTGATGGAACAACTCGTCCTCGCGACGAACGAGGAAATCACCAGACGCACGGACGATTGTTCGTACATCATCGAGACCACCGCGGTCAAGCGCTACGTCAAGAGCGGCAGCCCGGACGTGTACAAGTGCATGTTCATGTGCGTGCGCGCCAAGGGATTCGCCTATGGATTCTCCGTGGTGTCCACGCTGTCCGTCAGGGGGGACGACGTCCGAGTGCTCTCGGTGCGTTCGCAACCGCTTCAGGTGGACGCCCCTACCGACGTGAGCCCGTACGTACAGGACGTGGCGCGGGAGTTCCTGGACTTTGACATCGTCAAGGAAAAGTCCGCACCCACCGTGGGTGAGTTAGATGCGGCTAAAGAAAACCTACAGTAAATTTTAGATGCCGATAGACATCAATGAGGTACGTAAGCTCGATGTGAAACGCAAAGAGATACGTAAAGAGATATACACACGCATTTACGAACAGTTTGAACGGAAGATTCGTCAACAGGTGGAGCTCGGACGGGACAAGTACGTGTTCCTGCGCGTGCCATCCTACGTCATGGGCTACCCGAAGTTCGACCGCGAGGCCGCCGCTCGGTACTTGGTGCGACAGTTCGCGCGCAGTGGGTTCGACGCGCAACACGTGGGTGAAGTGGACGTGTTCGTCTCGTGGCACCCGAAGGTGAAGACGAAGAAATCACGACCGGCGGCGGCGGGGGCGGCGTCGGTGGAAGTGGAACTTCCAGTGGAGTTCCCGACCCTGATGAATTTGAAAAAAGCGGCGAGTGCGTACAAGACTGGGTAAAATTATTCCAGCCCATTGTAATATGGACGTGCTCGTCGAAGCGAAGAAGGAATACCTCGGCCAACTGTGCATCATCATGGTTCCCGCGATGATCGAGACGTTTGAAAACATGTACAAAGAGGCCGTGACGATGTGCAAGGGGAAGAAGGTGCTCATTCAATTTCAAAAACTTTTAAAGGAAGTGCCGAACTGGTCCAACGCCATGTCCAAGCAGCACAGCGACAACATCTCGAACCGGTGCGCGTGGTACAGCGACCTCCTCGCCGCGGTCTTCGTGGCGTGCACGAAGATTCTCAGCTCCGTGCGCCTCAACAGCAATGGTCAGAAAATCAGTCTGAAGCTTCCAGCGACGGAAGTGTTCATTCAGACGTGCTACAACAACGTCGCCAAGGACTTGTACAAGGACCCGTACGTGTACCACGACGAACAGAGTGAATACGCCAGAGACGATACGCTCACGACGCGCATGACGCTGTGCATCGAAAACACCGTGAAGGAACTGATTCCAGTGCAACAAATCCTTCAGACGTACATGTCGTCGCAAAACGCGGAGAAGGACATCGAGCTCGGTGACGAGGCCACGGACCTCGAGGACCCAGAGGAAGTGTACGACGAGCCCGAGCCGGAACCCGTGGCCGAGCCGGAACCCGTGGCCGAGCCTGAACCCATGGCCGAGCCTGAACCCATGGCCGAGCCGGAACCCGTTGGTTTGGAGAACGAGTTCAAGACGATTCCCGACGTTCCCGCGCTGCAGCAGGAGGAGGAGGAGGAGGAGGAGGACGGTGTCCTCTTCAGCGATGCCCCTGACCGTCGACGTTAGGAAAAAGAAAACCTATGCTTAATGTAATATGGAACTCAGTGATTACCTTCGAGACCCGTTCAGTGCGGCGCTCATCGGCGCAGCCATCACGGCTGGCTACGTCCACCTCAAGGCGCAACTCAACAACGAGGGTAAGTTGCAGCTCGCGCAGTACACCAAGCCGGCGGCGCTCAACGCGATTTTGATTTATTTCATCGTCTCCAATGGTCTCGGACAACGTGAGACCATTTCCACGGACCCATTTTAACATCGCTTAAAGATTGTATGACATAATAACACAGAAACCCCACGATGGCTTCTGTTTCGGCGTTTAACGAAATGATGGCAAACTTTTTGTCCGAGCTCGCGCGGGCTTTCCCAGAAGAGAAGGGGATTAAGAAGTTCGAGACATCGTTCGACCTGCTCCGAAAGAGTAACCCGAGAAAAATTGTAGAGACGTACATGGTGGGCATCGGCCCATACGCCGATCGCATCTCCGCGCGCGACGAGACCCTCCTCGATGAGGACATTGGATTCCTCAACGACCTTAACATGAAGGCGAACTGGGGAACCGCGAGCGAGGGCACTCGAAACGCCATCTTCCAGTACCTGCAGACGCTGTACATGCTCGGGGTCACGATCACGAGCATCCCCGCGGATACGTTGAAGGCCATCGAAGGTTTGGCAAAGGACTGCGCATCTAAGATGCAGACCGATGGAGGGGGCATCGACCAGGGGGCGTTGATGAACATGTTAGGTGGGTTGTTGAAAAAATAAACCTTTTGTTATATTAAATGAAACCCTGGTTTGAAGATTTCAAGGAGCTGATTCGTTCCGACATGGTTTTCAAGTTTTGGCCAACGAACGAACAGTCCCCAGCCGAACGCGTGAACGCGACGTCTCGATTCATCATCTACGCCACGTGTATCATCTATCTCATTCGACGCGACCCGCGTATTTTCGTGCTCGGCGCCACGGTGTTGGGCGTCCTCGTGGTCATGTACCGTTCTAAAATGGTGAAGACCGGCAACGGCCCGAGACCGGAGGGGTGTCAATTACCCACGAAGGACAATCCCATGGCGAACGTGCTCATGACCGATTACACGGACAACCCCGAACGCGAACCGGCGTGTGTGCACGACTCTGTGAAATACCCAGTACACGGTGCTCGCTACGACAGTGGGCGTTCGCGCACGACGCACCCGGAATACCGTCGTCGCGCGGCGGAACGTCAATTCGTGAGCATGCCCGTCACTGAAATCCCAGGAGACCAAACGGCCTACGCGGAGTGGTTGTACGGACCGAAGTTCGGGCCGATGTGCAGGGGTGGCGACATGTACGCGTGCAATCCGAACGCGCGCGGTGTGCAATTGGAGGCGTTTTCTGGCATCGATTCCGATGGGGACAGGCGATAATTAAAAATCTCCACTAACATTAATAATGGCTTATCAGCTTCAACCCGGACTCACTATCGTCGAAAACACGGGTGCGCTCCCGGTGCGTCGTGCCACTGACGACGTGTTCGTGTACCCTCAGCCGAGCACTCTCAACACGGCCTACGGTGGTCGACCGAACACGATGTTGTACGGCACTGCCCCGTTCATGGCTGGTAAAGGGTCGCCGGCGCAGTTCATCGACACCTCCGACAGGTTGCGTCCTCAGAGCACGTCTCGATTCAACAAGCCATTGGTGCAGACGTACGAGAAAAACTTGTACCCGCTCAACGACATGACGTGTAAACTTCCAGTGCGCACGATGGCGTTTGAACCAGCCAGCACGCGCGCGGACGCACAAAACGAATTGTTCCAGCAGCGATATGCGATTAAGAAATAAAAAATAATATTAGTAACCAATAAGAATGGCAGACCCCATTTCGATCGCAGCCGTCGCCGCTTTGGTGTACGCCGGAAAGGTGTTGAGTTCGCCCACGCCGCCACCGACGCCGACGCCGACGCCGCGGCCGCGCGCAGTCGAGGTCGAACCCGACATGGACGAGCCGGAGGATTTCATTGCGTACAACGAGAGTAAAGTCGAGGTTCCGAATTTCGGGGACATAACCCCACAGCGACGGTCGTCAGGTGGTGAGATTTTGGACATGCGCAACCGCCTCTATGATCAGGGGAAGATGAACAACTTATCCCCCATCGAGAAACAAATGGTTGGTCCGGGTTTAGGTTTAGCCCCAGAAGTCCCAGCGGCCGGTGGGTTCCATCAACAGTACCGGGTCATGCCCACGAACGTGGGCGAGTACAAGCTCACGCAACTCGCCGGACGCACCAATCACGGTGCGGACACGATGGGTGGGCGTCGCGGCGTCTTGGGTGAAGTGGCGAAGAATCGCCCCGAACGCACGACCGAACTGTTGGACCGTCTCCCGCCGACCCGCGGTCGGGCGCAGGGCATGAGTGCCATCACCCCGAGACAAGAGCACGAACGCACGAAGCGCACGACGAACCGGTCGGAGACGGGTCTTCGCACCGATGGGTTAGAGGTGTCCGCGCCGAAGCGTTTCACGTCGGCGATGACCATCGCGCAAGAGCCCACGAGAAACAAGAGCGACCTGTCGGATGCGCAGTTCCAATTCAACGACCGCGCGCAGCCAGGGATTCACAGCTTCCATGGGGCGTACGTCAATTCCGTCGCGGTCAAGGCGGCGCAGGGTCGGGACAACAAGACCCTCATGGAGTACGGGTTCAGGCCCGAAGATAAGCGTGGTCAGGCCAACCGCGCGGGCAACCCAGGTCGCATGAACGTCAGAGAGAGTGCCTTGAAACAAGGGGGGAAGTTGACGAGCGTGCGTTCGGACACGACGCGCATGGACGGTCGCGTGAACCCAATCTCTGGTGGATGGATGCAGCAGTACAAGGATGCGGATTACCACAAGCTCAACTCGTACAAGGGTCAGGCGAACCCGTACGCGACGGACGAGAGCTTGAACGCGACGAAACGCCAGTTGGCCAACAACCCGTTCGCGCAAAGCTTTTGCTAAATCTTTGACGATGGATGAAAAAAACACTCATTAAAATTATATGCCTTAATTTTAATGAAGGTCTACACCTTGGATGTTGACAGTAGTCAGAGAGACCCCGCGGTCCACGCCTACGCCAACAGCTACGTCATCGCGTTGGAAAATCCCGTGTACGACGTCGAACGCATTGAACTCGTGTCGGCGCGCGTGCCGGTGTCTCGATATCTCATAGACGACACCAACAAAACCTTCACCGTCGATGGCGTGGACGTGTCCCTGCCCGTGCGAACGTACGCCAACGCCGTGGTTTTGGCTGATGTTTTACAGAGCGCGTTGGCGCCGCCGACGTCGAACGTCGACGTCGTGAATTACGTCGAACTCACAGACACCCTGTACTTTGCGAACGTCGAGGGCACGAGTCATTTCACGTTCGAATTCGGCACTGGTACGAATGGATTCGAAAGCAACGTGACGAACCTCACGACCCCCCATGACGTGTTGGGATTCACGGCGACGGACGTGGGGTCCAACGTGCAGTGCGAACTGTCGTCGGGTTCGGTCGACCTCTCGGGACCGACGGCGTTGTACGTGCGTCTCTCGACGGGTTCCGATGAGTTCACGAAACACGTGTACTCTGGCACGCCGTTTTACACGGGGAAGATGCACGTCCAAGGTCGCGATGCGGAGTACATCGACTTCACGAGCGCGGACGACCCCATCGTGCACGAGTTCTACTCGGGTCCACAAAAAGTCATGGACACGTTGCGCGTGGATTTCTTCTACATGTCCCAAGGGCGCCTGGTGCCGTACGATTTTAGAAACAGGGACCACTCTCTTAAATTTAAAATAACGTGTTCCACGGACAGGTTGGAACACCTCCCACGGGTGAGGTTCTCCCATGACGACGCGAAGGAGGAGACGGTGGAGGTGCAATCACACATAGACGTCGAGGAATTCGACGTCTATAAATGGGTTCCCATTGGGTTCATTATATTAGTAGGCATTCTGCTCATGTTGTTTATCGGCCGACAACCGCGTACACCGGCATCGGCGGGCGCTCAATCTTCGGTCTGATGGACGTGATGATGACGAACACCAAGATGCTCAACAAGGTGGTGGCCAATGCCGTCAAGGTCAACGGCAAGACACCGTTCTTATTGCCCTTGATGAATTGACCGATGACGGAGCGGGAGACATCCATCCACGCGAGGGCCGCGGCGAAGAAAAAGCCACTGGTGAGTGCGTTGAGAGACTGCGATTCGAGTTGCTTGGACACCATTTCCATGCTCTCGGCCACGCGTTCAGTGATGCCGGCTGTGGAGGGTTGCACGACAGCAGCAGGCGCCTTGGCCACTGCCGGCTTCGGTTGTTCAACCATCATCTTTTCGTCGTTCGCGATGATATCAGCCATCGTGTGAGTGTGTTTGTTAATATGTGTGTAGAAAAAAAAATTATTCAGGTAAGAGTTCTTCTTCGTGGATGATTTTTTTATATTTTACAACGCTTCCCTCCATTCCCCTGGGGGCGGATAGGATTTCCTCATCCTCCTCCTCTTCATCGTCAGAGGACGTCGATGGCGAGGATGAATCGTCATCTAAGATTGGTTTGAAAGTGTCACTAGAATCCCATCCCTCCACTTCCACCATCTATAGCATTTTTTAACATTATTTCCACGGGAATTATCGGCTCCCACGTCGCCCATGCGTCGTACGCGGCGTTGACACCCTGGAGAATGGGGTCTTCGCCGTCATACCTCGTGAATTCGTGTTCGCAATCGTCGACGACCTCGATGTCGTCCTCGTCCTCGCCCGAGTCGTCGTCTTCGAGTTGCAAAACACTCCCCACATCCTGACCCACGGTGTTCATGGCACAGTATTTGGCAGCGTATTCCACGTCTTGTGCGAGGACTGTCTTACGCCCACACGCGTTGCAATACTTGCACGCGAGGAGTAAACTCTTTTCCAAGACGGGGGTGATGATGTTCACGAGGGCTTCGGCCTGTCGCATTTCGTAGCCCCCCGAAGATTCTCCGAAACCAGTCTTCATTAATACTGTACGTTGAAAATTACTCGGGCGTTTCCCCCACCCACGCGAAGGACGTTGTACGACCTGGCGTACACGCGAAGCTGTCTATTCTGGAGCGTATTCCTGTTCAAGGTGAGCTCGAGATTCTGGTCTTTGATGACGGTGAAGTTAACCTGACCCGTGGGTTGCGCCTTTTCGGGTTCGAGGGCAAAGCTGTAGCTGTAAAACCTTCGAATCAGTTGAGTCTTCGCGTGATGTATCGCCGCTTGCACAGCCTTGAGGAACAACACTCCACCAGTCTTGGCCGTGAGGACTTCGGCCCCGTCGAGCGCCAGTGTCAAATGTCTGAGCTGTTCGTACTGCACCAACTTCCCGTCGGGGTCGGTCTGTCGATAGTTGTCGTAGTCGAACACACGGGCACCCTCGCTCTGAATGACGAAATACAACTCTTTCACGAGATTCGTAAAGGCGAGTTTACACTTGAATACGTCCTGTCCCTTGGGCACTAAAAAACTGTTGAGTTGATTTTGGGTGATGATGTAGTCTTTGGGGGTGTTTTTGAACTTTATTTTTTCAATGGGGTCCAAAAACACCATTTCGCATTGCATGACGAACGAGGACACACTGTGTGTCTGTGATACCACTGGAAGACTCCCATCGGTGACGTCGACGACGAGGTCGGCCACGTCGCGCAGTGTCACTTCCACCTCCACCTCCTGTTGGTCGCACACGGCGCACAGGGGGAACGCCAGTGAGGGTTCTCGGTGGAAATAAAACGGCACGTCGACGTAAAAGTCCACCGCGTTCGTGGACGTCCCCAAGTAGGCCAGAACTGCGGTGCTGTTCGAACGCACACCCGCCGAACGCACGGGGTATTTGCCCGTGAGCTGGAACAGTGCGTTCTGTTTCGTCTGCGTGTAGTAATGTTCGCCGTAGATTTCTAACCAATCCGAAGACACTCGCTGGACCACCTGTCCTCCGACGAGAAAGTCCACGCGCTCGATGAGGGCGTGGCCCACGGACTCGATGTAGCCCACGTTGGTTTCATTGAGGCCTGGGAGTGTGAACTTGAAACTGACCGTGCGTATGAGGTCCCCGGCGTTGTTCGGCACGCTGAACCGCACGGTGCGCCCGAAATCCACGTCCTGGTCCGCCTCGACGTCCACGAACTCCGTGCTGAAGTTGGAGTGTTTCCTAAAATTTTCTTTAAAGTGGGTGTACTCTGGATTCAATGTGAAAAACTGGTCCTGAGGCCCTGTGGTGGCCAATTGAATTCGTCCAGCCATTCCTACTAATATGAGTAGATTAAAACCTTAGACCAGCTAACCCGTGTTCGATGCACAGCACGTTGTAGTTTTCGGCGTACACGCGTACCGCGTTCTTGCCGGACACGTACAGAGGGGCAATCTCCACCGTGAGGAGTTTGTGAATGATGCGCGACATGTTGACCTGTCCTGTGGGGTAGGAGCGCTCTGGGTACATCGACCACGAGTACATGCCGAACGGCGAACGCACGACGTAATCTTCCAGGGTTCCAGTGGCCCTGTTGAAAAACTTCGTCGTCGTGTCTTGCGCCACCGGGGAGTTGACGTGTCCTTTGAGTGGTTGTTCGTATTGTAAAAACTTCGTGCCTTGATTGAAGACGACTTTATCGTTGAACCGCAACTCGACGTTGACGAGGTTGTTAAAGTTTGTCGGAATGTTTTGTGCCACGGCGTTTTCGTTTTGCGACACAAAGTACATCGTCTTGACGGGGTGTTTAAAGTTGAGCATGACGGATTTTTTGGTTTCCCCATCCTTGATGTCGAACTGCGAGAGTTGGAGCTGCGTGATGACGTACTCCACTGGACGGGTCTGGAAGAAGCGTCGTTCATCTTGCGTCATGAACACGAAATCGGTGTCTAAGGACAGGTTGACGATGTTCGCCGTCGTGCCTTCCGGTGCGCCGAGGAACACCATCTGCGACAACGGGCGAAACTTGACTCGGACCTCGACCTCCTGTTTCGTGAGCGCACACACGGGAATCGCCAACGCCGGGTTCCTGTAATAATAAAACGGCAAGTCCAGGAAATAGGTGTTGTTTCCTTGGTACCGCAGGAAATCGCCGTGTCCCGTGAGAAAGTACACGCCTTGTTTCACGTCGTCGTCGTTGTTGTACAACTGCTGACGCATGTATATGTACTCCCCAGTGATGCGTTGGATGGTTTGTCCACCGATGATCAGGTCGGCCCACTCCACCAGATGCGTGCACACGGAGGGTGGGTAGTACACGTCGTTCCCAGCCAATCCATCGGGTTGTGGGTCGCTCAGCGTAATCTTCAGCGTCATGTTTCGTATGATGTCGCCTTTGTTTCGAGGAATTCGACAGGACACTTCCTCGCCAAAGTCCACTTTCCCATCGAACGGCGTCTCCACGCGTTCTTGAGCAAACTTTGTGTGTCTCTTGAAATTCATCAGGAAATGCGAAAACGTGGGTTGGCCTGTGCACCACGTGTCGGCCAGACCCGTTGCTGCGAGCTTCAGTGACATCTCTGATATAAGTGAGTAAAATTTTGAGAAACAAAAAAAGTGCACTGTAGTAGATATGAATCTTCAGTTGCGGAAGTTCAAACCCGAAACGATGGGGGACGACAAGGTGTGCGTCTTCATCGGAAAGAGAGGCACGGGTAAATCCACTCTCGTGGCGGACATCTTGTACTACAAGAAACATCTCCCAGCGGGTATCGTTCTCTCTGGCACCGAAGAGGGTAATCACTACTACAGCAAACACGTGCCAGACCTGTTCATTTACGGCGACTACGACAAAGAAGCCATCGAAAGGGCTATCGAGCGTCAACGTAAGCTCGTGAGTGCGGGAAAACAAAATTGTGGATGTTTCCTCCTCTTGGACGATTGCATGTACGACAACAAGTTTCTGAAGGACACGTGCATTCGACAATGTTTCATGAATGGAAGGCACTGGAAAATCTTCTTCATGTTGACGATGCAGTACTGCATGGACCTCCCACCCGCACTTCGAGCGAACGTGGACTACGTGTTCATCCTCAGGGAAAACATCATTCAGAACAGAGAGAAACTCTACAAATCTTTCTTTGGCATCTTCCCGTCCTTTGACATGTTCAACAAAGTCATGGACGCGTGCACGGAAAACTACGAGTGTCTGGTTTTGGACAACACCGTGAAATCGAACAAAATCACGGATTGTGTGTTTTGGTACAAAGGAAACATCAGGAAAAACTTCCGCGTGGGCGCGCCCGAACTCTGGGCGGCGCATAAGAAGATGTACAACCCCAAACACATGCAGGACCGTCAGGGGGACCCGAAGAAGATGTCGAAGAAGACTGCGCTCACAGTGACCAAAAAGAAATGAGCTGATAAAATATGTCAGACGACGTGGTCACGTACAATCTGAGCGATTCCGGTGAGGGTATGGTGTCCTTGTCCCCACCCCCTGTCCCGGAATTGCAGCAACAAGTGCAGAGCCAGAGCACGGCGTTTGTCGCCGATGAAAAAAATGTCCGCCAAGAACATATGGATTCCACCGCCATCTCTGAAATCATGGAGCCTGAAATGGTTCAACCCGCCGACCCCAGGATGCAAGGAGTCATGCCGCACATGATGGCACCGCACGCCGGTGCCCCCACGTCCGCGGGATTCGCCATGCAACAACAACAACAACCACCAGTCGCGGAGAAGCAAAACCCCATGGGTCTCACGGATGACCAAATGACGGCGTTGTTAGTGGCGGCGTGCACGGCGGCGGCGGTGAGCAAGCCGGTGCAAGATAAGTTGGTGACCTCTGTTCCCAAGTTCCTTAACGAACAAGGGAGCAGAAGCGCATTCGGCCTCGCGGCCACGGGCGCGGTAGCTGCGGTTCTTTTCTACTTTGGAAAGAACTACATCTGAGCTCATTCCCAGTTGAGGTTGCTGTAGATGGACCGGTCGATACCGATGTAATAGGTCAGCAACGCCCCGACGGTGAACGTCACCGTCAATAAGGCACTCACTTCAAGTGTCTTCTTGACGTCCTTCCCGAATTTATCGAAATCCTCCTTCAAATTTTTAAAGTAGGAGTGCACAGCGTACGTGAGAATGAGCGCGATGGCGGTTGACGTGAAGAAGAAGCTTCGGTCCACGGCCAGACGCGGCAGTCGGTTCACGACGAGACGCAAAAGGTTCGGCACGATGAGAGTGATGAGCAGGAGACGTGCGGTGTAGTTCTCGACGACGACGGGTAGGAGCGCGGTGTAGAACACGGCTATCCAGTAGGCCACCGCCATGTACAAATCATTCGCGGGTGTGGACATGTTTTACTTACTATAGAATTACATTTTATTTACACGTCCTGAACTTCTTTCCCACAGAACGGTGTCTTCTCTGGAATCTTTTCGTAGATTCCCAAGGCCACGGCGATGTCTCGAAGTTCGATGTAATTGTTCCAGTACGCATCGCTGTGGTCGTACTCGTCCACTGTGCAGTGCGCGAGCTCATGGAGGAGGATGTGAAACACCTCATTCACCTGACCGTCGATGCACACGCCAACTTCGAAGCCCTTGTTGACGTTGTATCCCAAGGCACCGTCCCACGAACGATAGTACGCCGTGAGGGGTTTTGGCGCGTGTAATTCCTTGAACTTGCCCTCGCGCACCAGAGCTTCTCGAAGCGTGGTGTACTTCTCGCGCACCTGTCGCAGTTTAGGGGGTTCGCGCGTGTTCAAAAACACGTAGATGTTCACGAGAATGATCATCAACCACATCATTCTACTTTCTATATGTAAAGATAAATTTAGAATACATCTGCGAGACCGCGTGTCCTGTGAGCGCACCCCAATGCACCAAGTGAAACCCATGCTGTTCCAACGTCGTTATGAGTCGGTCCTTGTACGCGATGGGTTCGCTTTTCGCGCCGTCGTCGTAGTACGGCGTGTCCGCCAAGTTCACGAACAACTTTTCACCAAACCCACCCTCCGGTGTGCCTTTCATGAGGAAAAAGTTCCCCAATGCGTCTTGCATGGGTGTGCGCATGATCACGGCGTCGCTGTCGGGAATGATGCCCGCGAGCGTCCCCCCTGGTTTCATGCGTTTTCGTATCTCTTTGATGCTTCGGTAGAACAAGTCCGAAGAAGCAAAGATGTAGTGCAGACTAAAGTTGTAACACACGACGTCGTACTTTCTGTTTGGACACGCCGTGATGTCTCCCACGTAAAAATTCACCTGCATCTTCAATCCCATGGCCCGACTCTTGGCCTCCTCCAAAGCTTCCACACTCGGGTCGCACATGCTCAAGTTCGCGCCCATGTGTTTCCACTTTTGCAAGTCCCCGCCGTATCCACACCCGACGTCGAGGACTTGGAAACCATCTCGACACACAGCCTGTATGATTTCCCTTTTAAAGAGATTGTGGGATTTTCGAACGTCGTCCATCTCATTTTCAAATAATGAACGCACCTAACCCTTATATGGGTGCTTATGGACCCAGAGATTGCACACCCATTTCTCACCCCGAGACACGGGCTTGCCCCCGTGCCACGCCTTGCTCGTCATGAACTCGTAGTTGTCGAGGTTTTCGAACAGGAGACAATCCCCCGTGCTCAAGCGGTACTCCTGTTTGATGTTCGGGAACGCCGTCGCCCCACCCTCGTACTCCTCGTTCAGGGCGACGATGAACGTGTACATCCTCGGATTGTCCCCATCTTTAAAGCAATCGTAATGGGGCTTATAGAATCCACCTGGACGATAGCGAAGGACTTGAAGTTTTTCGCAGTTTTCCGACGGTCGGTCCACGTGTTCGAGACATCGATCCATGAGTTTACGCACCACCGGGTCGTCCCTCCCGAGCCACGCCGTCTCGCTTTGACGCACGTTCATGTTCACTTGGTGATGACCCCCGACGGTGGATGTGTGCAGCCTGGGTAGTGCCACGCGCTTGATGTGCTCGCACTCGTCCTTGGTGAGGACCTGGGATATCTTCACCGGTCGCTGGTACCGAGGTATCATGAACCACACGAACACGATGAGTGCCAGAATGAGAAGCATGTTATGTTACACTCAGAAATTTTCTATAAAGTACGGCGTCACGCACTTGTACCTATCGTGTATCGTGCGTATGACACCGTTCGTGTACTCCGTGAGCAAGCGAATGTTCTCCAACACCTCGTGCTTCGGTTTCCCTAGCACGTATTGACGCAGTTCATCACTCGACGTGTCTAAAAACATCTGGAACAGGTGTGTGACGTCCGCAGCCTTGGCGTTTTGTTTGTCTCGACGCTGTAGCTCTTTTTTGAACGCGTCGTCATCAATCTCGTGTAGCATGTATTGCACGCGCAGGTACACGTTGTCTTCGCGCACGACCCATCGCCAGCGAAGTTCACCCTCGATGCGCAGCAGCGACAGACGCACGGTGAGCAGTTCGGTGCATGACGGCTCCTCGTGCTGACGAATCTCCTGATAGGACGGAAGCCCACCGCACGGGATGTCCCCATGTTCGCGGTTCAACGCACTCGTCTTCCTCTTAAATTCCAAGTAATGCGGGTTGTGAATCTTACCCACACAAATGACCCCTGTGCGCCAATCGAACGCCGTCTCGCACATCGTGCACCACATCTGCGAACACCCCGACGTTTTCTGTATCATCTCCCCACACTTTGGACACGGCTTTGTGTCTTTGTTCAAGAGCTGCATCGTCTGCACCGCGTCTGGGTCGCACTCGTGCGCACCATCGCCGCACATCGTGTCGTTGCACTGCGCGCAAAAGTGCTGACGACACAATCCACAGTACCAATCTTCGTCCATGAACCCACGACACTCCCCGTTCGGACACTTGCGTACGAATCGGCGCTCATCCGTGTTCACGGTGGAGAGTCCACCAGTGCGCAACTCTTCGTACTCTATGAGGGCATCCGTGTACGCCGCGTGCATGTCTCGCAAGTCAGGATGTCTCTCGAAATGGGCGTCGTCCACGACTGGGATCGGGATGTGGTACGCGTTCAGGAGACGAATCAACTCCGAACGCAACTCGCGTATGGTTTCACGCACGTCACGCATTCGCAAAATACGTTCCACTTGGGGCTGTGTGTCCGGGAACAAGGCTCTTTCCCTTTCGTACAACACCATCTCCCTATGTCTTCTAAATTCCGTGTTTCGAAACTTTAACGTGCACCAACTGTCGACGAAATCCCGGTCCCATCGAGTCTTACAACCCATGCAGTGCGCGTCCTCCGCGACGCTCAACAAGTACTTTTGACAACACTCGCGACAACATTCGAAATCACAAAAAGAACACGAAACCTTTTTGTGATTTGTTTTATTCCATGATTCACAACACACATCACACATTTACCTATTTATTAACTAAAAACTTTAAACGGATCCAGTCCCTGTCGGATTTGAAAATCTTCGAGAGACGGGGTTTACTATTCTTGAAAAAAATCATCAACGCGTTGAGACGTCGAAAGAGACCAAGAGGGGGTTCACCCGCCTTGATGGCGCGCGACAGTGCCCGATGCCTCGCGTACTTGGACATCTTCGCGACCCCCTTGTACCCGAACACGGCAAGGGACACGTTTTGACTCAAAGGAATGCGCACACCAACGACGGGAGAGTTCATGCTCTATTACGTATTAAGAAATTTATCCACGTCGAGCGGCTCTATTCACGGCTTCCGCGGCTTTACGCGATTTGTCGTTATAGTTTTCTGCGACTGACTTGAATGACTTCTGGCTCGCCATACTACTGCTTCTACTGAGATACCCGCGAGCGTTTTTGAATTCGTTGTTTCCAGCGTTCTGCTTTGCCTTGGCTGCGGCGGCTGCGGCGGCTGCGGCGGCTACCGCAGCCTTTCTCTCCGCATCCTTCCTACTGGCCGCAGCCTTTTTCCTCTCAGCTTCCTTGCTGTTGGCCACAGCCTTTCTCTCAGCTTCCTTCTTCTCTGCTGCCACCTTTCTCTCATCTTCCTTTCTGTTGGCCTCAGCCTTTTTCATTTCAGCTTCCTTCTTCTCTGCCGCGGCCTTTCTCTCAGCTTCCTTCTTCTCTGCCGCAGCCTTTTTCCTCTCTGCCGCAGCCTTTCTCTCAGCTTCCTTCTTCTCTGCTGCCACCTTTCTCTCAGCTTCCTTGCTGTTGGCCACAGCCTTTTTCCTCTCTGCCGCAGCCTTTCTCTCAGCTTCCTTCTTCTCTGCTGCCACCTTTCTCTCAGCTTCCTTCCTCTCTGCTGCCACCTTTCTCTCAGCTTCCTTCCTCTCTGCCGCAGCCTTTCTCTCAGCTTCCTTGCTGTTGGCCGCAGCCTTTCTCTCAGCTTCCTTGCGGTTGGCCTCGACCTTTTTCCTCTCAGCCTCGGCGTTGGCCTTGACTTTTCCCTTTGCGTTCGCACTCGCAACTAATTCTTTCAGTCTATTTTTGAATCCAGGTCCATATGGTTCTTTAATTAAATTACTTCGAAGAGCGTTAGCTTCACTCTTGTATTGAAGAGACGTCATCGCATCTTCTCGAATAGCTCGCATCAATACATCGTTGATATTCGTTGTAGTCAATTCCTTGATGAACTGACGTTTCCGACTCGGAGACAAGTGTTGCAACGTAGTAATCTCACCCCGCGCTGCCTCAATCTCAGCCTTTTTCATTTGTGTTTTAGAGTTTTCATTCTTCGCCCTTTGGAGAACATTTACATAATTACCAGTATTCAATTCTTTGAGGAGTGCACTCTTTCGTTGCGACGACAGATGCACTAATGAACTGATTTGAGCCTTCTCACTTGGGTTATTGTTCCTCAATTGCATGACTTCTGCACTGCTCGATGCATTTTGAATTTTCTTTTTCATATTTGGATTTTTATATGTATTAGACACTTCCTTCTTCAATGCGTCCAGTCGTTGTCGCTGCACATTCTCTTCCACTTCCTTCTTCACAGTATTTATGTACATGACGACCTGATTCAATGTTTTATTACGAATCGAACGTCCAAGTTGTCCTTCACTGAAGGCGAGTTTAGATTGTGCACCAGTTTTCGCGAGCTCCGACGCAGCCGTGGCGATGAGAAGCACCTTTTCGAGCTGTTCGGGTTCGCGGCCTGCAATTGTAGTGTAGTTCTTGATATCTGCCGACGTGAGACCCTTGATTTTTCTAATTTTTTTGCGCAGCTCGTCGACCCGCTTCGCCTTGTTCATCGCACCGGCATCACCCCTGATTGCATCGCGCTCGAACCTGTTTTTCTCATCTTGACTGAGCGTGCTGAGTTTTTTCAAAGTAGTCGTCGTGCGTTGTCGATTGATGCCATACAACTTGTTCAGGATGGTCGTGATGTTTTTCTTGTCCGTGTCCGGGTCGAGGAAAAATATTTCATCCGTACCCTTTTTACGTAATATTTGTGAAAGAGCGAGTTCCATCTGTTTCGGTGCAGTTTTTCCATACATGTTCGCATACTTCTTGGACTCTCGATTCATTATCGATTTCAACGCACTGCGTTCCTGCACATTCGTCGGTGAAGTTTGAATATTCAAATAAGATTTAAGAAGTTGTTGACGTTTGTCCGTGTTCATTCTTTGTCGTTCTGCGCGCACCTTGTTCTCGTTCACGTCGACACTTCGAATGAAGTTCTCGCTCACCAGGTACTTCTGCGCCAAGTTTCTGACGCGAATGTTTTCTTCTTTTTTCTTACGGATGTTCGAAGCCCTGAGTTCTTTCGCCTGTGCTTTCATGGTGTTTTGCGTCTTCTTGACTCCGGCGATGTTAAGGCGTTGTCCATTCATCACCAAGAAATCTGGACGCACCTCTGTTTTATTGTTCGTCAAAAAGCTGTTGACCAAATTGGCGTCGACCGTCTTTTTCACTTTACGCACCGCGGTGTTCTTGTAGAAGGCCTTTTTGTACGCCTCGGTATTTGAGATGTTTGGATTCTGCGACATGTAGTCTCGAACGTATCTCTCGCTGACTTGCGCCGCGTCGCTCAACTCCTTAACGAACGCCACGTTCTTCTCTTGGGATTCGAGCGCAGTCATTCGGTTCGCCGTGACTGGTCTGTACGTCATCGTCAATCTGTTCAGTTTCTGTGCAATCTTACCACCACCGGTCACGGCCACTTCGGCGGCGCGGGTCTTGACGTTCTCGTCGACCATGCGCTTGAAAGTGTTCATGAACCCATTTTGATTCAAGAAGTTGTTGTTTTGGTTCGCCAAGAATGCCTCGACGTATCTCGATGACACCCTACCTTCCTTCGACATTGCCTTTTTCTTAGCGTCCACGATAGCCTTGGCGTACTTGTCCGCGCTGTTCAAGTACACGAGTTTACCCGTGTACTTTTTGAGTTCACGTGCCTGGCTGAACGCATTCACGAGGGCGGTGTTGTTCTCTTGCAAACTCTTCACGTTGCGTCCCGTGTTCTTCAAGAATGCATTCGTGAACGGTGCCGGAATGTTTTTGTTCTTGGCGAGGAGACTTCGAACTTCGAACTCATCTTCGGGCACGTAGCGCACGTCGTTGCCGAGCAAACGCCTCTTCAACCCCGTGCGTCGCTGTTCCTCTTCCGCGAGCTTCTTGTCTCTCTTGACCTTGCTCATGAAATCAACCTTGTTCGCATTCTTAGCCTCGGCCACGTTCTTCCCCTGCAAGTACGCCACGACGTACGCCACGCTCACACCACCATTGCTCGCCAAAGCCTTGATATCTCTGTCATCCTTCGCCTTCTCGGCGCGTCGAAGACTGTTTTCGTACACAACGTCCGGAATGTACGCGACCGTCTTGGAACCCAAGAGGTTGGAGACTTTTTTATCGGCATCAATTTTTACACGTAATGCGTTTCGGTTCAACGTCTCGAGAGACGCCCCGGCTAAGTACTTATCGAGGTAATCCGCGGACACCCCGTAAGACGTGGCGACTTGTTTTCGTTGCTGGCGCTCGGTCGTGTTCAGTTCTCGCTTCGCTCTCATGTTTTCTTTGTTCGTCAGCATCTTTTTCGCGTTGGCCAAGGCTTTCTCGTACGTGCTCGGTGGAACGAATCGCAGGCGCGTGCGCGCGAGATTCGCAACCTCCCTGTCCGCGGCAATCTTCAGAGCCAGTGCGTTTCTGTTCAAGTTTTTGATACTCTTACCCACCATGTATTGGCGGATGTAAGACCTATCGACTCCGTATTCGCGCGCCAATGACTCTGGTGTATTCTCCATACGATTCACCGCAATGTTCGCCCTCGTGTTTTCTTTGTTCTTCGGTGTCTTTTTCGCGTTGGCCAGGGCTTTATTGTACATGCTCGGTGGAATGAAACTCAGACGCTTGCGGGTGAGATTCGCAACCTCCTTGTCCGCGGCAATCTTCAAAGCTAAGGTGTTCCTGTTCAAGTTTTTGATACTCTTACCCACCATGTATTGCTTGATGTAAGACCTGTCGACTCCGTACTCGCGCGCCAATGACTCTGGTGTATTCTCCACACGCTTGGCCGCATCGTTTGCACTCTCGAGAATTTGTTGACTTTCCACACGCGCACGTTCCTGCGCGCGTTTCATGTTCTCCAGCTCCTGCTCCGCGCGTTCAGCCCTCTTTATCAATTCCACGTCATCCGTGCTTTGGGCCGCGTTTTGGAGCGATTCAGCCACGGTTTCCGCCATGCTCACGCGTTGATTATGCAACGTCGTGATTTTCGTCTGTGCGTTCGACACTTGCGCAGAGTTCCCAGAGCGCGCCGCCGAGGACAACGCCGCAGTGGCCGCTTGCAGTTGTTGAGACAATTGACGCATCTCTTGCTCTTTTTTGTTTTGGTTGAGACGGCTCACGACGTTTTTCATGGTACGAACGTTTTCATTCGTGTTCACTCTCGGTGGACGACGTTTGATGGAATTGTAAATTTCATTCAAAAGTTGACGCTCTCTCAAATTTTTGATGCGGTTGTACGTGTTCTTGTACGCGGCGTCGAGTTCCTCCCCACTCTTGCCACCAAACTGTTTACGCAATTCCGCACGTTTGGCGATCGTGTTCATCTTTTCGACGTCTTTCAAGAGTTCAGCTGTGATATTGTCCAGGTACGAACGACGACTACCCCGTGCAACGGTGTCGATACGCGCGCGGTAAATATTCTTCTGTGTCGCCGTCAAGTTGGTTGATTTCAACTTTTCCAAGATGTCCCTCTTCTTCTTTTGGTACATCTCGTTTTGTTTCTCCGCCTTTGATTTGATTTCTTTCAGAGAGCTACGGTTGGACGCGAGATTATTATAGTAGCTGTTGACGTCTTCCACGGACAACGCCTTGAGACTGTCCAGATGACGTTGCAGTTCCTTGCGTTTGTCCGAACCACCACCACGCACGTTCGGTAATCGCGTCGGTTGAAACACTGGACGCCTGTTGTTTGTGTTTTCGTTGTTGTTCGTGTTTGCATTCCTCTGTAATCGAAGAACGGGAGCGGTCGGTCGTGGTCTGTTCACGACCTGGACCCTCGGCACCGACAACACTGGCCTTGGTTGTTCAACTTCGGGGGATTCACGAGACTTGATGAAATTGGGTACAAAACCTCGTTTGAATACAGTCGTGCGATTGTTCACGTTCACGCGGTTCGCACGGTTCATAGTATTCGTGAGGTTCACGCGGTTCACGCGATTCGCGTTCGCGCGGTTCACGTTGTTCACACGGTTCGTGAGGTTCACGCGGTTCGTGAGGTTCACGCGGTTCACGTTGTTCACGCGGTTCACGCGGTTCACGTTGTTCGTGCGGTTCACGTTGTTCGTGCGGTTCACGTTGTTCGTGCGGTTCACGTTGTTCGTGAGGTTTCCGCGGTTCATCCCAAAGTTCGCAGGCGCAGACATGGTCTGTCTCGGCTTGGGCTTGCCAGTGGCCAGTCTGACAGGTTCGCGCACGCCCATGTTGCGTAAACGAGCAAAGATGGCGTCTCGGAGTTCATCTTTGGTATTTTTATCGTCGACGAGTGCCTCAACTTTGGTGGCGAGTCTCTTGATTTGAGCCTTGAGCGCGCTCTTATCGAACAGGCGTTCGTAGTCTGCCTGTGTCAGTGGAGACTTCTTATCTACCATGTACGTGCGGTCCTTCGACAACACCATAGGGGGCAACAGGAGCTTGCCCTGTTGGATGTTGGCGTACAGGTTGCAAATCTGTTTCCTGGAAATGTTGAGGGGGCGACCAACATTTTGTTCTACGCGTTTTTTTAGGTCTTCATAGCTGATGTTCGGGTCGCAAACATCCATGATTATAATATTACTTTACATTTTTTATCACATCGTATCCTACGTTAAACAACCTAACCTTCTCCTCGTACTCCATGTTGAAATCAAACACGTTCGCCTCACCCACGTTGATTTCCACGAGGTTGCACCCATGACTCGCCGCTCTGTGAGCTAATGTAGAACGTACGAGTGCTTCGACGAATTGCCTGGGTGTGTCTATTGAATCTTGATAGACATTTTCAGTCTTCAATACTATCACGGTCACTTCATGAGGTTTCCTGCCTAAGAATGGAGACATCGGATACTTCTCCGCCACTCCTCCGTCCACATAGGTCCGGCCCTCAAACTTTCCGGCACTGAAAATCATGGGTATGGCGATGCTCATGAGCACGGCGTCTATGACTTTCATTTGTGGATGTGTGTCCTTTGAGAAATACTCGGTGCGTGCTGTGTTCAGACAGTACGCGCTCACGTAAATCTTCATCTCCAACTCCTCAAACGTGGGGTCTCTCCCGTTGCACATCTCCACCATGAGTGCGCGTATGGGTTCCATCGCCACGAACCCAAATTTGTTAATGAAACTCGCTAAACTCAACTTAACAAAATTGGGGATGTCCACTTCTAAACATTTTTCTAATATTTCATCCGTGGACATCCCGAGAGCGAGAAAGAGAGCTAATATGGACCCCGCGGATGCGCCAGATATTTCATGAACACCTTTGAGCCTTGGTTCCAACGCCTTGAGGGTGCCTATCATCGAATAGATGCCCATGGACGCCGGGCCGAGGCACAGGTACTTCATCCCTTTACTTAATAGAATTGAGGAAATTGCTTGCGAAGCGACGCAAAGACCAAGGCAAAGACGAGCGCGTGAGCCGTGGCCGACAACACACTGGTTTGACCGGACATGAACACGCCACCAGTGCCCGGCGGAAGGGTCAACAAGAGACCCGGGCTGAGAATCACGAACAACGCGGTCGTCACGATGAGGTCCGTCTGGGTGAGGACCAAGTTCATCGCGCGCGCCACGAGGGCGAACGCGAGGAAGAACACCAACGCGTGGAACAGCACGGCCATTTGACTGGTGGAACGGTCCATGAACTTGACGTTTTTGCCGGTGGTGGTGAGCAACACACCCGGGCTGAGCGCGAGAAAAAGGGCCGCGGGGATGGCAACTTTCGGAGACGTAACGTCGGGGAGCATTTGTTATATGGTGAGATTATTTATCTCGGTGTGTTCGACGACGAAACGAGCAAAGTCGTCAAAGGTGGCGCCTGGTGCAAAGTTCAAATACTTGAATTCATTCCACAACACACACCACCAGTACGTCACGTTGTCGAAGAAAGGCACTGGGCCATCGTACGGTTCTGTGTCTCTGTACTGATTGAAACAAAATTCCACGAATTCCGAGTACGTGCACTTGGTCAGCATGGCGTGTTCGAGAAATGCATCTCGCACGAGCATGCGAAGGAGGTCCCAGAGCTCCCACAGTTCTTCTGAATATTGGATTTCCCATTCCCATATATTCAGACGAAGGTCGTCTGTGTTGTTATGGTCGTCGTCGCCCCCACTATCGGGGTCTACGTCTAAACCCACCGAGGCTTCGTAGACGTATTGCGACCAGACCATCGCGATGTATTTAATCAGAGCTCTTTTCTTTTAAACCCGTGAGCGAAATGGAAGTGCTTTCCGTGGTGCCGAGTTTCTCCTGGATACCCTGCACGATGCGGTCTACCCTGGCCTGGTCGCCTTCAAAATAGTCCACGAGACCTTCGAGAAGGTGTTTTTTAGACATGACTTTCTTACGCGTGGTCTTTTTGAGTGCAATCTTTCCCTTTCGCAAGTTGATGGTGTCTATGCCCTGATTCACCATGGCGCTCTGCACCCGCACCTTCAACGCTTTCTCCGCCTGTGTTAAAATCTTAATGTCTGACTTCGCCTCGGTGATTTGTTTGTTCAATTCGACGAGGCGTGCGACGGTTTCTGAGAGTTCGTCTGATGACATGCGTTTATTACTAAAAGTCTACAAATCTTTAATTAGCACAAGTCGCGCTGCATCGTGTCCGCGACGATGGTGCTATTGTTCCAGATGTATTGTTGTTTCGGCGTGGCCGGGTCGGAACGGATTTGCTGGTTCGCGTTGCGAAGGGCACCTCCCACGGTCTCCGGGAACCCGATTTGCTGACGCGGTTCGAGGAAGTTTTGACCCTTAAGAATGTCTTCCGGGCTGAACTCACCGAACTCGCCCTGGGCGACTTCGCGCGGCAAGAGGGACGAGGCCAAACCGGTACCCGCATTCATCTGACAACCGTTCGCAACCGGCATCGCGGCGGCAGACGGTCCGACCGCGGTCGGGCCCACGTCCGCGAATTCGCGCTCCGTGAGCGTGTATTCGGACTTGCCGTTGTTCATGTTGAACAACAAATAAACGAGCACCGCAATGCTCACCAACATCAATAAATTTCTGGTGCGGCTGTTAACTTTCACCATCCTGCTTTATATTACTATTACATAATTTTTTTTATTCTGACGTCTCGTCTACTGGGGCCTCGGGCTCGGGGTCAGCCTCAGCCTCGGCCTCGGCCTCGGGCTCGGGCTCGGGCTCGGGGTCAGCCTCGGGCTCGACCTCCTCTTCGTCGACGAAGGCGTACTCCTCTGGGTATTCAGACTTGATGGGCTCTGGATGGAGCTTGACCTGGACGACGTTGTAGGCTGGACCGAATGCGCTCTTGGCGAACCACATGCCGACGTATTCCAGAATCAATGAGCACTCCGCGCCTTCGGCAATGGCGGTGAAGTCGACGACCTCCTGTTCTGCTGAGAAAACCTTGGTCGGTGGGATGCGTTCAGCCACGAGCTCGGCGTCGCTGTACGCCGCCTTGAGGGCGTCCGTTGACTTCTCCTTACCGAACCATTCCTTGCAGTTTTCCTTTGCAGCCTGAAGATTTGCCTTGTTAATGGCGGCGATCTTTCGCTTATTGCCCACGGACACTGGGTCGATCGTGATGTCGGTGTCTGCGTTGTCGGTGATGCGAACCTTGTTCAACTGGATGAAATGCTTCTTCTTGTCGTCCGTCGTGGCGCGCACGAAGTAGCATCCATCGTCTTGTTTGGCGGGGGTGTTGTACAGCATTGTATACCTAAATCACGAGGATAATCTTTAAATGAACAGACTGTCCTGCATGCCTATGAATGGAATCATAGCTGCACCGTAGAGGATGCCGTCTGGAATCCACCCATCTCTTTCCGGTCTGTAGCCATATAAAGTGCTTCGCAGATTGACTTCGTTCCACACGGACTGATTCACGAAATTAAGTTTATTCAAGTTGAGCGCGGGCTTGTAGTTCCATTCGTTCCCTATGTATCGCAACGAGTTGTTCTCGACCCATTTCTTCTTGCGCACGTCGAAACGCTGACGCCCGTTCGTCTTGACGAAACCTTTAATCTTCAGCGGCACCAAGGTGTTCACGCCGTACACCAACTGCCTCTTCAGCTTTTCCCCGTCGGGTTGAATCGTGTACTTTTGGTACTTGTACGGGTCTTTCTGTTCCGCCACGCGCAAGTTCACTTTTCCATTCATGATCACCGTCTTCGTCCTGGATGGGAGTTTATTGATGACTTTGAAGTAAATGTCAAAGATGCTGTCCGTCGCCCTGAACGTCATCCCTTTCGAGATGGCCTGGGCGAGTTTGATGAGTCGCGCGCGGTCCTTGGCTTTCTTCTCCGGGCGTAAGTTTAACTCCTGCATGATGACCACGTCGTGAATGAGAAAAGCCTTGCTCGCGATGGCCACTCTCTTGTCGTGCACGATGGCGCCACTGTTCCTGTTGACGTACGTGATGCCCGTGGTTTGTTTTTTGAATATGACGTCAAACCCAAACTCCCCTGGGCGCATGAACGGCACGTCCAGGATGCCACCCATGCGTTGTTGCACAACCTTTCCCGCGGCGACGTCGTACCACCCCAGGTTCAGGTCGAGGGCGAAGAGCTCGACGTCGGTGAGCACGTTGCCCTTGCTCACGTTCGTTCCAGATGAGAGCTTTTTCTTCTTCATGAGCGTGTACCTCCTGACGAGCCACGGCCCTTTCTCTGTGAACGAGACCCCCAAAAACTTTTTCAACTTGGAGCGATCCATCTGAATCCTCTCTTTGATGACTTTGTTGAAACGCACGCAAATCTCACCGAGCTTGTCCCACATGATGAGTTTGATGCCCTGTAATTTCCCAAAAAATCTGGCGTCGTACTTCATCCTGGGTGCGAACTTGGTGTCGATGTCCGACGTCACGATGCGATCCACCCTGGGGAGCTGCATGTTAAACGCATCACCACCGGAGATGACGAGGTCGCCCATGGGTTTCATGTGTTCGGAGAGTTCGCCTATGATTTTATACACGATGTCTCGCACGGTGTCCGTGACGTACACGTACAGCATCTCTTTCAGATTGGCATCTTTGTGTCGCGTCGACAGGCGTTTACGGAATTCACGCACCTTGCCCTCATCGTAATATTTCAACAGAACCTTGTCCCCTTTACACAGGTTCTTTAACAAATATTTCCTGATGGTGTCCTCGGTGTACAACCTCGTATCCATATTATTATGTGTACATAAATTAAAATGCAGCTCGCGTGCGACGTCATAGACAACTGTCGGTGCTACGCGAAGACGCCCACGAGTCCACAGTTCTGTGGCGCCAGGCACGGGCCGAACGTGGACCCGTGTCCTCCCGCGTGTTGCGCTGGTGGGTGCAGAGGTCCAGAACCGTTCGCCATACTGAACGACGGCATGTCTCAAAAGACTGGGTCATTCTGGCTGGTGTTCGTCGCACTCGTCATTTTGGTCATACTTTCGACGATTTTAATGGCTTAAAGAATCGAGACGAGAATTCAATAAGAAACAAACCAAAGATGCAAGAAGAAATTGAAGCCCTTCGCAACGACATCAAGAGCCTCACGAAGATTGTTCGCAAGATTAAGGCGAAGCTCGACGACCCGGACGGCGAGAAGGCCAAGGCTCGCGTGGCTAACAACGGTTTCAACCGCAAGCAAAACATCTCCGATGAGCTTCGCGCGTTCATGGGTTTATCCGCCGAAGAACAAGCTTCTCGCAGCGAAGTCACCAAGTTTGTCACCAAGTACATCACGGAAAAAGGTCTCAAGCATCCGGAGAACGGTCGCCAATTGGTTTTGGACGACACCCTCCGTTCGCTCTTGAAGCCGCCGGCGGATGTTCAAGTCACGTATTTGAACTTGCAAAAGTACCTTTCCCCGCATTACATCAAGTCGGCTTAAAAATAAAATAATATTGTAATGTAATGTCCAACGTTGACCGAAATTATATCGAAAAACTTGTTGGTACAAAGATTGGAGACCTATCTCTGTACCAAAAAGCCTTTACTCACAAGTCTGCGTTGAAACAATACGAAAACATAGAACACTCGTACGAAACCCTTGAATTCATAGGCGATAGCGTGCTTGGTTTTGTCGTCACGAAGTGGTTGTTCGACCGGTATGAATCCCAACAAGAAGGGTTCTTGACCAAGGCGCGCACGAAACTCGTGCGCGGAGAGACCTTGGCCGCCATCGCGCGTAAACTTCAACTGCAGGACGTGGTGTTGATGGACGAGAAAGGCATGCGAAACAAGTGGAATAACAACACGAAGATACTCGAAGACGTGTTCGAGGCCCTGTGTGGTGCTATATACATGGACCTCGGCCTCCTACACACGAAGGAATTCATCCTTCGCATCTACGAGGACCCATCGTTCGTGGACATGCAGTGCCTCCTCGTGGACGACAACTTCAAAGACCACCTCATGCGGTACTGTCAGACGAACAACTTCCCCCTCCCCGAGTACAGAATCACCGACCACACCGATGGGGTGTTCGTCATCGACGCCTACGTGAACGACGCGTTCCTCGGACGAGGGTGGGCCAAATCCAAAAAACAGGCGGAACAGAACGCCGCGAGAGCCTTTTTTAGTTAAAAGTAGTATTCATTCTTTCAATAAGTGCGATGCATCCGAATGTGAAAGCCCTCCTCGAGCGTGAATATGCAGCACAAAAGTCAGAGGAATGGCTGGCATTGCGTGGGAAGATGCTCACCGCGAGCGACGCCGCCACCGCCATAGGATGTAATAAATACCAGACGCCACATGACTTGTTGTTGAAGAAGTGTGGCGTCGGGGAAAAGTTTACTGGAAACGAAGCGACCAGACATGGGGAGAAATACGAAGACGAAGCGAGAATACTGTACGAAGAACGATACGGTGAAGTCGTGCACGAGATAGGATTGGTGCCCCACCCCGTACACTTGTGGCTCGGGGGGTCCCCTGATGGGGTCACGGAGAGTGGGAAACTCGTGGAAATTAAGTGTCCCATGATGCGCGAAATCAAAGCAGAGGTGCCAGAACACTACATGCCACAACTGCAGCTGTGCATGGAAATAATGGATCTCGAAACGTGTCATTTCATTCAGTACAAACCAGCGGATTTCAACTGGCCAAAGGGGGAGGAATTCGTGGTCGTTCAAGTCGACAGGGACCGCGGGTGGTTCGAGACGAACCTCCCCATCATGCGCGCGTTCTGGGACAAGGTGCTCTATCACCGAGAACACGGCATCGAACCACCACCACCGAAGACGACGCGTCCGCGTAAACCCAAGCCCCCAGCGGAGTGTGAAATCATAGAACCCTCGGATGAGGAGGATGACTTTTTTTTCTAGCCCTTATAATAAAAAACGATGATGATGAAACGCATTGGTTCCCGCGCCGAAGTCATGCACGGCAGCGCGACGATGACCGAAGGTGGTCTCATGAAGAAGGATTTGTACCTCGACCCCAACGATGGCCGCATCAAGAGCAAGAAGGCGCACGCCGCCGCGATGGCGCGCATGAAGGCTGAAGGTAAGGCGCACTTCGTCAAGGTGTGGAAGCCCAAAGGCGTGAAGAAGGATGGCGAGGTCAAGTTGCAGGCCAAGGAGGGTTCGAGCGAGTACGACCGCAAAATGAAGCAGTTCAAGCGTTTGCAAAAAAAACTCTGAGCACATAGTAATACATGATGACTCTCGCATTGTGGGACGAAGCGGTCGCCGAGGCTAAGAAGCAGATGGGTGTGAAGGATGCGTTCGTTCGCATCGAAGGTAAGTTATTAAAAAAGTGTCAGCTCATCTACACCGCCTTGGTGGCGGGTACTAAATAGAGAACTGGAACCCCTTGAGACGTTCCGGTTCAAACACTTGCAACTGGTGCAGCTTCCACGTGACGCCAAATTTCCGGTTCAAGAAATACACAGAACACATCTCCACGATGGGTCTTCCTGAATTTCTTGAATACATACCGTGCGTCACAGCCTCCTTACACAGACGCTCCTTGTTCGCGTCGAACACATCCGCCTTCATGACGTCGTTCATGTCCGTGTCAACCTTGACGCGAAACTTTGGCGCGTGTCCCGGGTTCTCCTTGATGTTCGAGTTGAACATCGGAATCAGTTCCTCCTTGGTCATCGGTTTTTGAAAAATGTCCTGACTCTGCGCGACGACGGCGTCGATGACCATGTCTTCCACGTCGCGGAGGGTGTTGTAAAACTTTTGAACGTAACCACCTTCCTCGTCCCAACCAGTCAACGCCAAGTCCAAAGTGTACTTGGTGGGACCGACCTCGGGTGTGAATCCACAGATACCAAAGGGCATGTACAAACGCGGGGCTTGCGTGCGAAGATGTCCACCATCCTTGTTGGTGATGACAATCTTCTTATTCTTATAGCTACCGATGTCGATGTTAGAGCACAACTCAGTGAACTTCATATTAAATAAATCAAATCATAACTTTAAGCAGAACACGCGACGCAATCGGGTTCGATGTCGAGCGAGAACTGGATGGGCTTCGCCTTGGCCTTCGAGCGCAGGTAATACATGCCCGTCTTCAGCCCTTTCTTCCACGCGTACATGTGCATCGACGACAACTTACTGAACGTGGGACTTTGCATGAAGAGGTTCATGCTCTGGCTTTGACACACGAAGCGTCCCCGGTCGGCAGCCATGTCGATGATGCACTTTTGGGAAATTTCCCACACCGTTTTGTACCTGTTCTTGATGTCGTCGGGAATGTTTGAGATGTTCTGGACCGAACCATCCGCCTTGATGAGCAGGTCTTTCATCGCCTTGGACCACAGACCCAACTGTTTGAGGTCCTCCACCAAGTGTTTGTTCACGACGACGAATTCTCCCGCGAGCGTGCGTCGGAGATAGATGTTCGTCGTGTACGGTTCGAAACACTCGTTGTTCCCTAAAATTTGCGCCGTGCTCGCCGTAGGCATGGGCGCGAGGAGGAGGGAATTTCTGAGACCATCGAGTTTGATGCGTTGACGCATCGCGTCCCAGTCGTACATACCACTCAACTTGGTCTCCCCTTGCCACATGTCGAACTGGAGGATGCCCTCACTCGCGGGACTGCCCTTGAACGTGGGATAGGGGTGGGACGCCTTCGCCAAATCACAACTCGCCTCGAGAGCGGCGTGATACATCGTCTCAAAGATGTAGCTGTTCATCGCCCTGGACGCGTCGCAATCGAAAGGCAACTTACACATGTTGAACGCATCCGCCAAACCCTGGACCCCGATACCGATGGGTCGATGGCGCACGTTGCTCTGTCGGGCGTTGACGGTTGGGTAGTAGTTTCGGTCGATGACTTTGTTCAAGTTCTTCGTCAAGACTTTGGTCACTCTGTGCAACGCCTCGTAGTCGAACGTGTTATTCTCCGTGTCGACAAACTTCGGGAGCGCGATGGACCCCAAGTTGCACACCGCGGTCTCGTCCTTGTCCGTGTACTCCAGAATTTCCACGCAAAGATTTGAACTCTTAATGACGCCTAAATTCTTTTGATTGGACTTGGCGTTGCACGCGTCTTTGTAGAGCATGTACGGCGTTCCCGTCTCGGTCTGACTCTTCAAGATGGCTTTCCACACGTCGGCGGCGTCCACGGTGCGCTTGGCCAATCCCTCCTGTTCGTACTTTGTGTACAACTTGTCAAACTCGTCGCCGTAGCAATCGGACAACCCTTTCGCGGTGTCTGGGCAGAACAGGGACCATCGACCACCTTCCTCGACGCGTTTCATGAACAGGTCTGGAATCCACATGGCCGTGAACAAGTCGCGACATCGCGATTCGTCATCACCCTGGTTCAGACGTAACTCGAGAAACTCCATGACATCGGCGTGCCACGGTTCGATGTAGATGGCGAATGAGCCTTTCCTCTTACCAGCCTGGTTCACGTACCTGGCCGTGGCGTTGTACACGCGGAGCATGGGAACGATGCCATCGCTGCGTCCATTGGTGCCTCGAATGTGCGACCCACTGGCACGCACGTCGTGAATGTGCAATCCAATGCCACCGGCCCATTTACTGATGGCTGCGCACTCGTGCAGGGTGTCGTAGATGCCGTGAATGCTGTCGTCTTTATTTGCCACTAAAAAGCACGAACTCATTTGTGGTCTGTGCGTGCCGGCGTTGAACAGGGTCGGGGTCGCGTGGATGAAATAGCCTTGACTCATGAAATTATACGTCTCCAGGATGGATGGGAAATCCTCCCCGTGCACGCCTATGGCCACGCGCATGAACATGTACGACGGGGTTTCGCAAATTTTTCCATGTACTTTTTGGAGGTAGGACTTCTCCAGGGTTTTCAGTCCAAAGTAGCCATAGTCGAAGTCTCTCTCGGGCTTGATGTAATCGTTCACGAGTTCCGCCACGCGGACAATCTCGTCGGTGACCACACCCCCCTCGTGCAAAGCCTTCATGGCGTCGACGAAGGTGTTAGGCGCTTGCTTCTGAATGTTTGAAGCGACGATGCGCGTGGCCAAGACTTCGTAGTCGGGGTCGCTCGTGATCATGCCGATACAAATCTCGGCCGAGAGCGTGTCCAACTCCTGGGTCTTGATGCCGTCGTACATGCTGCTGAAGACTTGTTGCGCCACTTTGGTGGGGTCGACTTCGGGTGAGAGTCCATGAATCAGGTTGGAGATACGGGTGGTGACTTTGTCAAATTTCATGTCTTCAACGCGACCATTTCTCTTGGTGACTCTCATCCTCGGGGGTGGGGGTGTTGTATAATTAGGGTATGAATTTTTTAATTACATTTCAAATCACTCGCGCGAATGGTGACCGCACCGGCTACTTCTTTCTTACGATTGGATTGCATGAGGTACGTGTTCACGAAGAACGGACCGTCTTCCCCGGGCTTCGCCACGGGTGCGTACGAGTTCACGAAACAGGCCGGGGCTTGACACGGCTTGACCTCGACGTTCTGGGGCTTGTTGGCATAGGTCTCGTCGAAGTCGGCGAGCTCCATGATATTATTTAATAGAAGTAAATATTATTTTCCTCGGGTATATTAAATGTGTGACAACGTCCAGCTGAACACAATCAAACAGTGCGCGACACCCCTGAACACCCTGTACTTCAGCGACTTTAATCGGGACCTCCTTCAACGCGGGATTCGTGAAAAGTTCAAGCAAATCACGGGCATCAAGATTGATTATCAGAACGACGACGACCTCAAGACCCTCATGCGTTACGTGTTCATCAACAACGCCGGCGACCATTACGGCGACGTGAATAGCCAGGTCCGCGCCATGAACACGGTCGTCATCGACACCGCGGTCGGCCAAGTGAAGACTGGCGTGGCCCAGTACCTGGCCTATCTCAAGGAGATTGACACGGCGACCATCCCCATCGACCGACCGGAAAACACCTCGCTTTATGGAAAAAAGAAGAATTACGCCAACATCATCAAATTGTGATCGTCACAATTCGACGCAAAAACATGAACAAAAACGCGTGGACTCAGAGCGAACACACTCGATTTCTTCTAGGGTTGCAAATCTACGGCCCGGGGAAATGGGCCAAGATTTCCAAGAAATACGTGCTCACCCGCTCACCCACGCAAGTCGCGTCGCACGCGCAAAAGTATCACGCGCGCCTGGTGAAAGTTGGACGACGGCGTAAGAGTATCTTTGACCCGCCGACCGTGCATAGACCAATAGCCACCTATCCTACCAAGGATTGGTATAAAAAATATTGTATTAAGTAAAGAGCAATGCTGCTGTCTGAAGAAGATGCCATGAATAAACTGAACCCCTATGTCCTGTTTGACTTTTCACTCCCAGGAAGCGTTCGACAGACCCCCGATTTCGCCGACCATGGCAGAGAGGTTCACGGTGGGCGCGACGTCGAACGAACGAGCCCCATCTGCGACGTGGCGTCCACCTCCGGCGACCGCACCATTGACTTTTGCAAGGGTGGTCGCGAACCATCGTGTCCGCTGACGCGCCCCGCGTACCCGCGCAGACGCATCGACACGTGTGCTGCGAAGACCTCGAGCACAGGACGTGTCCGCCTACCCACCACCACGAAGGATGTGAACGTGGTCATCCCCCTTCTCGTCGTGTTGCTCATGGTGGGGTTTATTTTTATTCGAAAAGGTTAACGACGTTATAAAATTTCTCGAGTCTGCGCGTATCGGTGCAGTGATAGATGATTTCGGGAAGCACGTCCATGCAAAAGTCGACCACGAGCGCGCGCTGCCAACTGCGACGAAGATTGACGTACGGCGGGGTGAACGTTGGGTCTAATATTTTGGATGCGCACATGAGTCGAGTCGAACACTCCACGTTTTCGATGACGATTTCGCACATTTTCTGCAACACCTCGGTCGTCTTCTCGACCATGCTGTCCAAGAACTTTTCCAAACGAATGTTTTGTTTCAGCGAGGTGATCTCCACCCAGTCCCCTTTGGGTGTGGTGCGAAAGTAATCGACGAACGTCTCGTAGCGGTTCTCGCCGACCACGTACTTGGCGTACTCAACCTCCACGAAATCAGCACCGAGCTCGACGTCGTTGATGAATTTAGCAGACTGAAGGAAACTCATGCTTTATTACAACTCGTATCTTTTAAGTTCATGCCACACGCATTTTTCTTTTTCCATTTTTCGGAAGGACGTCCCGCGCGGACTTTAGAAAACTGTACCATGGGATTAAAATATAGTACCAATAGAAAGTAAAATGAGCGCGCGCGCATTCATCCCTGCCCTCGCGATCACGGGCACGAGTCTGTTGTGTCCCAATTTGAAAAGTTCAGGACAGGGGGTGCCCTTTCGCCCACCGGGGTGGGTGTTTGGTGTGGTGTGGCCCATCCTCTACGCGACCACGGGCTACGCGTGGTACCTGAGTAAACAGGACGTCCTATTCACAGCCATAACGGCTCTATGCTGCCTGTGGCTCATCGCGTACTCGTGCACTAAAAACAAGGACAAGGCCCCCTTGGTGATCGTGAGCGCGGCGGTGGCCACGTGGTACACGGTCGCCCAGCTCAAGGGTCCGGCCAGAAACTACACCCTCCCTCTCGCGATGTGGTTGACTTTTGCAAGTTATTTAAATATTTACGAGCAGTACTACGCATGAAGACGTTCACGTCCGTGGACGGGGTGAAAATTCACGTCGGTGAGAACGCCAAAGACAACGATCGACTGACGGAATCGTCCTACGGCCGAGAGTGGTGGATGCACGTCGCAGGGCACCCAGGCTCTCACGTCGTCATCGCGTGCGAGGACGACGTCGTGCCACGGGAGACGAAGCGCGACGCCGCGGTGCTCGCGGTGCGCCACAGCAGGGCACCCCCCTCGAAGATGGTCAAAGTTCACATGTGTAGGGTCGAAGATTTAGGTATCGGAAGGGCTTCGGGACAGGTATATTTAGATGGTGAAACTGTCGAATTGACTATTTTTATGGGAAGGGAGGGGGGTCGGCTCGAGAGACTTTTAAAGACATGACGTCAGTTCGCGACGCACGACATGTATTCGTCGATCGCGAACCAGTCGTTCAGCTTCATACTCACGGTGGATGACTTTAGGAACATGTTCCCCGAGGAGACGCGTCCGTCGTGGGTGAAGATTACCACGATCACGATGGTCGCCAAGTTCGGTCAACCCGTGGATCTCGAGAAGCTCCGAGAGGTGTTCGGTCGCGTCGAACACTTGTCGTTTCAAAGAGAGGGCGCCGTTGGATCTGATTTTCAGTGGTCCATAAAAAATACCACTTTTTACAATCAAATAACATTAGTGTATAAAGACCCATATTCCACTAAGAGTGTGAAAATTTTCCCCAATGGGTCCATCCAAGTCGCTGGGTGCTGCGACCTTTTCGATTGTCAGCGAGTGATCGCCCAACTTAAACAACTTTTCAAGACGTACCTCGACATGGAGTCGATGATAAAGGACGACGACTTTCGAGTCGTCATGATAAACAGCAACTACAGTCTGAATTATCACGTCAACCTGATGTTGGTAGCCAGACACTTTCAAAACCATGGAAACACGTTTTCAGTCAGTTTCCAACCGGACAAGTATTCGGCGGTGAAAATAAAATTCAAACCGTTCGAAGAAGCGAAAGAAATCACCACATCCATTTTCTCCACGGGTAAAATAATCATCACCGGTGCCGAGACCCTGAAAGAGGTTGCCTATGGATACAACATCGTGTGTCGACACATCGACCGATGCGACCAAAACATTCGCGTGTCGCCGACTGACGTCCGCGACTCGTTCGACACTTTCCTTGGATACAAATGTAACAGTCTTGTACATAAGTTGCGCAGCATGGGTTTTGAATCATGGCTTCAAACGACTCGAAACAATCGTATAAATTTTCTCCTGTAATAATAAATACAATGTCTCAACGCCTGGGAATGGCCGACGGCCGATGCTTCACGATTCACTCCTCAGCGCAACTCGTGAACAATTACATCATGAAACAAAACGGCATCGCTCTCGAGGACAACTACACGTACCGCCAGTTGTTGCAAAAGAGCGGTCCGGAAGTGCTCGCGAAAGTCCAAGGCTTGCAGGGCGCACAACAGTGCAACCAGTGCAACACGCCGTTGTTGAACGTCGCGGATATTTATTAAAAAAAGTTTAGGTAGGTACATGTAGTAATGACATGTTCTATATGTCTCAACGAGGTGAAGGCCACCAGGAACAACGCCATCCGTTGTGGACATATATTTCACGCGTCGTGCATCGAGCGATGGAAGGCGCAGGGTAAGCACACGTGCCCGGTCTGTCGAAAAGTATTCGATGTTTCCCAATTTAGCATAACATTGCAAGTGACGAATAACTTCATCGCTCGAACGTCAAACGTCGTGCACTTGAACGACGAGCAGGTGTTCAGTGTCCTCGACATCTTCGATGTGTCCTTCGAGGCGGAGACTCAGGACGACCTGGACTCACTTCTGAGAGACTTTGGGGTGAGTCTTGCCGACCTTGATGCCGCGATCCTTGACGCAGAATGACGAACAGAAGTTTGAGTAGTTCAGACCTGGGTAGTTTCTTGCCGCCTTGCGAGGGTCCTGAATCATCTTCCCCTTGGCGTCCACGAGGAGAGCGCCACCGTCGCTCCACCCCCTCTTATGGGACCACAAGTTGACTTTGAACACGATGCGCTTGCCCTCTTTGAACCCTCCAGCCTTGGTCGCGGCGTTGGCGATGCGCGCCTGTGGTACCTTGAAAAACGCAGCCACACTCTTCACGGTGTTGCCGGGTTGGACTTTGTATTCACAGAGCCCGTGTTGTTTGTAAAAGTGAAAGTCGCCTTGAGGTGACGTGAACATCATGATTTTGAAAAACCCTTTTTTACATCGCAACACGGGGTTAACCTTGTACACCTTCCCTGGGTTGTCCGAAATGACGCGTTCGGGAAGGCCTTTGCAATGCGTGTAGTTGTGATACGTGTTCGACATGCCGCTTCGGTCTCCTGGGATGCTCTTCTGCCAACGGTACGTTTCAGGATCGTTGACGGCGTAGGCGTAGCAGTTGTTCGAGTTCTTGTATTTGTTCCACAAACGCGTGGTAAATTTCTTTTCAGAACCACTCAGTGGAAGGACCATTTTATTATCTGTGTACATAATAAAATGCTCAGAGAAATCTCTAAGACTGAAACGAAGTCGGATATGCTCACGGAAGTCCTCCTCTACACGCTGATCATTCTCATCAGCACCTTCCTCTTGCGCGTGTTGTGGAACCGTTCGTTGGTGAAGCACATCAGCGTGTTGAAGCCCATCGAGACGATGTTGGACGCGTTCTTATTGTCCGTGTCCCTCATGATCATTCGAGGGTGTTAAATCCCGTGGTCATGTCACCGTTCGGGTGCTTAATAGTCGGATAGGCCTTGACACCAGCGGGGCACGTCCCTTTCTTCGAGCAATCCACGAATTCGTGGGAAATATTCTTTTCCTTCATGACGTCGAGTTGCTTACGAGTCCATCCACATCCCATGGTCCCGTAAACAATGTAGTCTCCGTTTTTCTTCGCAGCGGTGGTGGTGGCGTTCTTCATGGAGCACAAAATGTACGCGTCGATGAGGAGCAGAATGATGAGGGCAATCATGGTATGTTGTAATTACACTAGAAAATTATTTATTCTTCGTCTACGATTTCATCGTCGTCATCCACTTCATTGGACGGTTCGGGAAGGTCGATGCCCTGGAACGCGAACGATGGCAACTTGGCAGATTGTTCGACGAGCGCCTGTGAGAGGCGAATAGTGACACCAAACTTATTGTCGATGAACCAGATTTGGTTCAGGTCGACGATGGTGTGCACCTTGGCACCCTTCTCGACGTTGTCAAGGGGGATGCTCTCGCGGTTCATGTTGTAGCTCTCAGGGACGAAGGTTCCATCGGGCTTGGTGAGAATCTTCAACTTGATGGTCGCCGGGTACTCAGGCTTCCCCACGCGCACCAACGGCTTGTACAAGGCTTGCTTCAGGACTTCGACGTTGAATTCCTTCCCAAGCCATTCCACGGAGTTTTCCGCAACCTTGTTGACGATGAGTTCGTCGAGCTCCTCGAACGTCTTACGAAGTTCGACGGCTTCCGGGACGTCCGTGTCGAAGGCCAGGTCGAGGCTGTACGACGTCTTCCCCGTGCCCTCGTCGGTGAACGCGGAGAGGCCGTACGGGCATCGAAGTTTCGGAAATTGAATGAAGATTTTGTTATTGCCACCCTTGTTGAGGTAGACCGTCTTTCCGCCGTTCTTGTTCTTTTTCATCTTAGAGAAATCGACATCAGAAGCCTTGAATTCGGAAGCTTGGGTGATTGCGAGTGACATTTTTATTGTTTTGCTTGTATACCTAAGTACCGCGGATTAACTTTAACCCAGGGGAAAAATATATTTCTTTAATGTATACATACTCAGAATGTCGGCCGCGATCATTATGGCCATGCTTGGATGCTCGTGCTCGTCCGCCGCGGGCTTATTCTACACGTGCACCGATGGTTCGCTGCAACTGTCGAACCTCAACGCGAATAGCTGTTTGTCGTTCCTCACGTCGAACGCGACGCCGACGACCACTACCGTCGACATGGCCATCAATTGCCAATACATCACGGTCGAACAGACCACGTCAAACGCGATCTCGCTCTCGGACATCGAGGTCTACGACCTGTCCGGTACCAGCCTCATCGTGCACGCGGCCACGGCGACGGAGCGCGCGTCTGCGATAGAAGGTGCGACGACCGCTAACGGTCTCGCCAACTTAATCGACGTCGAGACGGGCACGGCCACGCTCGGCACGGCACCGGCGGTGGCCGCCGATGCCACCGACAAGGCAAAGGTGGTCTTAGACCTCGGTGGTCTCAAGAAGGTGCACAAAGTGGTCTTGACGAACACCGCTACCGCAGCCAGCCAAGTCAACATCGCGGGCGCGAAACTCGTGTTCAGTGGGAACGAAGTGGGCGACGCGGGTGCCGTCGCCAAGAAGATAATCGCGACGTCGCCAGTCATCGACTTCGCCGCGGCCAAGTACACGTACAAAATCACGAGCGACGCCTATGAAAAATGGAAATAATTTCACAGGGTAATACAGATGTCCGTCGTGCTCGTGTTTGGTCTCATGGGATGTGCCGCGTCCTCGGCGGTGGGACTCGCGTACACGTGCACAGAAGGCAGTTTCGACCTGAGCAACTTGAATACCAACGCATGTTTTTCATTCACGGGCACGGAGTGTGTCCCTGAGTGTCCACCATGCAAACCAAGCCCGGTGCCAGTGTTGTGCCGATACATCGACGTCAAGCAGACGACGTCCAACACGTTCATCCTTTCCGACATAGCAGTCGTCGGCGGGGAGACGGGCGTGACGAATCTCATCAAGAACATGACTCCAGCGGCGTCCATCGTGGGCGTCAACAACTCTACACTCATAGACGCAGAAGAGGAGACCGACGCACAGGCGACGTCGTCGTTCACGCTCGATTTAGGCGCGGTGCGTGAAGTCCTCGAGGTGACGCTCACGAACACGAGCGATGTCGCCCATCGAGCTGACGTGTGTGGTACGAAAATCATCCTTCGACGACCTCTGTACCAGGGTGAGACGAGTACGTCCACGGCTGTCAATCTCGAGGAATCTCCAATCATTCAGAACGTCAGAAGCACGTACACGTACACCACAGGGACCTTGTCCTGGAAATAAAATTTTTCTACGCATATATTAAAATGGCATTGTTCAAGGATTGCGGCTGCGGCTGCAACGGCGAAAAGCAACAACAAAAGCTCGTCATCAGCGTCATCTCCGCTTTGACGTTTTTCATCATCTCCAACCCACAGACGTACATGTTGACCCGTGGATTGTTGGGCCAAGGTTTGGCCAGCCCGAACGGGTGCCCGACGATGTTGGGCTTGTTCGTTCATACCCTCGTGTTTCTTCTCGTCACGTGGGGTATGATGAATATCAAGCGCGAGTCTAGAACTCCTCGTCAAAATTAATTGTGTCCTCAGTGACGTCCATTTTACCATAGTCGCCAACCCTTTTCTCGAAGAAGTTTGTCTTTCCTTCTAGAGAAATGAGTTCCATGAAATCAAAGGGATTTTTAGAATTGAATATGGGCTGCTGTCCAATCTGTTTCAGCAGCCTATCAGACACGTACTCGATGTATTCCGACATCTTTTGCGCGTTCATGCCTATGAGTGAACACGGCAGGGCGTCGATGATGAACTCCTTTTCGATCCCCACCGCCTCGCGCACGATGGCTTGGAGCACGTGTCCCGAAGGTTTGTGGCGGAGCATTTTGAACAGTTCCACGGCGAACTCCTGGTGCAACCCTTCGTCCCGTGAGATGAGTTCGTTGGAAAAGGTGAGACCTGGCATGAGGCCCCGCTTCTTCAACCAGTAGATGGCACAGAACGACCCAGAGAAGAAGATGCCCTCGACGCACGCGAACGCGAACAGGCGTTCCGCGAACGGGCGACCCTTGTCGAACCACTTCAAAGCCCAGTTCGCCTTTTTCTCGATGCACGGAATGGTGTTGATGGCGTTGAACAAGTGCATCTTTTCCTTTCCATCTTGAATGTATTTATCTATGAGTTTACTGTACGTCTCCGAGTGCACCATCTCGTTGTGGCACTGATAGGCGTAGAAGGACTTCGCCTCCGAAGACCTGACTTCGTCGGCAAAGTTGTTGTTGATGTTTTCGAACACGATGCCATCCGAACCCGCGAAGAACGCCAACACGTACTTCACGAATCGCTGTTCGTTCTCGGACAACCCTTTCCAATCCTCCATGTCCCGTGAGAAATCAATCTCCTCCGCGGTCCAGTTGGACATCTGCGCCTTTTTGTACAGACTCCACAGGTTTTCATATTTCAGCGGAAACAGGGTGAACGACCCCTCGTCGTCCAGCAGTGGTTCGTATTGGTCTTGAATGAAGTCCTCGAGGTCGAAGAAATTTCCCAGGTGCGTGCCATCCTTGAAAATCTGTGGGTACGCGTCAAATGCCCCACCACAGAGTTTCTCTAAGTCCACTTTTTCTATCATAATCTTTTCGTGGGTCAGCCCCTCGGACTCACACAACTCGACGGCGCGGTCGCAATACGTACATCCCTCTTTTGAATAAATATGAATCCTCATCTGACACCTGAAGTATAATAGTTAAATATTTTTAATTGACCTGATAGTAAAGAAAAATGATCAAACTCACAGAAATACAAGTCGATGACATTGTCAAAGCTATAGTTAAAGAACACGACAACGACCTCGAAGAAGCGACGTACGGAGTGGTGCAGATGAACACAGGGCACGTCCTCGGCGTGCGCTACCTCAGTCAGACGGAGAAGATTTACAAGAACGCGTGCGTGTACGAGTTGGACCAAGAGATGACCGCGACCCCCTGCGAAAGTTTGTGCGAACACTATCCGACGGGGACGACGTTCGAAGATCTCGAGATAAAATGTTTAGGTTCGCCGTACTACGTCTTTTATGCCGAGGTTGACATTGAAGACGACGATAGCGAGATATGGGAGGACGACGGGAGCGACCTCGAGGACTTCATCGTTCCAGACGAGGACGTGAGCGAGGAAGAATCCTTACCAGACGGCCATCGCGAGATCGACCGCGCGTGGGACAGCTGGGAGCCCAGGAGCCCAGGGGCGCGAAGTTTCAAAGACACCGTGGACATGATTGAAATGCGCGCGAGACGAAGTTTGGATGAGCGTCACTTTGCGTCGTTTTAAAACATCAGCTCATTCAAATGTTGGCAGCTATATGGGAAGATTTAAACACGCTTCTCCAAAACAAACACAAAGAACACAAAGAAGAACATGAACACGCGGCAAATAACTACGAGTGCGTGGAGTGCAAGGGCACCAAGGTGATCGCCCCCGAGGGCTTGCCCGTGTGCACGCAGTGTGGTCTCGTGGACGACAAGTACATCTCCGACGTCGCGGAGTGGACCTCGGGCGTCTCCGAGGATGGGAAAGTCTCCGACCCAGCACGCTGTGGCGCCGACGCGCACGCGAACCCGAACCTGTACTCGTCGCAGTGGGGGAAGAGCACCGTGATCAGCACGTCCAGGGGATCGTCCACGTACAAGAATCGACGCATGGCGACGATCAACTTCCACATGGCGATGAATCACAAAGACCGAGGTCTGTACCACGCGTACAAGCAAATCGAGGAGGCGTGCGCGACCCTGCCCGAGGTGGTCATTCGAGACGCAAAGATGATCTACAAAACCTTCAGTGAACGAAAGCTGACCCGGGGTGCCGTGCGGCTAGGCATCAAGGCTAACTGCGTGTTGTACGCGTGTCGACTCGCCAACTACCCGAGAACGACCAAGGAAATCGCGGACATGTTCAACGTGCAGTCCAAAGACATCAGTCGCACCGCGGAGATGTTCAAGAGCGTGTTGTTGACCACGAACGAGGACAACGGCACCACGCGCCCGGTCGACGTCATGAATCGCCTCATCAACGGGTTTGAACTCGGAAGGGAACATCGCATCGCGTGCAATAAAATGTGCCGCGACGTGGAGGACTGCGTGGAATTGATGAGTAAGACACCAAACAGCATCGCATCTGCTATAATATGGATTGTCACCGGCATTCCAAAGGCTGATGTGTGTAAACAGTGTTCAGTGTCCGTGCCCACACTCAATAAAATAGAAAACATCATTCGAAAATACTTAGAGGCGAAAGCCGTTTAACTTGTAATGAAACTTTTTGTTGCTACACCATGCTACGGCGGTCTCTGTCTCGAGCGATACATGGCCTCTATGATTAAACTCCAGATGGAACTCATTCGCGAAGGGATTCAGATGTATTTCGACACCACGGAGAACGAATCGTTGGTCCATCGCGCGCGAAACGTGGCCGTCGGTCGATTCATGCAAAAGACTGACTGCGACTTTTTCTTGTTCATCGACGCCGACATCGATTTCGACCCAAAGTCCGTGGTTCGTCTTCTCCGGGCGAATCGCGACATCAGCGTCGCGTGCTACCCGAAAAAGGTCGTCATGTGGGACCAGGCCAAGGACGCCATCAAACAAGGGGACGACCGAGACATGGCCATGTTAAGCAGTTCGCTCGTCATCAATTTTGGCGCCCAACGTCGCTCGGTGGACAATGGCATGATTGAAATCCTCGACGGACCGACGGGGTTCATGATGATTAAGCGAGAGGCGTTCGAACGCATGCACGAACACTACGCCAAGGAGTTGGACTGCGTGAACGACCATCAAAACAGAGACTTTGACACGTACTGCGCCCTGTTCGATTGCATGATCGACCCAGTGACGCGTCGTTACCTGTCCGAAGACTACGCGTTCTGTCGACGCTGGCAACAGATGGGTGGTAAAATCTACGCCGACATTCAGACCACGCTCGGACACGTTGGAAACTTGCCTTTCAACGCGTGCATGGCAGAGAGGCTTAAGGCTTAGATTTGTTTTAATACACATAAGATGAGACTCGTCACTCTTCTCGTGACACGTTCGAAGTCATGTCACGTAAAAACCTTACACACCGTCATGAAGTTGAACATTCACTGCGTTCGTCGTGGATGGGCCAATGAAATCATGTTTTGCAACGACGACCCATTCAAAAAGGCGGAGGCTGTGCAAAAGTTGATGAAGATGTACGACCGCATCGTGTTCATCGATTTCGGCATCAACCTCGACGAAAAGACCATCGAACAAGTGTTCGAGACGCACGAAGGGTGTGGGTGCCTGGTGTTCCCCGCAGCCACGGAGGGCATCGATTGGAACATGTTCAAGAAGAAAGTGCTCGAAGACTCGCAGGAACCCGTGCATCAGATGGGCCTGCACTTCGACACCGAGGTGGGACAGAAAATTAAAGACGACCTGTACCACGTGAAGTCCACAAATCCCAGATGCTGGATGATGGTGTGCAAGACGGCGAAGAAAAAGTTGGGGGACACAAAGTTGACGAATTACGACAAAATGTTTGAAAAATTAAAGGACTATGGAGTTAAAATATACGCATGGACCGCGGCCCAAGTGGTGGCCACCTACGCCCACGAATGCATATCTAACATCATGAATGCCGCAGGCGTTCGCGCCACGGCATAAAGCGACGCCGCGTTTCTCGTGTAATGGACAAACACGTCATCGCCTATATTCACCAGGTCTGGGGATCGAGGGACCGTTTCCCCGGACCCCAGCCCATAAGCATCGAACGCAAACATTTCCCCACGCTCCGAAACAACGCGTACGTCGTGTGCGAGAAGACCGACGGAGAGCGGTACATGCTCGTGGCGACGCGATGGCAGGGGCGGAACGTGTCGGTGTTCGTGAACCGCTCGTTTCACATGTTCGAGACGAGGGTCAACCTTCCGAAAAACGCGTACGAGGGCACGATTCTCGACGGGGAGCTGTGCGACGGTGGCCTCTATCTGGCCTACGACGGCATCACGGTGTGTGGACGACCCGTCGGGCACATGAACTTTCTCGATCGCTACGAGATCATCGAACAGTGCATCAAGCGCATCGTCGCCATGAAATCCGACCCGTACCGGGTGCGTCTCAAGATATTTCACCCCCTCGCAGATTTCCAGACGTTTCAGACAGAGCACCTGCCCCGGGTGCAACAGCGGGTCGATGGTCTCGTGTTCACCCCAGTGTACGAACCGGTGAAGATGGGCACGCACGAGACGATGTTCAAGTGGAAACCCAAGGACCACAACACCATAGATTTTCAAATGAAGAGGGACCCGTACCGCCCAGGGGTGTGGCGTCTGTACATCCAGGAGAAAGGGCAATTGGTCTACGAATCTGAGATTCACAATTACGAGGAACCGTGGTTCAGGGAAGACGCCATCGCGGAGTGTCAGTACATGACGGAAGACGTGCCCATGTGGTGGCGACCACTCAAGCTGCGAACGGACAAGACCCACCCGAACAATCGACGAACGTTTTATAGAACCTTAGTGAACATAAAAGAGGACATACAAATGTCTGAGTTTAATACTATAGGATGAACAGAATTGCTATTGATATCGATGAAGTCCTCGTGCCTCTCCTAGACCCCCTCGCACGCTTTCACAGACGAAAGTTACCACAGCACGTCAACCACCCGTACGTGTTTAGAGACATCTTTAAATGCAGTGAAGCTGAATCACAAAAGATGATTCAAGAGTTTTATGATTCACGAGAATTTGCAGAACTTCGACCGATGAAGGATTCCCAGTACGTCCTCTCGAGACTGTCGAAGAAAAATACCATCTACGCCGTCACGGGTAGACAGGATTGTGTTCGACGTAAGACGGAGGTGTGGTTGAACATGCACTACCCAGGAATATTTCACGACCTCGTTCTGACCAACAGCTACACGCGCCATGAAATATCCAAGTCGTCCGTGTGTCGAGCACTCAACTTGAAACTCATCATCGATGATAACTACGACATATGTAAGGATTGTTTTAAAAATGGGGTGAGTGCGATAAACTTCGTGGGCGACCCGGTGTATCCGTGGTGTAAGGAAACTGACATGAGCATTAAATCATGGGACGAGTTGATAATTCGATAAATGCACTTTGACCGCATCTCCGTCTACTTCTAATTTCACGCACACACTATGAGTTCTCTTCTCCGCCCACCACACTTGAATCTCGGGATTACGTGTCAACGTATCTATCCATGTCTTGTACGAGGGTTGCCTGAACCACTCGGACAGGACGAGAACATAGCACCAGTCCTTGACGTGTGGATACGCCTGTTTGTACAACTCCAACTTTGTCGGCGAGTTTAGAATTTTTTCATCCACGCTACCCGACCCACCTTGATATTTACACTCTATGATCATGACCCAATCGTCTTTGATGTACGCACCGTCGGGATGGAACAGACGCATGTTCGGGTCCACCGGTTTCATGTGTTTCGCAAAGTCGCGCTGTTTCAAGAACCAATACCCATCGATTTCTCCACCTTGACCCTTGACGTACACGTTGGGGTACACGCACCGTTCAAACGCTAAACCATTCCTATTCGTCTGTGCACCCCCGGCCCCGGTCCCCCGGTTTGCAGACGACGAGGACTTCTGTCGTTGTTGCATCTGGTCGCTTGCTATGTATGGCGCGACGAGCCTTGATGTACAATATCTGGAAATCTTTAAAAAACTCTGTGACACATGGAACATTCGCGTTACTCATGACGAAGATTGTTTTGGAGAGTGCTTTAAATAAGAGGTCCTGGTCAAATGCACTCCTCGTGTAGTCCTTAAAGGACGTCTTCGTTTCCCGCGCGTACGGTGGGTCGGCGTACACGAAATCGCGAGGACCCTGCACATGTGTCAGGGCTTCGTGAAAGTCGCACGTCGTGAACTCGACATTCTCGATGAGACCCTGCACCGCTCGCAATTCATCAAGCGTCGGCGGCTTTGGCGTCGTGGTGTAGTGTCCATAGGGGACGTTGAATCCATCGGGGCCCTCTCGGTAGAGACCACGGAAACACGTCTTGTTCAGGAACACGAAGAGCGCACACTTTTCCGTGCACGATGGGAGTTCTCTGAACCGCAGTCTCTGGTCGTAGTAAAACACTTTCTTCTGCTCGGGACTCCTCGCGTCGTATGCACTAAAAAGTTCGTCGATGGCGCGGTGTAAGACCTCGGGGTCGTCTTGCACGTGTTTGTACAGGGCTATGAGATGGGGGTTGGCGTCACTGGCTCTCACCCGTCGCACGCGTATGTCCGGACTCGAGAGCACCGCGAGCAGGACGCTGCCGCCGCCGACGAAGGGTTCGTGATAGGTGTCGATGTCTCTCGGGAACTCCGCGAGGACTTGGTCGATGATTTGTGTCTTTCCACCCACCCATTTGAGGAACGGTTTCATGCCTACGTATGTATAAACATTGAAACTTTATATGTGTCATTCTAATATACAGGGAAATTATGTCTGATTTCCCAGAAATCGTCAGTATCATTCAGGAGTGCGATATCCGAATCTTCGAAGAGGGGTGCACGAACACCATTGACATCATAAGTAAATTTTTAGAAAATAACGACGATAACTCCGCCTTTTACATTGTCAACGTGAAGAAAATTATTCAACAATATGAACAGTGGGTCGAACACCTCCCTCGCGTGAAACCATTTTACGCGGTGAAGTGCAACCCAAACCCTGTCATCACTAAAATTCTCTCAAAGTTTGACATTGGTTTCGATTGTGCGAGTAAGAATGAAATCAGTCAGGTCATCAATCACGACGTGGACCCGTCGAACATCATTTACGCCAACCCATGCAAGGCGAGTGGTCAGATTAAGTTTGCGCGTTCCGAGGACGTGGACCTCATGACCTTTGACGACGTCCATGAGTTGTACAAGATAAAGCTGTATCACCCACACGCCAAACTCGTGCTTCGCATCAAGACGGATGATTCCAAGTCCATGTGTCGTTTCAATTGTAAATTCGGCGCCGACCCACAGGACATTAAAAACATTTTACAAACGGCGAAAATTCTCGAACTCTGCGTGACTGGCATCTCTTTCCACGTGGGCAGCAATTGCAACGACGCCGAGACCTACTACGCCGCGCTCAAAGACGTTCGAAATGCATTCGACGTCGCCAAAGAGGTTGGATACACCATGAACCTCGTGGACATTGGTGGTGGATTTCCAGGGTTCGACTCGAGCGATGGCGTCAATTTTAAAGACATTGCAAAGGAAATAAACAGGGGCATCGATGATTTCTTTTCCAATGAGGAGGAGGATGTGAAAATAATCGCAGAGCCAGGGAGATATTTCGTGTGTTCCTCGCACACGCTCGTCACGAACATTATTGGAAAAAAGAAAAATGGGGACAAGTTCATCTATTACCTCAACGATGGCATCTACGGTTCATTCAATTGCGTGTATTTTGACCACGCAAAGCCGAACATACAACCGTATAACGAAAGAGATGGCACGTTGTATGATTCAGTGGTTTTTGGTCCCACGTGTGACAGCATCGACGTCATCTCTGAAAACAGTCGCCTTCCAGACCTCGCCATCGGGGAGTGGATGTACGTGGAAAACTTTGGTGCCTACACCATCGCCGCGGCGAGCACGTTTAATGGGTTTCAACAGACGCGATGTGTCTATTGTTTCGTGTAGATGAGAAAATAGAACCCCCCCTCTCGTGGCAGATTGACCGCCTGGACGAAGTCGTCATTCTTATAGTACCACTGGTCTTTGTGTCGCGTGAACGCGACGTAGTGTCCATCACACTGCACCCCCACGTGCGCGGCGACCGCGAGGAGGCGATACTTCAACTCACCCATGTCTATGTATTCCACGAGACTGATGAAACTCTTCTTGTCGAAACTCACCATGAACACGTGCGGCAGTGCGGTCAACACGTTCCGCGTGGTCGCCACGTGGTGGGTCTTCCCATCGTCGTCGACGTAGTCCACCAAGGTGTTCCATTGCAAGCTCTCTTTGAACATCGTCTCGAAGTCTTTACCATCCATGGAACACACGAGGTGGACGCTGAAATCCTCCTCGTGCGTTTTCTTTCCACCAGGGTAGACGGTCTCTTGTGTCTTCTTTCCATAGAACAGGGATTTCACCTCCGGGATGGACCGCTCGAGGATGTCTATGATGCACAGGATGGTCTCCTGGACGTCGTGTTGTTGACCCAACGTGAACCGTGGAAACTGATGTTGAAACATCGCGAGAATCGAACGCACGTCGAAGGGCTCGTTTCCAGTGGACCAAAACCGATGGACGAGGTCGGTGTACGCTCGAGTGAATTCACACGAACCAGTGTATCCATGGCGCATGAAATGGTTGGATAAAGGTGGAATTTGTAATAAACATTGGAGCGAGGTGTTGAAATAACATGTGTTCCCGATATTACGAAAACCTCGCATAGTTTATTAAAGACACCAAGCTTTTATATTACGAAACAAAGGATGAACATTCAGAAGATTGTCGATAAGACCCTACCCGTCTTCGAGAGACACAGCGACCAGGAACACATCGAAGTCGAGATTCGTCTGGGGAAGTTTAACGGCGCATTCTTCGACACGAATGTTGGGAAAAGTGCGTTCGATACCATACTGAAAAGTTTACAGCAGTACGATGGGTGGGAAGAGGTGCGCACGACGGCGTGCGACGTCTTCTATCACGACGCCGCGGGAATTCGATTGTCAGTGGACGAGCACACGGGGGACCAGACGATGGTGAAAAAGCAAAAGGTGTACCACGAGGATTTTCAAGAATTTTCCGCACCCCTGGACGTGCGGTTCAGCATCGCGAAGGAAGTGCCAGTCACGGGCGAGTACGAGATGGACCGCAAGCGCACGAAGCACAGACAGAGCTTCGTGCGAAAGAATTTATCCATAGACATGACGATATCGAGTGGTGATGCGGTCGACAAGGACGCGGAGGACCCGAATCACTACCAGATAGAAATGGAAATAGTGGACCCAGCAAAGGTGGGGTGTCAAGAGGAGTTTTTCAATATTTTGTGGAAAATCAATGATCTGTTTAAGATTCTACCTCCTTAAGTCTAGCGTTTTAATTACGATTAAGCTTTTTCTTTCGTTTCATGTTTTCGTGCTTTTTCACAATGTTCGCAACCTTCTCGAGGTTGTTCTTCTTGTTTTCGTACACTTTCTTGTTGAAATTGTTGATGGCGTCGTTCTCCTTCTTCAACATCGCTTTGTTTTCTGCGACGACTTTTTCGACCGTGTCGCCTTTCTTCATGCCCATCGCCTTCATCGCCCTTTGCACAAATGCCGGAGTTTTCATTATACTCCCAACACAGAAAAAAATATCACGACTATAGTAAAGATAATGCTCTTCTATGTCTTCGCGCTCCTAGTGTTCTATCTGAGCATGACGGCAAAGAAGGAAACCTTGCCACACACGCCATCGCATCTCGTGTACGAGCGCATGGTGGACAGCGGCGACGACGCGCACTTGTTTCTTGAGATGGAGACCGCGCTCATCGAGGCCGACTCCGTGGGACGTGCGTTGGAAATTTCCCTCGAAATCAAAGACCGCTTCCCTGACTACGACTTTGGTTATCACACGGAGATGATTAAAGCAACTTCGCGCGGCGTGCACGGAGTTGTTCCATAGTCAATTTGTTCATCATTGGGTCGTCCCAAAGTTGAATGTATCGAAGCAATTCCTTCTTCAACTCGTCGTTGGTGGGGTTTTTCCGACGCATCGCGAGCCACTCGAGCACTTCGCGTTCCACAATCTTACGCATCCCTGGTCGCACCACGCTATTCACGTACTCCTTGGCGAGCTTTCGCTGCTTCACGTACTTGGACACGTTGACGTTGGGTTGTAAATTGACGTTCTTGATTGCACGCACGTTCACACCCTTGACCTTTTCCGCGACGTTCTCCACAACCTTTTTCGTCACCGCGCGATTCTTCAACCGTCGACGAATGAAATCTCGCGTATTCGCGTCGTACTTGTTCAGGTAGGCTTTCAATTTTCGTTCACGCGCGACGTCCTTCACGAGTCTGATCACTTCACCCTTGAACGGCACACCTTTTTTATTGGTTTTTAATTTTTTCATGCCATTCTTCACGAGGCGAGCGTCCGCGTTGACGTTGCGCCCAGTCTTGAATCCGTTGCCGTAGGCGTTTTTCAGCATCGCGCGCACGGCGTTATCGTCGATGCCGCGCTTTTTCAAGAGGGTGGTGTTGTTGTTCGCACGTTTTTTTCCGTTTTCAAGAAACGTGTTCAAATTCTTATCGAAGATGGCCTGGCATAGGTCCTTCTTTTTCCACGTCTTCTTTGAGAAGATGCCCATGGCTTTGGCGATTTTCTTGAGGTCGTCCGTGCTGTATTTTGAACACAGCTTGTCGTTCAAGAGGACGTTCGTGGTGTTTCTGAGTTTCTGAATGCGCGGCACGCGAACAGCCTTTGGTTCTTCGGGCGCGTTCGTCTCCTTCGACGGGGCAAACGTGGACGCGCGCGCGATGAGTCCGCGTTTGTCCATGCGTTCCACGAATTTGATCGCCACTGCGTAGGCGCGCTGAATCTCTTCCACGGACTTTTTGTGCAACGTGACGAAACCATTGAGAGTGATGCTGTCGATGATTTCTCCTTGGTACTTGATGTTTCGCACGTCCGCGACTTTTAACTCGGGTTCGAAAAAGTGGTTAATCTTGTTCGCATAGAGCGCGCGCGATAGGGTTGACGGACTCACCGTGCCTCGAATCTGGAACACACCATCGAGTGAGGCGTATTTCACGCGCAAGGCATCGGCGTCGCCGAGTTCGTACTTTTTCGCCAAGTATCTGGCCACGTACAGCGGCGTCTTGGGGTCGTTATCGACGCATCCACCCTGTAAGACCATCTTATCCTTGTACAGACGCGCGATGATCATCTTCCGGCCTTTGAAGACCACTCGAAACTCGACGAAACTCCACGACAGGTTTTTCAACTCACTCGCGTCGTAGTTTTGATGCGATTTAAAACCGTACACGTTCGTGTGCGTCACGCCTTTTTGAAACTGTCCATGGTATCCGGAAATCTCCTGGACATCGAAGTTCCCCTCTTTACGCGTGGGCTTCGTTTGACGCACGAACGCGAGCACGTCGGGACGGGTCAGAGGACCCACTTCAGCGATGAAGTTCGTGTAGCGCAGGGGGGATGTGAGCGATGGGGGCACAGCCGTGGGCGCAGCCGTGGGCACAGCCGTGGGCACAGCCGTGGGCGCAGCCGTCTCCACCTTTACGTTTGAGTTTTTAAGAAACGCCTTGAGTTGTGGTGGGGTCATTAATATATATGAAGATATTTTATTCAAAAACCAATTCTTCCTGAACGACGTCTAAAC
>Ga0222719_10000265_pt1 | contig 53215 bp, 56 predicted proteins | sample C33_34DmetaG_FD_165039 | JGI IMG/M metagenome (GOLD analysis project Ga0222719, IMG submission 165039) | Estuarine water microbial communities from San Francisco Bay, California, United States - C33_34D | ecosystem: Environmental > Aquatic > Marine > Unclassified | place: USA: California...
GAAAGAATCAAAGAGATTGGTATTAGAAAAGCACTAGGTGCGAGAAGAATAGATATTTTCTTACAGTTCTTAATAGAAGCGATTTTGATTTCTCTTCTTGGTGGAATAGTTGGAATTATTTTAGGATTATCATTTGGAAGTGTTGTTGCAATATTTTTGGAGCAGGACCCTGTAATTCCATTTGATTGGGTGTTTTATAGTTTACAAATCTGTGCTTCTATGGGAATTATTTTTGGTTTATACCCAGCAATAAGAGCTTCAAGATTGAATCCTATAGATTCTATGAGATATGATTAGGCTTAAAGCCTTTTGCTTGCTGCAAAGTACTTAATCATCTAAATTCGTTTTAATCAATTATGTCTAAAAAAAATAAAATCACAGAAGAAGAAGTAAAGAAAATTGCTAGTCTTTCAAGATTATCTTTAACTGAAGATGAACTTCAAAAGCGTACAGAGGATATGAATAATATTTTGAATTACATGGATTCATTGAATGAGATTAATACCGATAATGTAAAAGAGCTTAATAATGTTCATGATATGAATGCTTCTTTAAGATCAGATTCATCTGATGATTCACTAAATCAACAAGATATTTTAAATAATAGTCCTAGCTCAAATGGAGATTATATTAAAGTACCTTTAACGGTTAAAAAGGAAAGCCAGTGATAATTGGCGTTATTCCTGCAAGGCTAAATTCCACTCGTTTTCCTAATAAAATTCTTTACCCATTAAAAGGTAAACCCGTTATTGAACATGTTTTTAATAGGGCAAAGCAATCTTCATTGCTAGACGATGTTATAGTTGCGGTTGATTCTAAAAAAACTCTAGAAAGCATTAATTGTTCAAACGTTGTAATGACTTCTGTCAAACATCAGTCTGGAACTGATCGAGTAGCAGAGGTTGCTAATAAATTTGATTGTAATCTCGTTGTTAATATTCAAGGAGATGAGCCAGGTATTGAACCGCACTTAATTGATAATTTAATTTCATTATTTGATGATCCTGAAGTTGAAATGGCTTCTGTTGCATCAACCGATTTACATGATGAAGATTTAATGAATGAAAATGTAGTGAAAGTAAATTTGAATGAAGAGAATTATGCATTATCATTTATTAGAAAAAATCTAAAGGATGATCATCAATATTATAGACATGTTGGGATTTATGCTTACCGAAAAAGAACATTGGATTTATTTACTTCACTTAAACAATCATCAAGTGAAAAAAAATATAGTTTAGAGCAGCTCAGAGCACTTGATAATAATATTGCAATTAAACTATTAATTTGTGATTTTAATCATAGAAGTATCGATACAAAAGAAGACTTAAAAAACTATGAAAACTAAATTCATTTTTGTTCTTGGGGGAGTAATGTCTGGTTTGGGCAAAGGAATTTCTGCCTCTTCAATAGGATACCTTCTCAAGAGTGCAGGATTGAAAGTTAATATTTTAAAGCTCGATCCTTACCTAAATATTGATCCCGGTACAATGAATCCATATCAACATGGAGAAGTATTTGTTTTAGATGATGGTTCTGAAACAGATTTAGATCTAGGTCATTATGAAAGATTTATTGATGAAAATATGTCATCAATGAATAATGCAACTGCTGGACAGGTTTATAGCACTGTATTAGATAAAGAAAGATCTGGATCTTACCTAGGAGAAACAGTTCAGGTTATTCCGCATGTAACGGATGAGATAAAAAATAGAATGAATGCTTTAGCTAAATCAAAAAAATATGATGTTGTTATTTGTGAGGTTGGTGGTACAGTTGGAGATATTGAAAGCCTACCTTTTCTTGAAGCCATCCGTCAACTATCTTTAGATTTAGGATATCAAAATTCACTTATTATACATTTAACACTACTTCCATTTATTGATGCAAGTGGCGAGTTAAAAACTAAACCGACACAACACTCTGTAATGAAGTTAAGAGAGATAGGGTTGACCCCAGATTTTATTTTCTGTAGAACGCAAAATAAAGTAACTAAAGACATTAGGGAAAAGTTGGCATTATTTTGTAATGTTCAAGCAAGTCATGTAATTGAGAATAGAGATGTTTCAAGTATTTATGAAGTTCCTTTGTTGTTAGAAGAACAAAATATTACAAAAAAAATATGTCAAAGACTTGGCCTTAAAAATAAACCTTCAATTGATAAGCTTAAAAATTTCATCAAAACTTATAAAAATCCTGGAAGCACAATTAAGATTGCAATGTGTGGAAAATATACTGAATTGCACGATGCTTACAAAAGTATAACAGAATCATTCATTCATGCAGGAGTCGAAAACAATACAAAAGTAAAAGTCATTTGGGTAAATACTGAACAAATCAAAAATGATAAGCAAGCCCATAAAGCTTTTGAGCATATTGATGGAATTTTAATTCCAGGAGGGTTCGGTTCTAGAGGAGCTGAAGGAAAGATTTTAACATCAAAATATGCAAGAGAACATAATGTCCCATTTTTAGGAATTTGCTTGGGACTGCAATGTGCTGTAATTGATTATGCAAGAAATGTGTGTAATATAAGCGAAGCTAATAGTGCAGAGTTTAAGCCTAAAGCAAAACACAAAGTTATAGATCTTATGGAATCGCAAAGAGCCATTAAATTAAAAGGTGGAACAATGCGACTAGGATCTTATGATTGTAATATTCAAGCAGGGACTAAAGTATCTTCAATATATCGTAAAAAATCTATTAGCGAACGCCACAGACATAGGTATGAAGTAAATAATAAATATGTCAACAAAATGAAAAAAAATGGATTAATTTTTTCAGGTTTGAATGAAAAACTTGGTGTTGTAGAAATTATTGAATTAAAAAATCATCCATGGTATGTAGGCTGTCAGTTTCATCCAGAGCTAAAAAGTAGAGTTGATAAAGCTCACCCGCTTTTTAGAGAATTTGTTAAAGCATCTTTAAAAGAAAGTAGAAAATAATGGCAATAAATAAAGTTCAGGTAGCAAATATTATTTTTGGAGATAATTCAATTCCTTTTATTGGGGGCCCATGCGTTATCGAAAGTAGAGATCATTGCTTTGGTATGGCTGAACAAATTACAGAGGTAGTGACAAGATTGAATGTACCTTTTATTTTTAAAAGCTCTTTTGATAAAGCGAATCGTACTTCAATATCTTCATTTAGAGGGAATGGCATTGAAGAAGGATTAAAAATTTTAGAAGAAATCAAAAACAATTTTAATATTCCTGTAACAACAGACATCCATCTTCCAGAACATGCTAAGGAAATATGTGATGTGGTAGATATAATCCAGATTCCAGCATTTTTATGTCGACAGACAGACTTGTTAATCGCTGCAGCTAAAACAGGAAAGGTAATAAATATTAAAAAAGGACAATTTTTATCACCTTATAAAGTTGGAAATATTATTAAGAAAGTGCAAGATGCTGGAAACAATAATATTTTAATTACAGAAAGAGGCAATACATTTGGTTTTGATAGTTTAGTCACTGATTTAAGGTCAATTCCAATTATGAGAAAATTTGGTTATCCAGTTATTTTTGATGCGACTCACAGTGCACAAATACCTGGAAATCATGAGAAAACAACAAGTGGAAATAGAGAATTTATTCCATCTCAAACATTCGCAGCTGTGTCATCTGGTGCAGATGGTATTTTTATGGAAGTGCATGATGATGTAGAAAATGCATTTAGCGATGCAAGTACCCAGTGGCCAATTAGTAAACTTGAAAAAACTTTAAAATCAATATTAGCATTTAGGGAGACTTATTTAAAACATGGATAAAAAAATAAAAGAAAAGCTTTCAAAAATTAAACTATTTATTTGTGATATCGATGGTGTCTTAACAGATGGAGCTTTTATAAAAAGCACATCAGGAGAAGAGCTTAGGTCATTCAATGCTTTAGATGGTGTTGGATTTGTGATGCTTCGTTTGTTACAGCTTGATATTAAAACTGCTTGGATTACAGGTAGAGAGTCTGCAACTACAACTCTAAGAGCAGAAGAATTGCAAATAGATGACATCTATAATGGCGTTATAAGAAAGATTGATGCATATAATGAGTTAAAAAGTAAGTATAGTGTTTCAGATGATGAAGTTTGTTTTGTAGGAGATGATATAATTGATATCCCACTACTTGAAAAAGTTGGTTTTGCAGTTACAGTACCAAATGCTCCCAAATACATTGGTAATTATGCACACTATACTACTTCTTTGTCTGGAGGAAAAGGGGCAGTAAGAGAAGTAATCGATATGTTGATTGAATCTAGAGGGAATTATACTACTCATCTAGATAAGCTTCTCAAAGAATTAAGATGATTAAAAGATTTAATAGTTTTTTTATCCTTAACATGTTTTTTTTAATTGGATGTTCAAATTCTGAGACCAATAAGAATATCGTTGAAAGTCGCCATGATCAAGTATCAAGCAATGTAGTAATTACCTTAACAAAGAAAGGAAATATTACAGCAAAAATACAGTCAGATATTCTTAAAAAAAATAACGAATCATTACAGCTAGAGCTCTATGATAATGTCAATGTAAATTTATATGACGAAAATTTTATGCATAAATCTTTAATTAAATCTCAGTCTGCAATTGTGGATGAAAAAGATAATCGAATTGAGGCTTTTGGCAGTGTAAGTGTAGAATCAAATGACGGTAAAAAATTATTGACGGATTCCTTGCTTTGGGATAATAGCTCAGACAAAATATTTACTGAAGCAACATTGAAATTTATAACTTCAGACACAGATACATTATATGGTAAAGGATTTGAATCAAACATAGATTTAACAAATTGGAATATCCTAAATCCAAGAGGTTCAATTAGTAATGAGTAAGATTTTAAAAGCAAAAAATTTGGTCAAAAAATATGGAGATTTTTATGCAGTCAATGATATTGATCTAAATTTACATAAAGGAGAGGTTGTGGGCTTGTTAGGCCCAAATGGTGCCGGAAAAACAACTACATTTTATATGATAACTGGAATGATTAGACCTTCTTCAGGCCAAATAACATTTGGAAAAGAAAATATTACAAAATCTCCTATGTACAAAAGAGCTAGGATGGGCATAGGATACTTAGCACAAGAACCATCAATATTTGCTAAGCTTAGCGTAGAAGATAATTTAAAAATTGTTTTAGAAACAATAATCCCTGATAAAAATGAACAAAATACATTAATTGATAAATTATTGAATGAGTTCAATATTTCTCATATTAGAAATAATATAGGCGCAGGCTTATCTGGCGGTGAAAGAAGAAGAGTTGAAATTTGTAGAACTTTAGCTCTAAAACCAGATTTTGTTTTACTTGATGAGCCTTTTGCAGGCGTCGATCCAATTGCTGTTGAGGATATTCAACAGATGATAATATCATTAAAAAAACAAAATATAGGCGTATTAATTACCGATCATAACGTCAGAGAAACATTATCCATTACTGATAGATCATATTTGTTGTATGGTGGAAAGATTTTGAAATCTGGGGATGCGCAAACACTTTCAAATGACGAAGAAGTAAGAAGAATATATCTTGGAAAAAATTTCAAACTTGATCAATGAGCAAACTTTCAACTAAGCTTAGACAAAAACAATCCATTGTTCCACAGCAAATTATAAAGTCAAGATTGCTAGAACTTTCTGTAGAAGAACTGGAAAAAGATTTAGAAAATGAAATTCAAATTAATCCGGTTTTAGAAGAAAAAAGTATTCAAGAATCAAAGGCGGTCAATGAATTTAAAGATGGTTTTGCTGATCAAGAATCATACGATTTATTTCTAGCAAATATTCCTGAGAAAAAAGATATATCTGATGACCTTATCAACCAAATAGACACATCAGATTTAGATGAAAGTGATAAGCTTATTGCAAGAGAAATTATTTTCAATTTAGATAAGAACGGCTTCTTAGATGCTGAATTAGAATTAATTGCGGACAACAATGCAGTAGATGTGGAAAAAGTAGATAAAATTAGAAAATATGTGATGCAATTAAATCCAAATGGAATTGCATCTAGAGATTTGCAAGAATATTTAACTTTTCAATTAAATGGCATAAATAATCTTTCAACAGAAATTGTTAAAAATCATTTTAATCAATTTTTATCGCAAGATATAAAAGCAATCAAAGATACATTGGATTCTGACTCAGAAGAAATTGATCAAGCGCTGCTATTAATAGCAGAGCAAAACTTTTCACCAATATTTGATGTAGATTTAGGAGATGAAAATATTATACCAGACGCAGTTGTAAAGTTAAAAGATGATGGATGGCTCATTTTAATTAATGATAGTTTTTTAAATAAATATCAAATATCCCAAGACTATTTAGATGCAGCAATAAATATAAAATCTTCAGAACAAGAGAAGTCTTTTTTAGAAAATCATATAAGCAGCGCTCAAAATATTCTAGATACACTCAACTATAGATCAACAGTATTAAAAGAGGTCATAGAGCAAATACTTTTAGTGCAAGGCGATTATTTGTCAGAAAAATCAGAATTTTTGAATCCATTGAAATTAGAAGATATAGCAAAAAAAATTGAAAAAGATATTTCGAGTATCAGCAGGGTAATAAAGAATAAATATATTGATTCTCCTATTGGAATTATTAGCTTAAAAAGTTTATTTTCTAGTTCATTAATAAAAAATTCTGGAGAAGTATCATCTTCAAACGAATTAAAGTATATGATTTTAAATATTATTGAAAATGAAGATAAAAATAAACCACTTTCTGATTCAGATATAGTAGAAAAATTAATGATAAAAGATTTTTTAGTTGCTAGAAGGACTGTTGCTAAATATCGTAAAATATTAAAAATTAAAAATGCAAACCAAAGGAAAGAGCAATGAATGTAAAACATTGTATTAAAGTTGATGATTTCAACAAGAATGAAATATTAGATTTATTTGAATTAGCAGCAGAGCTGAAAGCAAAGTATAGAAATAAAGAAAATTATACACCATTCAAAGATCATTCAATGGCAATGATATTTGCAAAACCTTCTGCCAGAACAAGAGTATCTTTTGAAACTGGATTTGCTTGGATGGGAGGACATGCTATTTATTTAGCACCGCAAGATATTGGTTTAGGGACTCGCGAAAGTGCTTCTGATTTAGCACAACTTTTTAGCAGATATAACGATATGATTATGGCAAGAGTCTTTAGTCACAAAGATATGCTAGATTTTGAAAAGCATGCGACTGTTCCAGTGATCAATGGCTTAACAGATTATAATCATCCGTGTCAAATACTTACTGATATTTTTTCTATCTGGGAGAAAAAGAAGGATAATTTTGAGAATCTGAAAATTGTCTATGTTGGCGATGGTAATAATATTGTTAATTCTTGGATACGATTAGCAGCTATTCTTCCATTTGAATTTACTTGTGTATGTCCACAAGGGTTCGAACCTGACGCTGATACAATATCTTTTGCTAGGTCTAAAGACATATCAACAATTAATATTTTACACGATCCTATTGAAGGAGTTCAAGATGCGGATGTCATATATACAGATGTATGGGCATCAATGGGACAAAAAGAAGAAATTGAAGAAAGAATAAAAATATTTTCTCCATTACAAGTAAACGAAGAACTTATAAATCATGCTAAAGATGATTATATGTTTATGCATTGTCTTCCAGCTGAAAGAGGTAGAGAGGTGACTGATGGAGTTATCGATTCAGAAAATTCTATTGTTTTTGAACAGGCAGAAAATAGATTGCACACTCAAAACGCAATAATGGTATCATTGGCAGATAAAGCATAAATCAAATACTATTAACTGTTACTGACTGTCCATCATATTTGATGTAATTAAACTTATTTTCTGAGCAGTCATCAATAATAATTAACTCCTTGTTATTTTCCGAAAAATGAAAAGAATGATGATAATGACCCATAATTACTAAATCTGCCCCTTTATCCCACTCTTTTCTAGAAAATTGAATCAATTCATTATGAATTTTTTCCAGTAATGCATTATTAACTTGATGAGAATCTTTCCTTTCATATGATATTTTTTTTGCAATCGATAATGCAAGAGATTTAGGAAGCATTGAGTATAAAAAATTAAATATTCTACTTCTTAAAATTGTTTTTAATAATCGATAGCCTTTGTCCCATGATAGTATCCCGTCTCCATGAGTCACATATATTTTTTTGGCACCAATCGATATAGTTTGATCAACAAGAAATGACTTGGTAGTATAAGAGCGAAATTTATCTCCTATCCAATAATCATGGTTGCCAGCCATAAAGTAAATTTCAAAACCTGTTTTTTTGATTTTATCAAGCATTGAAAAAATATCATCAAAATAATCAGGATTATTTTTTTTGTACTCAAAGTAGTAATCGAAGAAATCCCCCATTATAAAAATACTTCCTTTATTTTCTTCAAGAGAATTAATGAATTCTTCAAGTTTTTTAATTTTCTTATCATTTGATAAAGATGGAGCAGGAGAAAAATGATTATCTCCAAAAAAATAAATAGGTAATTGCATGGAAAAACTTAATCTTTTATGAAAATTGCATCAATGAATTAATATTATATATTTTTTTTAAGGGTAATTATTCATTCTTTGATAGTAAAAATTAATTCCATTCTTTAAATTAATTGAAACTTTACCAATTTTTTAACTTATAAAATCATATGAAAGCCATATTAATTCTAATATTATTTGTAAATCAATTATTTGCCCAAAGTTTTGGGCAAAATAAAGTTCAGTATGACACTTTTGACTGGGAATATGTTGTTAGTCCAAATACTAATGTGTATTACTACGGAGATAATTATGATTTAGCTATATTTACTTCTAAGGTTGCTGAGAAATCTTTGGAGCAAATTGGTAAACATCTTCGCTGGAGTAGCAATAAGCCAATTAAAATTATTGTATACACATCTCATAATGATTTTCAGCAGACTAATGTAGTTAATGTTTATATGTCTGAAGGTGTTGGTGGAGTTACAGAATTATATAAGAATAGGATTGTAATCCCCTTTGAAGGGTCATATGCTCAATTTGAGCACGTAATTCACCATGAATTAGTTCATGCTGCGATAAACGAATTAGTTTACGGAGGAAATGCTCAAGGTCTTATAAGTGGTAGAATATTGCTACAAGTACCTTTGTGGGCGAATGAAGGATTAGCAGAATTTTTATCAGTTGACTGGGACACTAATTCAGATATGGTACTGAGAGACCTAGCTATTGAAGAGAGATTACCATCCATTCCGGAATTAAATTATTCTATTCTTGCCTATAAAGGCGGACAATCAGTTTGGCAATATATTACTCAAAAATATGGTCGAGAAAAAGTTGGAGAAATATTTCAGCAAATGAGAAGAACACAAAACGCAGAAAGAGGTTTTGAAAGTGCATTAGGGGTAGATTTTGAAAAATTAACAGATGACTGGCACGATTTTTTAAAAAGAGAATATTGGCCTGACCTAGTGAACAGAGAAAATTTTGACGATTTTTCAACAAAAATCACTGATAGGTCAAAAACGAGAAATTTTTATAATGTAAGCCCTTCGTTTTCTCCAGATGGGAATACAGTAGCATATTTTACAGATCAGAGTGGTTATATGGATTTAATTTTGTATGAAGTTGGTTCAGAAAAACAGAAAAAGAGATTGATCAGAGGAAACATATCTCCAGACTTTGAAGAATTAAAGTGGTTACAACCAGGAATCTCTTGGTCTCCAGATGGCAATTTTATATCGTTTGCCTCTAAAAGTGGAGAGCAAGACTCAATTATTATTGTAAATGTAAAGTCCGGAAAGTATAAAAAGATTCCCATAGACTTAGACGGAGTTTTTACTACTTCATGGCATCCATATGAAAACCAAATTGCATTTATGGGACACAAAGATGATTCGAGTGATATATATGTAATTGATTTAGATAATAATGCGATAAGAAATATAACAAATGATATATTTTCTGAAGCTTCTCCAAGCTGGTCACCGGATGGATCTAAAATATATTTTACCTCTGATAGAGGAGTTAATTCTAAGGTTGATGCAATGTTTGATGTTAATTTTTCACAAACTGATATTTTTGAATATGACTTTGGTAATGCTAAAATATCCCAAATTACTAATACAGATGTAAATGAAAATTATCCTGTAGTAAATGCTGATGGTGATTTATTCTATACTTCAGACTATAATGGAATAACTAATATTTTTAAACATAATCTTTCTAGTAATGATTCATTTCCAATTACAAATGTTGTTACGGGAGTTCAGCAAATAGATATAGATAAAAATAATAATTTAGTTTTTTCAGGCTTTAAAGAAAGAGGATGGGACTTGTACTTAATGAGTAACGCAAATCAAGTTTCAAGAAAAGAAGTTAAGGAAACAAAATTCTATGCAGAAAAAGGCTTAAGTAATGATTTTGAAGATTTAAGATCTTTAAAGAAAAATCAGAAAGTTGCTATTCAGCAAAACTATTCAACGTACATCTTTGCAAGAAATTATAAATACAAAAATTCAGAAGACAAAGAAACCGAGGAGACAGAAATTGATTCTTTGAGATTCAAAGATGAGTTTATTGCGAGAAAATATCAAACTGAATTTTCAGTAGACTATATTTCCACTTCAGCAACAATTGATAATCTTTTTGGAACAAGAGGGGTTGCCAATTTAGCATGGAGCGATGTAATGGGAGATCATCGTATTAATATTGGAACAAACCTTGTGCTAGATTTAGATAATAGTGATTTTGTTGTTCAGTACGCATATTTAAAGAATCGTACTAATTATTATACAACCTTATTTCAACAGGCAAACACTTTTTCATTAGGATATAATTTAAGCTATGATTTTATAGGACAGTTGAGAGACTATGGAATTGGGTTCTTTGGGCAATATCCTTTTTCAAAATTTTCAAGGTTAGATTTTGGAGCCACACTTAGATCGGTAAATTATACAATAAAACAATTTGATATTTTTACATATCAAACTACTACCAATTATGAAGAAAATTTAAAAGCCTTAGTACCATTAACTAGTTTTGTATATGATAATACTACAAATGGATATACTGGTCCTGTAGATGGATTTAAGCAATATCTAACATTTCAATTTAGTCCTGACATTGGTAGCAACTCTGTTCCTTTCCAGACATTAAAATTAGATATGAGAAAATACTTTAAATTAAGTCGAAATTATAGCATTGCAGCACGATTAATGCTTGGTAAGAGCGTGGGGGATAAACCACAAAAATTCTTTTTAGGAGGTAATTCTCAAATGATGATATTCTCCGATACTCAAACCGAAGGAAGAGATGATTCTGGATTTTATGCTCAAAGAGTTTTGGATTATGAAAATACAAGTATTTTAGAGGATGTTTATTTTAGTGAATATGTTTTTCCGTTAAGAGGTGCAAGATATAGAGAAAGAGTTGGTGAAAATGTTGCTGTAGCTAATTTTGAATTTAGATTCCCATTTGTAAACTATGTTGATGTTAGTTTTCCTGCTAGAATAAGATTTGGAAATATTTTTGGGCATTTATTTTTAGATGTTGGAGCTGCATGGGATTCTTCTGATGAATTTGATAATAGCGAACTTGTTAGAAGCAAGTATGGATTAACTGACCCTAAAGCTTCTCCCGTGTTGACTACTTTTGGATTTGGTACTAAAATCTTTACTCCTTTTGCATTAATTAGAATTGATACAGCATGGGATAAATATCCAAGCGGAGGGTACTCTAAACCTCAATATATTATTTCCTTTGGTTATGATTGGTAACCAAGATTGAAATTCACTGTTTTATCGGAAGACGGTCACTCGTTTGCACGAACTGGTAAAATTGAAACTGATCATTCTGTTATCGAAACACCTGTTTTTATGCCTGTTGGAACTCATGGAGTAGTAAAATCACTTTCACCTAATGATCTCCACAACCTTGAAGTAGAGATGATGTTATCAAATACCTATCATCTATATTTAAGACCTGGAACAGAAATCATTCATGAAAATGGAGGCCTTCATCAATTTTTAAACTGGAATAAAAGTATTTTAACAGATAGTGGCGGCTATCAAGTATTTTCCTTAAGTAATATGAATAAAATTACTGACACAGGAGTTAATTTTCGTTCACATTTAGATGGAAGTGAACATTTTTTTACTCCAGAAAAATCTATGGAAGTTCAAAGGCAGCTTGGTTCAGATATTATCATGGCATTTGATTACTGTCCACCTGCAGACTGTTCAAAAAAAGAACTTAAGAGAGCTTCAAGGCTTACTGAAGACTGGACCAGACAAGCTTTTGAATATATTGAAAGTAAATCTAATGTATATGGTCATAGTCAGACAATGTTTCCAATTATACAGGGCGGAATTGATCCATCTGAAAGAATGAAATGCTTAGAGCAAATGCTTCCATTTGCAAAGTGTGGAATTGCTATTGGAGGACTTTCAGTTGGAGAAAAAAAAGAGCCTATGCTAGACATTGTAGAACTATTAGGAAAAAATATGCCAACAGAACAACCAAGATATTTGATGGGAGTTGGAAAACCAACAGATTTAGTAAAAGCTATTTTAAGAGGGGTAGATATGTTTGATTGTGTATTACCTGCCAGAAATGCAAGAAACGGACAACTTTTTACGCATGATGGTGTTATTAATATAACGAATAATAAATATGCACATGATACTTCTCCAATTGATCAACATAGTTCAATTGAGTTTGCAACTCAATTTTCAAAATCATACTTACGTCACTTGTTTAAAGTAAATGAAATGTTTGGATTGAGAATTGCTACTCTTACAAATATTGCATACTACTTTGATTTGATTAAAGAAATTAAAAATGAAATTAATAATAATACTTTTGTAAAATGGTCTGAACAATATTTACAAAGATATGATAAATAAAAAATGTTAAAAGTTGGCCAAAAAGCTCCATTATTTGTTTTAAAAAATCAAAATGATAAAGATATCTCTTTAGCAAATTTAATAGGCTCAAAAGTATTCATTTGGTTTTTTCCTAGGGCAAGTACTAGCGGGTGTACGAAAGAGGGCATCGGATTAAATGATCAAATAAACGTATTTAAGAAAAAAAATATTTCAATTATCGGAATAAGCAAAGATTCAGTAAAAGCACAAAAAAACTTTTGTTCTAAAAATAGTTTTAAGTTTGATATTCTATCAGATGTAGAATTGAAAGTTCTTAAAGCATATAAAGCATGGGGATTAAAAAAAATGTATGGAAAAGAATACGAAGGTATTCTTAGAATATCATACCTAGTTGATGAAAAAGGAAATATTGAAAAAACATTTGATAAAGTTAAAACTGCTACACATGCCACAGACGTTCTTGAGTCACTTAATGCGTAATATCTATTTATTAGCTATTATTTTTTTATGTTCTTGTGCATCAGTCATGTCTCCTTCTGGCGGCGATGAAGACTCAATGCCCCCTGTATTAAAAAAAACATTGCCCAGCAATTTAACTAATTTATCATCTGAACAAAATATAACCCTTTTTTTTAATGAGTACATTCAGGAGCAGTCTTTAAACAAAGCAATTCAAATTTTCCCAAACATAAATAACAAAATTCAATATGAATATAAAGGGGATAGAATAATTGTAACGCTTCCAAGCGGTCTTGATAACAAAAAAACCTATATTATGACTTTAAACTCAAATTTTTCAGATGAACATAATGTCAAGCTCAAAGAGGATATAGTAATTCCATTTAGCTTATCAAGTTTAATAAATGATGGTAAGATTAGTGGAGAAATATATGGTTCATTTACTAAGCCATCTATTTTGTTGTGGAAAGGTAAGATTAGTAAAGAAGAAATGTTAAGCATTGAGCCAGATTATATACTATCAGGATCAAACACTTACAATTTTGATTTTTTACCATATGATGATTATACTATTTTAGCTGTAGATAAATATAATAGAAGACTAAACTTGAATGAGAATATTGTATCTTTTAGTTCCTTGTCTCAAATATCAATTAAAAAAAATATCATAGGTAAAGCAAATTTCTTTTTTAATGAAAAATTTATTGAGGAAGTTTCAGATAGTCTTGAAACGGAAAAAATTGATAACCCTGGCAATGCAGTGTTACTAGGAAAAGTGAGTGGGAATTTTATATTACCAACAATTGTAAGCATTAGTAATGGAACTCATTCATTTTCAGCTAATGTTGGTATCAATGGGGAATTTAGTATTGTTAATGCTGTTGAAGGAGACTATCAGTTAGTAGCTTTTCAAGATAGAAATAATAACCAGCTTCTTGATACAGGATCTTTTATCGACAATGTATTTTCAGAAAAATTTTCAGTATATCCAGATACGTTGAGTTTAAGATCAAATTGGGAAATAGAAATAGCAGATTGGAGATTATAAATGAATAAAAAATTAACAACGGTAGCTGTGAGTGGGTATTTTGATCCAATACATGTAGGTCATCTTGAATACCTGCAATTAGCAAAAAAATTAGGAGATAAGTTGGTAGTTATTATTAATAATAATTTTCAAGCAAAACTAAAAAAAGGCTCAACATTTATGGATGAAAAAGATAGAATGGAAATAGTTGCAGCCTTAAGATGTGTGGATGAGGTTTTTTTAAGCATTGATGAAGATAAAAGTGTTTGTAAAAGCTTAGAAAATATAAAGCCAGATATATTTGCAAATGGAGGGGATAGATCTTTAGAAGAAATACCTGAAACTGCTGTAATGGAAAAATATAATATTAAAATGGTAGATGGTTTAGGATTAAAAATAAGAAGTAGTAGCGATTTAACTGGACTAGGGAAATGAAAAGAAAGATTGATAAGAAGAAAACTCAATTGCTTGAAGACTTTTTATCGCTAGGTGAAAAGTGTAATATTAAAATTATCCATGATAAAGGAGATTTTAACGGAGACAACTGTTTGCTTTTTGCCAATAATACCATTGTAATCAATAAACACAAACCACTAGATCAACGATTACATGTTTTGGCAAAGTGTTTTAGTCAAATTAATCTTGATAATGTTTATATTAAGCCTGTATTAAGGGATTTAATAGAACAAGTAAAAACAGATAAAGTATATGAGTAATCAAAAGCATTTATGGGCTCCATGGAAAATGGATTACCATAAAAATAAAAAAGGAGATTCCCAGAAAATATTTTTAGATAAAGCAAACGAATCGAACGATAGAGAAAATTTGATATTGCATCGTTCTAATAATTGTTATGTTATTATGAATTATTATCCGTACAATAATGGACACTTAATGGTTGTTCCTTATAATGAAGTAGATAGATTTGAAGATTTAGAAGATGCAACATTGACTGAAATTATTACCTTATCAAAAAAAATTATGAAAATATTAAGAGCAAATTTCAACTGCGATGGTTTTAACTTTGGAGCTAATATTGGAGAAGGTTCTGGAGCTTCCATTCAATCGCATTTACATTTTCATATTGTTCCTAGATGGAAATCAGATACATCATTTATGCCAGTAATTGGAAATACCAAAGTAATGCCACAAACCTTGGATGATACATATCAGCAATTATCAACTTTATTTAAGGAAAACTTATAATGGATTTATTTTCACATTCCTGGCTTCCTTTTATATATCAATATGGTTTCGGAGTATTAATCTTTGGTGGTGGACTATTTGCAGTATTTAAAGCATATGGGGGTCAACAATTTTGGAATGAGTACAAGATTTGGATTCAAATTCTTGTATGGGGTTTCATTTATGTTACTTCTATTCATTTGCTTATGACTGTTTCTGCTCTTAATGATTTTCCTCAATTATATTTTGTTATTTTATTGATGTATGTATTTAATGTCATGTTATTAACAAGGAAACTTTCATGACCACTATTCCAACTACAGAACTTTTTTGGGTTATTCTTACAGCATATGTTTTTTTTGTTTTAGGTGCTGGTTTATTTTTTGCTCGTAATAATCAGTCCACTGAAGACTTTTTCTTTGGAGGAAGAAGATTTTCTTGGTGGTTAATTGGAATGTCCATGTTAGCTACTGGTGTTGGATCACATAGTTTTGCAAAGTATGCATCAAAAGGATTTGAATACGGATTTTCATCTACAATGACTTACATGAATGATTGGTTCTTTATGCCATTATTGTTATTTGGCTGGATACCAATTATTTACTATATGCAGGTTAATTCTATTCCAGAATATTTTGAAAGACGTTTTAATTCCACGGTAAGAAATTTGTCAACAATCACTATGCTGCTTTACCTCATTGGCTACATTGGTATTGGGTTACTAGCTCTTGGATCATTATTGCAGCCAATATTAGGATGGGAGATAAATACGATTATCATTGTAGTTGCAGTTATTTCAGGAGTATATGTTTCTCTGGGAGGTCAAACTGCTATTATCTTTACTGATTTTCTTCAAGGAGTAATTTTGCTTTTTGCAGGACTATTAATTTTTGGGCTAGGTATTGCATATATAGGTGGATTTGATTTGTTCTGGGACAATCTTTCTAAAACCAATAAGTTACCATTGGCTGACTTTAATTCACCTCCAGATTTTAATTTTGTAGGAATTTTCTGGCAAGATGGTGTGGTAGGTTCTGTTGGATTCGCATTCATGAATCAAGCAGTAATTATGCGATTTTTAGCATCTCGTTCTGTAGCGCATGCAAGAAGAGCAACGATGATGAATGTACTTGTATTTCTACCAATTGGAACCGTAGCGGTTTCTAATTCTGGATGGATTGCAAGGGCTATAGCTAATATTAATCCAAATATTATTCCAGAAACAATAAACCCTAATGGAATCTTTACTGTAGTTGCTTCCTTGGTATCTAATTCTGAACCAATTTTTGCATTTTTAGTTGCAGCTGTTGTTGCAGCCTTAATGTCTAGTCTAGATTCTCAAATTAACGCTTCGGCAGCAGTAGCTGTAAATGATGTATATACTCCATTAAGCAAAAATCCTTCTGAAAAAACACGTTTGAGAGTATCTATGCTTACTTCTTTGTTGGTAACGTTTATTGGCATTCAAGCAGCATTCTTATTTGCACAATATGGAACTATTTATGAGGCACATGGAGCCTTTCATAGTGTAGTAACTCCACCTATGGTTACAGTTATATTTTTAGGAATTTTCTGGCAACGATTCTCATCAAGAGCGGCCATATTAACCTTTTTGCTAGGAGCAGTATTTATTTTCTTAGGTATCCAGTATCCACAATTTTTTGTTCAACCATTTTCGCATGGCATAGAGTACGTTGAAGCAAAACCATGGTCATATATAAGAGCGCTTTATAATGTATTTGCCTGCACAACCATTGGAGTGATTGTAACATTATTAACAACCAAGCCTGGCAAAGATCATTACAAAAAAATTAAAGGATTAACCTTGTGGACTATTAAAGATGGTCCAGAGTATTTCAAGGGGTCTACAGTTAATGAAAATGCTGGAAGTAAACTTACCTTTAATGGTGAGATGATTGAAGTTATTAGTAGTACATCTAACGAAATTAATTTACCAAAGGATTTAATGGATGAACTAGGGGCAAAAGAAGGTGATTTTGCATACATATCAGATGTAAGATGGTATTTTGGAGGACTAAAATCCACCCATGCTAATATCGGAAAATGCTCTTCAAATAAAAACATTCAGATTTCAGAAAATGTCCAAAGTCATGGTCAATTTGACCTTACAAAAAAACTATTTATCGAGTTAGAATTATAGTTTTTTTTAAAAAAAGTTGACATATGTTTTTTAAGGGAGAATATGTCTATTTATGCTGATTTCAATAATTTAACTAATCAGCCATTGAGATATTACCAAGGAAGTAGCAGATATATGATGCAAGAAGAGTATTATAATAGAAAATTTACTTCCGGAATAAAGGCAGATTTATAAAATAAGATTAATAATTCTTGTTTTTTAAGTAATAATATTAAAAATTTCTACCATATTCCGGAGTAGCTCAGTTGGTAGAGCGAGTGACTGTTAATCACCAGGTCGGGAGTTCGAGTCTCTCCTCCGGAGCAATAATTAAAGAGTTCAATAAAAGGGAATAAAATAAATTGGATTTTCTTTCACTATGGTCTTTATTAGGTTTCTTATTTGCAGTATATGCTGTTACTGCTAATGATAGTATTCAAACGCTAGGAACTTATATTTCATCAAACAAAGATATTAAATGGTATTGGATGTTTGCATATATGGGATCAATTTTTGTTTTCACAATGATGCAAGGATTCAACTCAAACGATCCCGCTTTTGGAAGGTTAGATAAATTTGATCCAATTTCTATTCAATGGTATCACGCACTGGCACCACTTGTTCTTGTTGGATTGACCAGATTAAAAATTCCAGTTTCAACCACCTTCTTAGTGCTTTCAGTTTTTGCAACATCTATTGTAATGGAAAAAATGTTGGTTAAAAGTTTTGTTGGTTATGCAGTATCATTTGTTTTTGCATGTGGTTCTTGGTACCTAATAAGTAAATATTTTCTTAATGAAGGAGAAAAAGGGAAAAACAAAAACAATGATTATTGGAGAGTAGCACAGTGGTTAACAACTGGCTGGCTGTGGTCTACATGGTTAAAGCATGATTTAGCGAACATAATGATTTTTTTACCTAGATATAGCTCTGTCCAAAGTTTTCAGTTTCAGTTATTTGTTGTACTAGTTATGTTATTGGGCTTAGCGTTTATGTTTTATGAACGTGGAGGAAGAATTCAAGAAATTGTTTTATCTAAAACCAATACCAGATACGTAAGATCTGCCACGCTTATTGATTTAGTGTATTGTTTTGTACTTTACTACTTCAAAGAGGTGAATAATATTCCAATGAGTACGACTTTTGTATTTATGGGAATGTTAGCAGGAAGAGAGCTTGGTATCTGGATGTCAATCGGTTATGGTAAATTAACATATACTAACAGGCATAAGAAAGCAATTTTCCCAATGTTATATATGGATTTTTTAAGGCTAATGCTTGGTCTAATGATTAGTGTTTCCTTAGCATATGGAATTCAATGGTATGCTAATTTATAATACTTTATTTTTAAATAATGAATCTTAAACATAAACATGTTTTAATTACTGGTGGAGCAAAAGGAATTGGTTTAGCAACCGCTAAGCGTATTTTAAATGAAGGTGCCAATGTTATTCTTTGGGATTTCAAAGAAGATGATTTATCAGCAACAGTTCAAGATTTAAAAGAAAAAGGTCATCATGTTTTTTCTCAAATCTGTGATGTGACCAACAAGGAGCAGGTGTATCAAAATGCTGCAATCATTAAAGAAAAGTTTGGAGGCATTGATATATTAATAAACAATGCTGGTACTGTATATACGGGCTATATGTTAGATAGAACTGATGAAGAGCTTGAAAATCTTATTAATGTAAACTTTACATCAATGATTTATACTATTCGCGCTTTTATGCCAGGGATGTTAGAGAAAAATCTTGGACATATTATTAATATTTCTTCAGCTTCTTCGTTAACTGGTGCTCCAAAATTAGCTGTATATTCAGCAACAAAGTGGGCAGTAGCAGGACTAACGGAATCCCTGAGATTAGAAGTAAAAAAAATGGGGAAACATGGAGTGAAGTTTTCTTCAGTTCACCCAAACTTTCTTAAAAAAGGATTATTTGAAGGTACAAAACTTAATTTTTTAGGGCAATTATTAGCTCCAGGAGTTAAAAGCCATGATCAAGTTGCTAAAGTGATTGTAAATAGAGCAATTAAGCTTGGATTTCATTCACCAAAAGTTCCATGGATTATGAATCAAATGGTATTATTCAGAGCATTATTACCAAGCTCACTTCTTATTAAGCTAAGTAGTTTTTATGGGTTATATAATATGATGGATGACTATGAAGGATATAAAGACGGCAGATAATTTTTCTTTACTATTCTTTTTAATCATTATAGAATTCATACATGAAACACACATTTAAAATCTATTTTATATTTATCTCATTTTTAATTTATTCTTGTAATTCAACTGAAGATATTGCTGTTGAGAGCGATAAAGAGCTAATGGTTACTTTTCAAGACTCCTTAAGTTATGCTATGGGTATTAATATAGGTGGAAATTTACCAGACGCAGAAATTAATCAAGAATTATTAATTGAAGGGCTTACCGACTATTGGAATAAAGAGAATCCTAGATTAGATGCACCTACACGAAATGATATTCTTAGAGCATTTAATATTATGAACTCACAAATTGAGCGTGATAAAATGAAGCAAATGACTGAGAAGGCTAAAGAACTTTCAAGGGAAAACAAAATGAAGGGCCAAGATTTTCTTAATAATAATAAAGTTAAAGAAGGTATAAGAGTTTTAGAAAGAAGCCAGATTCAATATAGAGTTATTGCTGCTGGAACAGGAGAAATCCCAGATTATGATGATTCTGTCGTTGTCCACTACAATGGTTATTTAATAAATGGATATAAATTTGATAGTAGTTATGATAGAGGGCAGCCCGCAACTTTTGGAGTGAAAGGTGTTATAGTTGGCTGGCAACAAATTTTACAAAAAATGCCAGTGGGTTCTAAGTGGGAAGTATTTATTCCTCAAAATTTAGCTTATGGTACAACAGGAATTCCATCAGATTCAAAAAAAGGCGAGTATGTTATTCCACCATCTTCAACATTGATTTTCGAAATTGAACTTTTGAGTATTGTTGATTAATAAATGAAAAATATTAAAGTATTCTTTCTATTCATTATTATTTCATTGATTGGCTGCAATACTAAAACAGAAACAATTACATTAACAAAGCCGATGTTTTATACGGAACCTGTTGAAGATGCAGGAATGGATAGTATTGGATTTCTAATGAGAAAACATGTCATTGTTGTTACTGTAAAAGATAAAAATGAGATTCATCTTTATGGTGCAATGGATGGTAAATTTAAAAAATCAATTCCTCGTGAAGGCGCCTTTCCAAACGGGGTTACTGTTATTAATGATCAATTTGTTTTAGTTACTGAAAGAGACAATAAGCATGTTGCTGTTTTTAATACTTCAATGGATTATTTAGGTTCTTTTGGCGCAAATGAATTAAGAAGTCCTTATGGTATTTCGTTCTATAAAATTGACGATGGAAAATATAAAGTATTTGTTACTGACAGTTATGAATATAATAATCCTAAACAAGATAGAATTCTGTCATGGGATTTTAATATCGAGAGCGATGCTTTTGCAGTTAGCTCTGCATCAGTTTTTGGAAGTCCAACTTTATATCAAGTTGAAAGTATCCATGTGGACAAGCATTTCAAAACAATGTTAGTAGCTGAAGAGATGGAAGAACATCATAAAGTAATGGCGCTTGACTTAGAAACAGGTCAAACAATAATTGAAGATTTAGGAAATTTCAATAGAGGGAATGATCCGGAAGGAATTGCCTTAGTTATTAATCGCGATAATACAGGATATTGGATTTGCACAGAACAAAGCAAAGATGATAATCGTTTTCATTTATATAATCGTGAAGATTTAACCTATATCAACACTTTATATCTTAAAAATGTATCATATACGGATGGAATTGCTACAGCCTATATGCATGGTAAGTGGTTTTTATATGCAGTAGATAGCGATAAAAGAATTGCAGCTTTTGAATTACCAGCAATCAATTAGTAGATAATTATGCTTTTATACCTATTATTTTTTATTGTATTAATTATTTTCATCTATTTTTTTCGTAATTCAATAATTATAAATATCTATAAACTGCCGATGATACGAAAGTCTTGGCAGCTTCCTCATATGAATGCACACAATGTTAATCTTGTTAATAATGATAAGCCTGTAGTTGTTTGTTGTGGTGACAGTATTACTCATGGTCATATTGGATACGATTGGGTGAGCACTTTGAGAAAGAATGATGATTCAAAAGTCTATATAAATGCAGGTATTAATGCAGATCTTACTTGGAATTTAAATCAACGAATTGAAGATATTATCAAGCACGATCCGGAATACATTACTATTTTAATTGGAACAAATGATGCAATTGGAAGTCAACCAGTTAAGTTAATACAAGATTATTATATGGAAACTAAAGGGTTGCCACAAAAACCTTCGATAGACTGGTACAAAGAACAATTAGAATTTTTTATAAAAAATATTAAAGAACATACTAATGCTAAAATTGCAATTTTCACACTTCCTTGGTTAGGAGAACAAAAAACATCTTCTATTATGCAAGTTGTAAGAAGTCATAACAAAATAATTAAAGATTTAGCTAAAAATTATAATCTAGAAATCCTTGATCTGTATAATGAATTTGATTTGAATATTACAAAAAACAATAGCGTACCATATACAACATTAGAACTAAGAAGATTAAGAGGGTTGAGGGCAGTTGTTCTCCATTATGTATTTGGCTGGAGTTGGAATGATATTGGGGATAAATATAGATTGAAATTATTATGTGATCATATCCATCTAAATGAAAGAGGGGGATTGATTATAAAGAATTTGGCAAAAGGTTTTCTGTCAAATTCGTCGTACCCCGGACAGGATTTGAACCTGTGACCTACGGATTAGAAATATGTTGACTTCCCGACGAGAAATTGAGATAAATATTACAGGTTTTCTAAAATATTTAAAGTATTAAATTGAATTTTCAATCTATTTTTTGATATACTTTTATATAATCAACCATAAGTGCGTCATCAATAGGGAATTGTGTATTTTCATCTGGCATAGCATCATCTTCCATCCAACTTGCACCTACTGCAACATTTATCATTAAATACATTGGCACATCAGCAATCCAAGCTGAATGAGGAGGTTCGCTATCTGGAAAATCATCTTCTGTTATCTCCAATAACAAATGATCATCCATATAAAATCTAATTGCATCTTCACTCCAATGCATTTCATAATCATGCCAGCTTTCTGTATAGTTTAGCATTAACTCCTCATTACCAGGAATTTCATTATAAGCAAAGTGTGGAGCTCCATTATCTTTATCTGACCAATAGATATATCCACCCATCAAATTTGGTTGATCATTATGCAGATGACTCATTTCTAAAATATCAAACTCAGGTCCCCACGTATTTTGTGTTTTTGTGTATGATTGAGGGGGGACCATCCAAACTCCTGGCCAGATACCCTTTTCTTTTGCAGCCTTTGCTCTGAATTTTACAATTCCATAAGTAAAATTAAATTTCATATGAGTATTAATACTACCAGAAGTGTAATCTAGAACTCCAGGCCATGATGAAGGATCATTATAAGGGATTGGTAATACAGATTGATCAGGTAGACGGTCAACCGGAATTTTTAGACAACAACCCTCAACCCTAGGTCCTTCTTCATCCGTTACTGGTGCATAATACATAACACTACCATTTCCCGAATGTTCTCTTCCCCACCATGGACTATCGTTCCATTTAGTCATATCCAAAGGACCGCTAAAATAATCAAAAAAAACAACTTCATAACCGTCTATATCATTGTGAATAAATGTATTATCTCCATTATCATTTCCACCTTCTGTTTCCGTTGGAGAAGATCCACCTCCACCACTACAATTCCATAAAAATAAAGTAATAAAGAATAAAATTTTTCTCATGAATCAAATATAGAATAATTCTTATCTAATATAAATACTAATCTGTACAACGGATTTTATAACTGTTGACCAAGGATCACTGAATTTTTGTATATGGTTTTGTATATGGTAAAATCGAGGTTTTTAAAAAGTGAAAAAATGGGGTTTGTCGTCGTACCCCGGACAGGATTTGAACCTGTGACCTACGGATTAGAAATCCGTTGCTCTATCCAGCTGAGCTACCGGGGCATGGGCCAAATTTAATCAAATAAAAAAATATTTAAAGCTTTTTTGTAAAAATTTATAGAGGGGGCTCCGTCGAGAAATTTCTTGCAAAAAATTGTGTTTAGATGTAGACTTGTTTAGTAATAAAAATAAAGCTTATAAATAATCTTTTAAGGAGAAAAAAAAATGGCTGAAAAAGTAAAAACAACAGGTGTTAGTAAAGAAAAAGGCTATCTATATTATTTAGGTAAAGATGGTAATGTATGGCGTTCAGGTATGTCAAGAGGCGGATCTGGTGGCGGAAATGCAGAAAAAGTTGCTGACGCAGGCGTAACCCGTGAAAGCGGTTTCCTATACTTCATCGATAAAGACGGTGATGTATCACGTGCACCTATGGCTAGAGGTAGAGGTTAAGAAACTTTTATCGTTTAGGTATAATTAGAAAAAAGAGCACTTAGGTGCTCTTTTTTTTTACTTAACTATTGAATTTTTGTGATTTCCAACTATCCCACTTGTAACTATCATATTGAAAGCTTCTTCAATATCAATATCTGCAGGAGTCGTATCTTCTTTTGCAATAATTAAAAAGAAACCTGAAGTAGGATTAGGAGTGGTAGGTACAAAAATATGATAAAATTCTTCGTTAGCTTGATTTGTTGATTCGCTTGTAACAAATCCAAGTGTCCACATGCCTATTCTAGGATACTCAACATAGACAACCTTTTGAAACGAATCATTATTTGATCCTGAAACAGTTTCAATTAATTGCTTTGTTGTTCCATATATTGTGTCTATTAAAGGAATTTTCTTAAAAATGCTCTCAAACCATCCAACTACTTTTTTACCAAAAACATTTCTTGCCAGGGCACCAAAAATAAATAGAGCTAAGAATACTATAATTAGACCAACTAATGAACTTAATAAACCAAACCCAGGAAAAGTTACATCTACAAATCTTTTTAATGGTTCTGCAACTGTTCCACCGATCCAATATGTAATCTCTAAAGTAACTTGTAAAACATATACTGTTAACGCTAAAGGAACAATAGTAGCAATACCAGCAAGCAGATTTGATTTAATTTTTTCTATCATAATTTAATTTATTATAAAAAAGGTTCTATTTCCTATAGATTAGTATAGAACTTCCTAAAATTAGTAAAGTTCCTATTATTTCCTTTGAAGACAGTATTTCTCCTAAAAATACCCAACCTAAGAAGATAGCCACTATGGGCGGGAAAATAGCAACATAGGTTACTTGAGTTACATTTAAATGCTGATACAGCCAAAAATAGATACCCCACGATATAAATCCGCCAAAAACAATTAAATAAAGAGTTGAGAGTATTAACTCATTGTTCCAAACAATGACAGATAAATCTTCATTGAACACTGAAGACATTGAAAGCATAACAATCCCCGTCATAACTTGACAAACTGCATTCATTTGGTAAGGACCAACCTCATCGTTATATTTTTTGTATTGAACGCTAGGATATGCTGCAATTATTATAACGCTAATTAGTACTAAAATTGCAGAAAAAGATTGTGAAGCAAGATCAATTTCTTGATTAGCACTCATAATTGCTACTCCAGTTAGTCCCATCATTAAAGCACCAATCTTGTTTTTATTAAGCCTTTCATCTGGATCATCTTTTATCATAAAGTGTGCCATAAGACTGGTAAATAACGGGAATAACCCCCATAATATTGACGAAATGCTTGAATAGATATATTGTGTTGCCCAGTATGTCATTCCATATGATAAGCTGAAATTTAATAAACCAAAAGACAGGTATAATTTTATTGCCTGTGGAGTGGTGGGAATAGATAGTTTTTTATAATATATGTAAACAAAAAATATTATTCCTGAAAATAGAAAACGTAAACCAACTCCATAAAAAGGAGGTACTCCAGCATTCAGTGAAATTTTGATGAAATACCATGTGGATCCCCAGATTAAGCATAAAGCTATAAAAGGGAATAAAATCCTATTATTCATTATTTAGAATTCTGATAAATAGTAGCAAGTAGTGCACTTGCAATATAAATACTTGAGTATGTTCCAATAATCACACCCACTAGCATTGTAAATGAAAATGGTCTAATAACTTCTCCACCGTAAACAAGTAAAACAAGAATTACTAATAATGTTGTTAAAGAGGTTATTAATGTTCGACTTAATGATTGATTAATGCTTTTATTGATAGTTGATTCAAACATTACAGTCCCTGAAGATTTCATATTTTCTCTAATTCTATCAAGTATAACGATTGTATCATTCAGTGAATATCCTACAATAGTCAAGAAAGCTGCTACTGTGCTTAACGTAATTTCAAAACCGGTGAGAGAAAAAATTCCTAACGTTATAACAACATCATGCACCAAGGCTAAAATTGCTCCAAGAGCAAATCTAAATTCGAATCGAACAGAAATATAAAATAATATAAGAACAAGCGCTGAAATTACTGACCAAAAAGCTTTTCCACTTAGCTCTGATCCGACTTTAGGACTTACTGAACCAAGAGATAAAATAAAATCATTTTTGTTATCCGGGGCTTTGTTAGTTAAGGAACTATATAAATGATTGATTATAACCTGACCAAAATTTTCCGGTTCATTTTCAAGCGTTTTAATCTTAATCATTACATCGCTTTTACTACCAAAATATTTAATTTCCTCTGCACTTAAATCAAAGTTGATATCGTTTACAGATACTGTTTTTAATGAATTTCTAACTTCTTCAATTGTTATCTCTTCAGAAAAACTGACTCCAATAGCAGTTCCACCCTTAAAGTCTATTCCTAGATTTACACCCATTAAAAGCAATATTACAGAACCTAGAGCCATTGCAGAAGACAATCCAAACCCGAAGGTTTTAAATTTCATAAAATTGATTTTAGTATTTTCCATAAACTTCATAATTATATACTCAGCTTTTCAATATTTTTTCTAGATGTAACAAAGTCAAAAACAAATCTCGTGACAATTATTGCAGTAAACATGCTAACAATAATTCCCCAAAATAATACAGTTGCAAAACCCTTAATCGGACCGCTACCATATTGATATAAAACAGCTGCAGCTATTCCTGTAGTTAAATTAGCATCAACAATTGTTGTGATTGCTCTTTCGTAGCCTGAGTCAATAGCAGATCTAACAGATTTACCATTTCTTAGTTCTTCTTTTATTCTTTCAAAAATAATAACATTAGCATCTACAGACATACCAACAGTTAATATTAATCCAGCAATTCCAGGAAGTGTTAAAGTCGCTTCAAGTAAAGCAAGAACACCTAGAAGTAAAATCAATGTCCACATAACTGAAAAACTAGCAATAAGACCAGAAATTTTATAAAAGAGAACAATAAAGATAACAACAAGTAATAAACCAATGCCCATTGAAAGTGTTCCCTTGGAAACAGAGTCTGCACCTAATGATGCACCAACAGTTCGTTCTTCTGCAATAGTAACAGGAACTGGAAGAGCACCAGCTCTTAATACAATTGCTATATCTTCAGCTTCTTCAATAGAGTCCAAACCTTCAATGACAGTTCCTCCACCAAAAATTTGACTTCTAATTACAGGAGCCATATGTACTTTTCTATCTAAAACAATTGCAATCCTATTGTTGATATTAGCACCAGTAATTCTAGCCCATTCTCTGGAACCTTCAGTATTCATTTCAACTTCAACAACTGCTTGTCCAGCTGTTACGCCTGCTTGACTTAATCTCATTTGAGCATCTTCTATAACACCGCCTGTTAATTCTGCATTATTGAACAAATGATATAACGTATAAAATTCTTCTTCTTCTCCAATTTCATTGACCAGAACAATTGGTGAATTGCTAGTTAAAATAGTGCTATTTGTAGCATCTAAAATTTGCTTAACGTTATCTTGAGACAAAATATCCTTATAAGAGACTAAATTTTTGGATGAGATGGCTAGATTTCCTCCAACAGATATTAACAATGAAGAAAAGTTAAATTCACCTGAGTTTGTTGCATCAAATAGTTCATTAATCTCGTTTTCATTATTATTTAAAACTTTTTCATTTGATGTTGAAGTGATACTATCTAGCTGTCTAATTAAAGCATTAGTGCTTTCAATATCTTTAACAATCATTAGCTCTAAAAGCGCAGTACTCTGTAAAAGATCTCTTGCTCTTTCGGAATCTTGAATACCAGCAAGTTCTACAATAACACGATTGTTTCCTTGTTTTTGAATAGTTGGCTCAGCAACGCCAAATTGATCAACACGATTTTGAAGAATTTCAATAACTCTTCTTATTGAATCTTCTGATTGAAGCGAGAGTTGAGCAATAATTTGTTCTTTAGTCTTACCATAATTGATAAAATATCTTGGCAATTTTAAATCTTTTGTATCTGCTAATTGTTCAAAAACTGTAAAGAAGTCGCCGGAACTACTATTATATTCATTTTTTAGTTCATCAAGAAATGAGTCAAAATTTTTATCTTTATTCTTTGCAAGATTGTTAACTAATTGAGGTAAATCAACCTCAAGAACTATATAAATTCCACCTTTTAGATCTAATCCTTGTTTGATAGTTTTTGCATCATAATAGTCAGCTTCTTCCTGTGAAAGGTTAGAAATTTTTTCATCGCTAAGCATAGCATAGCGTAACGATGGGAAGAGGGCATAAACCCCCAATCCAAAAACAAAAAGAATTGTTAATAATCTATTTCTTATTGAATTATCCATAAGTGAGTGAATTTAATACATTAAGTGCTTTTTTCACTAATTTTTTAAATAATATTTAAGGACTTTCCACAATCATGAAATGCTTCTACAGCATAATCTAATTGTTGTTGAGTATGCAGAGATGAGAGTTGTACCCTAATTCTTGCTTGATCTTTTGGTACAACAGGGAAAGAAAATGGTATGACATAAATATTTTTTTCTAAAAGCATTTCAGACATAGCAACTGTTTTTTTTGCATCATAAATCATTATAGGAACTATTGGATGAGAATCTCCCTTAACTTCGAATCCTATTTCATGTATTTTTTTTCTAAAATAATGTGTGTTCTCATGTAATTTGGATATTAATCCATTATCATTATTAATTATTTCAAAAGCTTTTAAACATGCAACAACTAGTGCAGGAGCTAAGCTATTTGAAAAAAGATACGGTCTAGATCTTTGTCTTAAAATATTAATTATATTTGATGAGGCTGATACGAATCCACCAGAAGCTCCTCCAAGTGCTTTCCCAAATGTAGAAGTAATAATATCAACTTGGTTTAAGACATTATGATGTTCTCCACTTCCTTTACCATTTAAGCCTATAAAGCCTGTTGCGTGACAATCATCTACCATAACTAGCGCATCATATTTTGCAGCTAATTTAACAATTTGGTCTATTGGAGCAATTGTTCCGTCCATACTAAACACTCCATCTGTAGCAATCAATTTTATTCTTGCTATACTTTCCTTTAGTTGATTTTCCAAATCAACCATATCACAATTTTTATATCTATATTTTTGTGCTTTACATAATCTAATTCCATCAATTATTGATGCATGATTTAATTCATCGGAAAAAACAGCATCTTCTTTACTTAAAATAGTTTCAAATAAACCTCCATTAGCATCAAAACACGAAGAGTATAAAATAGTATCTTCCATATTTAAAAAATTGCTTACAGTTTCTTCAAGTTCTTTATGAATAGTTTGAGTTCCACAAATAAATCTGACAGATCCTAGCCCAAATCCCCATTGTTCTATTGCTGATATAGCTGCTTTTCTAATTTTAGAATTATTTGCAAGCCCTAAATAGTTATTTGCACAAAAGTTTAAAACTTTCTTTCCTAAGACATTGATTTCATCTTCTTGGGCTGTTTCAATGATTCTTTCATTTTTATAGGTCCCTTGATTTTTTATTGTTTCAAGTTCTTTTTTTAATATCTGATCAATTTTTTTCATTTATCCATCATTTTATTAAGAATTTTTAAAATAAATGTTTCAACATTTTCAGAGCTAGAAAAATCCCATTTATTTTTTGCTTCTTCACAATTTAAACTTGAAGGCCATGTATCTGCAACAGATTGAAATTTAAAATCAATCTCATATTCAATTTTGAATTCACTGAACTTGCTTTGAATAACTTTATATAAGTCATTGATTGAAAAACTTGCCTCTTGAATGTTGAAAACTCTTAAAGCTGAATTTATTGTATCTATATCCATTAACTGATTTATAGATGAAACTGTTTTATAAATACTTATAAAAGGTAATATGGTCTGTTCCGAAAGTCTACATACGTATTGCTCATTATTTACAGCTGCATGAATCATTTGAGGGGCATAATCTGTGGTTCCGCCATTAGGAACAGTGTCATTACTTATTACTCCTGGAAATCTAATTGATCTAAAATCAATACCATAATTTTTTGCATCACTTTCTAAATGCTTTTTTGTTCCATATTGCTCAACTGCCAATTTATTAATTCCATATATGGTAGTTGGTTTAATTATATCAACTTCCGAAGCATTATGAATTTTTCTAGGGCCATATACTGCTATAGAGCTTGGGAAAAAGAATTTTACTTTTAAATTATTTTTTATTCCGTTATCCATTGCACAATTAATTAGATTTTTTGATGCATCTTCATTTATTTGTGTTGCTAATTCAGGATTGTTGGAAGCTGTTTGACTTAGTAATGCTGCAAAATGATATACTTCAGATATAATGTTATTATCAAAAATTGATTGTATCAATTCTTTGTCTGAAATTGATCCTTGTATCAAATCAATATTATCATCTAGGATTGTTTTTTTGCTTAAATCTATTCCAATAATTTTAGAATTTTTTTTGGCTAAAAAATCAAGAGTTTTGCTACCCAATTCTCCATTAAATCCTGTTATTAAAATTTTTGAATTCACATTATAAGTTAAGTGATATAAAATGATTTTTTAAAAACTTTGTATTACCCTTTTAACCAATTAAATTTTTTAATCAAATGCTAAAAATAATTTCAATAATAAATCAAAAGGGCGGTGTAGGAAAAACTACTACAGCTATTAATTTAGCTGCTAGTCTAGGAATTCTTGAAAAGAAAACATTGTTAATAGATTTTGACCCTCAAGCAAATGCATCTACTGGATTAAATAATTTTGGGATTGAATCTGATTTGACTATTTACGATGCAATGATTGGCAACGAAAAAATGAAAGATATTATTTCTAGGACAAATATTGAATACTTAGATTTTATTAAATCGGATACAAATTTAGTTGGTTGTGAAGTAGAGTTGGTATCTATTTCTAATAGGGAAAAACAGCTTTTGCAATTAATTGATAGAATTAAAAAAAAATATGATTATATATTAATTGACTGTCCACCATCCTTAGGGCTTTTAACTTTAAATGCCTTGACTGCTTCAACGGATGTATTAATTCCAATTCAAAGTGAATTTTTTGCGTTAGAAGGTTTAAAAAGTTTACAAGAAACTATAAAAATTGTGAAAGAAAACATTAATAATAAGCTTAACATACTTGGTTTATTAATAACCATGCATACCAAAAGACTTAGGTTATCAAAAAAAGTTGAAGGTTTGTTAAAGACAAATTTTAAAAATAAATTATTTGATACAAAAATTAATAGAAATGTTAGGTTAGCAGAAGCTCCAGACGATGGAATGCCAGCAATAATGTATGATGTAAATTGTTCAGGAGCTAAAGACTATATGGATTTAGCATTGGAGATAATTAATGGCAAAAAATAAAAATTTAGGTCAAGGATTAGGAGCTTTACTTACACCTTCAAAATCTAGCTTGGAGGATTTTACTCAAAGCAGTATTCTTATCAGTAAAATTAAACCAAACCCCAATCAACCCAGAAAAAATTTTGAAGATAAATCTTTAAAACAATTAGCACAATCAATTGAAGAAAAAGGGTTAATTAGTCCAATTACAGTTAAGCAAGTTGATAGTAAATATATTATTGTTGCTGGAGAAAGAAGATATAGGGCACATAAGCTATTAAATAAGAAAAGAATTTTAGCATATGTTATCGATGCGGAATCTAATAAAGATATAATGTATATGGCGTTGATAGAGAACATTCAGCGTGAAGATCTTAACCCAATTGAAGAAGCAAAAGGATATAAATACTTACAAGATAATTTAGAATCTTCAATTACTGAAATTGCGAAAACAGTCGGAAAATCTAGGCCAGCAGTATCAAATGCCCTGAGATTGCTTAAGCTTCCAAATGAAATCCAAGATAGTATATTAAAAGGAGAGATAAATGCAGGGCAAGCTAGGGCAATTTTACAGAACAAAACTTCTCAAGGCATGATTCAATTATGGAAAAAGCTTTTGACGGAAAAAATATCAGTCAGAAAAACAGAATCTTTAGTTGCAAAGAATAAAAAAATATCTCCGCAACTACAAGACATGCAAAGCTCTCTTTCAAGATTAATTGGAGAAAAAGTATTAATAATGCAAAATAGTAAAACTAAAAAAGGTTTTATAAAAATTAGCTTCGATAAAAAAACAGTTAGTAGAGTTATAGATAAGCTACGATCTATAAAACCTGATTAACTTAATTCCATGAAACTTAGTAAATATAAGATTTTATTTATTTCACCTTTTACGGATAAGAGTTGGCAAATTGAATTTACAAGATTCACTTTTATTGCCTCTTTATCAGCTTTAGCTGTATCGCTAATTCTTACATTAATTCTGTTATTTATGTCTTCTCCGATTATCAAAGAATATTTCAGAATTTCTGCAATAAATAATGAAATTAAACAACAGCAAGAGATCATAAGTAATATTGATGAAACTATTGATGAAATAGAACTCATGAAAACATACATAGATTCCATTATTGGAACAGAAGAGTCTCATAACCTAAATGAAAAAAATGTTAGATATATGATAACTAATAATATTCCATCTGTAAAGCCTGCTAAAGGTTTAATTAGTAGAGAGTATGATATTGATACAAAACACTTTGGTATCGATATCGTGAATCAAGTTTCAACACCTATCTTTTCCATTGCAGATGGCTTTGTTGTATTTAGTGATTTTTCAAAAGATTTTGGTAATTTTTTAATAATAGACCACCAGAACGGATATTTATCACACTATTATCACAACGAAGATTTATTTTTTAATAAAGGAGATAAAGTTTTAGAAGGAGATATCATTGCTAAAATGGGTAATACAGGAATGTCTTCAGGGCCACATCTACATTTTGAAATTTGGAAAGATGGAGCTCCTATCAATCCAAATACTTTTTTTGAAGATTTTAAATTAAAATCAGATAAATTAACTACTAATGAAGATTCAAACTAAACCAACAAATAGTCAGACTATAATTGCTGAAGATGTATCCATTGATGGAGATATGATTCTAAGCGGTAATGTTACTATTTATGGTGAAATAAGAGGTTCTGTGCATACTAATGGAGCAATCCAGCTTGCTAAAAGTGGTAAAATATTTGGAGATGTGAAGGCATCTATGATTCAAATTAATGGCTTTATAGAAGGAGATGCCCAAATTAATGGTCCAGCAGAATTGTTGAAAGGTTGTGAGTTAGTTGGAAATTTACAATATAAAGTGCTTACTATTGAAGATGGAGCTCAATTTTCGGGCAGATGCGATATAATCGTTGATGAGTGATAAAAAACCTTTAAGTAGAATTCTTGCAGAAAGCTACTCAGTATATTTTGAATTCTTAGGCATAATAATCTCTTGGCTTTTAATTGCTTTTTTCATTTTTAACGATTTTTGGAGAATTCTGATAATAATTATTGGTGTTTTTCATGCTTCTTATCGTGCATACAATCATGTAAATAATAATAATTAAGGATTACACTTTTTTTTCTGTTTTTCCTTGTACGTTTCTATTTATATTTCGGCGATGTTTGTTGGTGAAAAAGTTGGAAAAGAATGGACAATGGATCAAGCCCCACAATATGCCATTGATCATGTCGCCAATAGTAAAAAAAATATTTTTGAATTTGAATTTCTTAATTCTCTATCCGAAAAAATCTCAAGTTTCTTTGGATTAACATCCGATTCTTTGTTTTATATTGATCTTGGAATTACTAAACATGTTTTTTTATTATTTTTTGTATCAACAATTGTTGTAGCAACTTTAATTACATTTATTCAGGCATATATCTCCCACAAAAAAAATATCCCAAATAAGTTTATGAGTATCATTGAAATGTTTGTTATTTATTTAAGAGATGATGTTTTAAAGAATTTTATTGGAGCAAAAGAATATAGAGATTGGGCTCCTCTAATTTATACAATATTTTTCTTCGTACTTTTCGGTAATGTATTAGGATTAATTCCAATTTTTGACTTATCAGGTCTAATTGGTAAAATTGGATATCAAGCAGATATGTTAAGCAAGGATAATATTTTATATTTATTATCCAAGGGCGGACATACAGTCACTGCTAATGTGAACGTTACTTTTGCTATTGCGACTATCACTTTTTTTGCATTTATTGGAGCAGGTATTCAAAAATATGGTTTTATTCAACATTGGAAAAACTTGGCACCTTCAGGATTGCCATGGCCATTATATTTTGTTGTAGTTCCAATTGAATTTATGGGTCTTTTTATACGTCCATTAGCTTTAACGCTTAGGTTGGCTGGTAACATGATGGGCGGACATATTGCTTTAGTTATATTTATTACATTTATTTTCAGTGCTACTGCGGAACTAGGAGGGCTTGCTGGTTTTGGTATCGCCCCTTTTTCAATTTCGCTTGCACTAGGATTGACTATGCTAGAATTGCTTGTTGCAGTTATACAAGCATATGTTTTTGCATTATTAACAGCCGTTTTTATTGGAATGGCTATACACGTAGATCACTAACAAAAAAAAGGAGTCTCACTATGGGAGCAGGGTTAGCAGTAATTGGTGCTGGAATTGGCATCGGATTAATTGGGTATGGAGTAGCACAGGCTATTGCAAGACAGCCTGAAGCAGCTGGAGAAATTAGATCACAAACATTTCTTTTAGCAATTTTGGTTGAAGGTGCAGCAATTTTGCTTGGATTGTTATCATTAGTTCTGTAATCAAAATAAGGAAATAATATGAATCCATTATTAACGCCAGAACTAGGCACATATGTCTGGTCATTAGTTATTTTTATGACTGTACTTTTTGTATTAAGAAAGTATGCATGGAATCCTCTTCTTGACTTCCTAGAAGAAAGAGAGAAAGATATTGCAGAGTCTCTTAAAATGGCAGAAAGTGCAAAAACTGATTTAGAGCAAATTAAAGATGAATCAGAAAAAATACTTAATGAGGCAAAAAAGGAAGGTAAAGCAATTGTAGGTGACAGCAAGCAAAGAGCTGAAGAATCTGCAGCTAAGATTCTAAATGACGCAAAAGCTAAATCAAATGAATTTCTTGATGATGCTAAATCAAAAATAGAAATTGAAAAGACGCGTGCTATAAAGGAAATAAAAGAAGAGGTCATAGACCTTAGCTTAGAATTAGCTACAAAAGTTTTACAAAGAAATGTTAAGGATGATGATAATAGTAAATTTATTAAGTCATCATTAGAAGCAGTGAAAGTAGATGAAGCAAAATCTTAAAAAGATAAATATATACTCTAATTTATTAAACGATGCTGTTAATACGTTTGACAATTTTAACAGCGTTAATAGTGGATTAGAAAATTTTTGTATTGCTCTTAAGAGGGATCTGGCTATTAATACTTTCTTCAAATCAAAGACTGTTGAAGTTTTTGAAAAAATTAGTCTTTTTGAAAAAGCTGTTTCAAACTCAATGAATGAAATTTTAATTGAAGTATTAAAGGTAGTGATTGAAAATGATGATACAAATCTTATTCAAGATGTATCTAAACATTTTACTTTATTATCCAAAAAGAAATTAAATATAGCATTTGTTGAAGTAGTATCATCTCATGAAATGGACAGTAAGCAAAAAGATGATATCAGCAATTCTTTAAGTGAGTTAGTTAATAAAAAAATCAATATTGATTTTAATGTTGATAAAAATTTAATTGGTGGACTTAAAATTAAGGTAGACGATACACTATATGATAGTAGTCTGCAAACAAAATTAGAAAACGCAAAATCAAAATTAGTAGGGGTATAAATGGATATTAAAACAAATGAAATTGGAGATTTGTTAAGAAGTCAAATCAAAAATATCAATGAAAGCGTTGATGTTAATGAAGTTGGCGAAGTTTTAGAGATTGGTGACGGTGTTGCTAGAACAAGTGGACTGGGAAGTGTAATGAGTTCTGAGCTTGTAGAATTTCCGAACAATGTTTTTGGAATGGCTTTAAATCTTGAAGAAGAAAATGTTGGGGCTGTATTGTTTGGAGACAGTAGTCTTGTAAAAGAAGGTGACATTGTCAAAAGAACTGGAAAAGTTGTTGAAGTTCCAGTTGGAAAAGAGCTTTTAGGTCGAGTTGTTGATCCTTTAGGTCAGCCAATGGATGGGAAAGGTCCTATCAATGCAAAAGAAACATTACCAATTGAGCGAAAAGCTTTAGGTGTAATGCAAAGATTTCCAGTAAAAGAACCCCTACAAACTGGACTTAAATCTATTGATAGTATGATTCCAATTGGTAGAGGTCAAAGAGAATTAATCATTGGCGATAGACAAACAGGAAAGTCTGCTATTGCCATTGATGCAATTATAAATCAAAAACTAACCCACACTTCCGATAGTCCAGTTTACTGTGTTTATGTAGCAATTGGACAGAAGGCATCTACTGTTGCAAAATTAGTTGCAGAGCTTGAAGCCAATGGAGCAATGGAGTATACAACAGTAGTTGTTGCAAATGCTTCAGATCCAGCTCCTTTACAATATATAGCACCATATTCAGGATGTGCTATGGGAGAATATTATAGAGATAATGGTATGCACGGATTAATTGTTTATGATGATTTATCTAAACAGGCAACAGCATATAGACAAATGTCCCTTGTTTTAAGAAGGCCTCCAGGAAGAGAAGCTTTCCCAGGAGATGTATTCTATTTACATAGTAGATTATTAGAAAGATCGTCTAAACTATCTAAGGATTTAGGTTCAGGTTCTTTAACAGCTCTTCCGGTAATTGAAACACAAGAAGGAGATGTATCTGCATATATTCCTACAAATGTTATTTCAATTACAGATGGCCAAATTTACTTGGATACCAACCTATTTAATGGGGGTGTAAGACCTGCTGTTGATGTTGGATTGTCAGTTTCAAGAGTTGGTGGAAGTGCACAAATTAAAGCAATGAAAAAAATTGCAGGTAAGTTAAGATTGGATTTAGCTCAGTTCAGAGAACTTGAAGCTTTTGCAAAGTTCGCTTCTGATTTAGATGAGTCCACTGCAGCTCAAATTACTAGAGGAAGAAGAATGGTAGAAATTCTTAAACAAAATCAATATGTACCAATGACGACTGAAAAACAAGTTGCAATTATTTACGCAGCTAGCCAAGGTTATCTTGATGATGTTGAGTTAGACTCAGTAAAGGAATTTGAAGTAGGACTGTTGGAACATTTTGATGCAAAACATCCAGAATGTTTAGCTGAAATTAGTAGCTCTGGAGACATTTCTGATGACTTAGGAAAGAAAATGAACAACGCAATCGAGGAATTTAAAAAGAGTTTCTAGGATGGCTAATTTAAAAAATCTATCAGAAAGAATTAAGTCTGTAACTAGTATTCAGCAAGTAACAAAGGCAATGAAAATGGTTGCTGCAGCTAAGGTAAAAAAGGCTCAAGACAAGATGGAAATTTCCAGACCTTATGCAAAAAATACGCAGGAACTTATCTGTAGAATATTACCTCAAATCACTTCAACTGATATTTCATTAGTTGAAAAACGTAATGTCCAAAATGTTGGGATGATTATTGTTACTAGCGATAGAGGTTTTGCAGGTTCATTTAATTCTAGTGTCATTAGGTTGGCAGAAAAAGAAATAGAGAAAATTGGCAAAGATAAAGTTCAACTTTTTTGCTTGGGTAAAAAGGCATCTGAATATTTTTCAAAAAGAGATTATAATGTGAAAGAAACATTTTTTGACTTTTGGAAGGATATGAACTACGATACAGCATCTAATATTTCAAAAACTTTTATAAGTGCTTTTGAAAATCAGGACATAGATGAAGTTCATGTAATTTATAATAGATTTAAAACGTTGGCTTCTCAAGATTTGATAATGGAAAAAGTATTGCCTGTTGATTTTTCAGCAGATTATAATGTTACAAATTATAATTATGACTATGAACCAGGACAAAAAGAGATAGTTTCCACACTGATTCCAAAGCATATCAATGTTCAGATGTGGCAACAACTTCTTGAGTCATTTAGTAGCGAAGAAGCTGCAAGAATGATTGCTATGGACAATGCAACAGAGAATGCAAAAGAAATAATTAAAGAATTAAAACTAGAATTTAACAAAGCTCGTCAGGCCGCAATTACAACAGAAATGTTAGAAATTGTTGGTGGGGCAGAGGCATTAGTCGATTAAGGGGACATAAAAATGAATAATAAAGGTAAAATATTACAAATAACTGGTGCGGTAGTTGATGTAAAATTTGAAGAGGGACATCTTCCTAGAATCTTAAATGCATTAAGTATCAAAAGAAAAGATGGTACAGATTTAGTACTTGAAACAGCACAGCATTTAGGTCAAGGAGTAGTAAGAACTATTGCTATGGACTCTACTGATGGTTTAGTAAGAGGAGAAAGCGTAAGTGATTCAGGAAAGCCAATTTCAGTACCAGTAGGCCAAGAAACCTTAGGAAGAATGTTTGATGTATTAGGAAATCCTATTGATCAAAAAGGTGACGTTAAAAATAAAGTAACATCTCCAATTCACCGCTCAGCACCTGCACAAGAAAGTTTAACTACTTCTTCAGAAATGTTTGAGACAGGAATTAAAGTTGTCGATTTGATGGAACCTTATACTAGAGGTGGTAAAACAGGACTTTTTGGAGGAGCTGGAGTAGGTAAAACAGTTCTTATTCAAGAATTAATTAGAAATATAGCTACAGAACATGGTGGTTTTTCAGTGTTTGCCGGAGTTGGTGAAAGAACTAGAGAAGGTAATGACTTGTATGCTGAGATGACAGAGTCGGGAGTAATCGATAAAACTGCCTTAGTATTTGGTCAAATGAATGAACCTCCAGGTGCTAGACTTAGAGTAGGTTTAAGTGCTTTAACAATGGCAGAATATTTTAGAGATGATGAGGGTAGAGATGTACTACTATTTGTAGATAACATTTTCAGATTTACGCAAGCTGGTTCAGAAGTGTCAGCACTTCTAGGAAGAATGCCTTCAGCGGTTGGATATCAGCCAACCCTTTCAACAGAAATGGGAGATTTACAAGAGAGAATTACTTCAACTAAGAAAGGATCAATTACTTCAGTACAAGCTATTTATGTACCTGCTGATGACTTGACAGATCCTGCACCTGCTACTGCATTTGCTCACTTGGATGCTACATCGGTATTAGAGCGAAAAATTGCAGAGCTTGGAATTTATCCAGCTATCGATCCTTTAACTTCTACTTCTAGAATTCTTGATCCACGTGTAATTGGAGACAGACACTATAACGTAGCAAGATCAGTTCAGGCTACCTTGCAACAATATAAAGACTTGCAAGACATTATTGCTATCCTTGGTATGGACGAATTATCAGATGAAGATAAACTGGTAGTTTCTAGAGCTAGAAAAATGCAGAAATTCATGTCTCAACCATTCTTTGTTGCAGAGCAATTTACTGGAATTGAAGGTAGATATGTTAAGCTAGAAGATTCAATTGCTGGTTTCGAAGCTATTTTGAATGGTGAAGTTGACGATTTACCAGAAAATGCATTTTCGTATGTTGGTTCAATTGATGAAGCAATTGAAAAAGGAAAGAAGTGAAAAACTTTTTCAAGCTAGAAATCATTACTCCAATCAAAACATTTAGTTTTGATAATGTTTCATATGTGAAATGTCCTGGAGTTGATGGATACTTTGGAATTATGAAAAATCATACCAATTCTATAATCAATTTAACTGATGGAACTATATCTATCAAAACTGATAAAGATGAAGTAAGATTTTCATGCTCATACGGCATAGCCGATATTAATTCTGATTCTTCTGATGACATTGAAGACAAAGTTCTTCTACTTGTTGAAAATGCAGAAGAATTAGAAAAATAATTATTAGATTGTTATAGATGACTATTAGAACACATAATTGTGGTGAACTGAATAATAATCATATTGACAAAACTGTAAAACTTTCAGGATGGGTTAATTCGATTCGTACCCATGGTCAGATTATTTTTATTGATATTCGTGACAGGTTTGGTAAGACTCAAATTATTCTCAATACAGATAGTTTGGTTGAAACAGGAAAGTCACTTTCAAATGAAGACGTTATTCATATTACCGGTAAAGTTATAGCTAGATCTGCAGATTTAATTAATCCAGATTTATCTACAGGACAAGTTGAAGTTATTGTAGAAGAAATAGCCGTTTTAAGCTCAGCAGAGCCAGTGCCTTTAAACATTAATGATAGAGATGCATCATCAGAAGAGCATAGATTAAAATATAGATATTTAGAACTTAGAAATTCTTCTCTTCAAAAGAATTTAATTATTAGACATAAGACAGCACAAATCGTAAGAAATTTTTTATCTGATAATAATTTTTTAGAAATTGAAACTCCTGTTTTAATGAAGTCAACACCAGAAGGTGCAAGAGATTATTTAGTTCCAAGTAGGGTACATAATGGGCAATTTTATGCCTTACCTCAGTCTCCTCAAATGTATAAACAGCTTTTCATGATCTCAGGCCTAGATAGATATTTTCAAATTGTTAAATGCTTTAGAGATGAAGATTTAAGATCTGACAGACAACCTGAGTTTACTCAAATTGACCTGGAAATGAGTTTTGTAGATGAAAAAGAGGTAAGAGCACTAGTAGAAAATTTAATTACAAAAGTCTTTAAAGAAATAATCGATGTCGATATACAAGAATTTCCTGTTTTGGCATATCAAGATGCTATTGAAAAATATGGAACAGACAAACCAGATTTAAGATTTGAAATGACAATTAACGATTTTAAATCTTTTTCAGATAAATCTGATTTTAAAGCATTTTCTTCATGTGAAGCTGTAAAAATGGTTTCTGCTAAAAATGCAGATACTTTTTCAAGAAAGGTAATAGATGAGCTTGATAGTTTTGCTCAATCAAACGGCGCCAAAGGATTGGCTTGGTTTAAGGTTAATGATAATAATTTAGAGGGAGGAATATCTAAATTTTTTAATGAAGATTTACGTAAAGAAATTATTGAAAGCTTTAATCTAGAAAATAATTCTATTTGTTTTATGGTTGGTGATAAGCTTGATAATTCACTTCGTATTTTAGGAAAAGTAAGAAGTAAATTAGGTGATATGCTTAATCTTAAAAACAATGCATCATTTGCTCCGGTTTGGATAGTGGATTTTCCACTATTTGATTGGAATGAAGATACAGGTCGATTTGATTCAGTGAATCATCCATTTACCGCTCCTAAAGATTCTGACAAAGATAAGGTAGTTTCTAGTCCTGCAGATATCATTTCTAAAGGTTACGATATAGTAATTAATGGGTACGAAGTAGCAGGGGGATCAATAAGAATTCACGATCATGAGCTACAAAAAGAAATTTTTAAAATTATGAATCTATCTGAAAAAGAAATTTCAGAAAAATTTGGATTTTTTATAGATGCTCTAAAATATGGTACACCACCGCATGGAGGTATTGCTTTTGGTCTAGATAGGCTTGTTATGCTATTGGCTGGAGTAAATAATATTAGAGATGTCATTGCATTTCCAAAGACCACATCAGCATCCGCACTTATGGAAGAAGCTCCAAATTACGTTTCAACAGAACAATTAGATGAACTTGGAATTAAGGTGCTTAGCGATGAAAAAGACGTTTGAAATTCAAGGTATTGATTTAACAAATCTTTACGGTATCGCAGATAAGAATATACTTTTTTTAGAGTCGCAATTACCTTTAAAACTCAATGTAAGAGGGAATAATATATATTGCCAAGGCTTAAAAAAAGACATTAATCATTTTGATATTGTTTTAACTCAAATGATTGATTCAATTAAAAAAGGAAATACGTTATCTGAAAAAGATATTACCCAGCTTGTGATGTTGAATAATACTACTCCGATATCTTCTAAAAATGGTTCAGCTGAAAATGTTCTTTTCTATGGAAAAAAAGGACCAGTTTTTCCAAGGACAGATGGACAAAAGGATTTGGTAAAATCTTTTTTAAAAAATGACATTATTATCTCAGTGGGACCTGCAGGGACAGGAAAAACGTTTTTAGCAGTAGCTTATGCATTATCATTATTGGAAAAACATGATATCGAAAAAATTATTTTTTGTAGACCAGCTGTAGAAGCAGGAGAAAATTTGGGCTTTCTTCCTGGAGACTTGAAAGATAAAATTGATCCTTATCTTGCACCTTTATATGATGCGTTGCATGAATTATTACCAAAAAATAAAATACAAAATCTTTTAGACAGAGGTATTATTGAAATTATTCCTTTAGCATATATGAGAGGTAGAACAATCAATAGGTCTGCAATGATTTTAGATGAAGCTCAAAATGCATCTTCAATTCAGATGAAAATGTTTTTAACTAGATTGGGTATTGAATCAAGAGCGATAATTACAGGAGATGCATCACAAATTGATTTACCAAATAAATCAAATTCTGGTCTGATAGATGTATTAAAGATTTTAAAAAATATTAATGATATTGGAATAGTTAAATTAAGTGAACATGATATTGCTAGGCATCATTTAGTTAAGGATATCATAGATGCTTATTCCAAATCAAGTAAGTAAAGGAGTATTTATATGAGTTTAATTTTTGAAAAAATTTCTGACAAAAATCATGAACAAGTTGTTTATTGTAACGATCCCCTATCTGGTTTAAAAGCTATTATAGCAATACACAATACGGTGTTAGGCCCTGCTCTTGGAGGATGTAGAATGTATCCATATAAAAGCGAGGATGATGCTTTAGTTGATGTACTAAGATTGTCAAGAGGTATGACATATAAAGCTTCAATTTCAAATCTTAATCTTGGAGGTGGAAAGGCTGTAATAATAGGCGATCCAAATAAAGATAAATCTGAAATTTTATTGAGATCTTTTGGAAAGTTTGTCCAAAGTTTGGGTGGAAAATATATTACTGCAGAAGACGTTGGAATGTCCGTGCATGATATGGAATATATAAGGATGGAAACAGACCATGTTACTGGAATTAAGAGAGCTATGGGAGGAAGTGGAGACCCTTCAATACTAACAGCCCTTGGAGTTTTTGTAGGAATGAAAGCTGCTTTAAAAAAGAGATTAAATATTCAATCTATAAAAGGCTTAAAAATTGGAATTCAAGGTTTTGGAAAAGTTGGATATTATTTATCATCCCATCTTGTAAAAGAAGGAGCTCAAGTTTTTGGTAATGATATAAATGAAGAAGCCTTGAATAGAGTCGTAGATGAATTTGGAGTTATTCCTGTTGGAGGAGATGAATTAATGTCGATGGACTTGGATGTATTCTCACCATGTGCAATGGGCGCAATAATAAATCCAACTTCCATAGAAAGTTTAAAGTGTAGTGTCATTGCTGGAGCAGCAAACAATCAATTAGAAAAAGAAGATAGAGATGCTAAACTTTTGAAGGAAAAAGAAATAATGTATGTACCAGATTATGTGATAAATGCTGGTGGTTTGATTAATGTAGCTAATGAACTGCAAGGCTATAATAAAGAAAAAGCAAAGTATCAGGTAGAAGGAATATATTATATATTGATGAGAATATTTGATTATGCAGCTAACAATAATATTTCAACACTTGAAGCAGCGAATTTGCTGGCTGAAAGAAGAATACAAGATTTTATTAAATGGAGTCATCAATAATTAGATGGCTAAAGTAGACAAACAGCAAAGAAAGCTAGCTAGAGAAGCTGTATTGCAAGCATTATATGCTAAATATGTATCAAATGAGGAGCAAAAAAAAGTTCTAAAAGACATTAATTCTAGATACAAGTTTGACAAACTTACAATAAAATTTGTTGATGAACTTTTTAGCTTAACAGTAGAGAATAGCAGTGAATTAGATAAAAAAATTGAAACTAATTTAGATAATTGGACTTTAGATCGTTTAAATGTTATAGATAGATTAATTTTGCAAATGTCCTTATGTGAAATGATATATTTACAGTCTTACGATATATCTCACAAGGTTACAATTAGTTCAGCGTTAGAAAATGCAAAGAAATTTAGTTCAGAGGATAGTATATCATTTGTCAATGGTGTATTAGATTCAATTTATAAGGAATTATAAATGGGAATTTTAACAAAAATATTTGGAACTAAGTCAGACAGAGAAATCAAAAAAATTCTCCCTAAAGTAAAAGAGATTAATGACTTTTATGATACTATTGATGGCAAAGATATAAGATTTCTTCAAGAGAAAACTAAAGAATTACAAAAAATAATTAGAGATAGAATTTCTGAACAAGAACAAACACTTTTATCTGAAATTAGTGATTCAAAAGAGCTGAAAAAAACTAGATCAGAAATCACAGAAAATATTTTAAAAGATTATATTGTAGAATCTTTCGCTTTAGTTAAGCATGCATGTAAGCTTCTTTATGGAAAGGAATGGTTAGCTGTAGGTCAAAAAATCAAATGGGAAATGATACCATATGATGAGCAGATTATTGGCGGTCTTGTTCTTCATAACGGAAAAATATCTGAAATGAAAACTGGTGAAGGTAAAACATTGGTAGCTACATTTCCAATATATCTAAATGCGCTAGCTGGAAGAGGTGTACATGTTATTACGGTAAATGATTATTTAGCTCAAAGAGATGCAGAATGGATGGGAAAAGTATTTGAAACCTTAGGTCTTTCAGTAGGATTTATTTTAAATACAATGAATCCAGAACAAAGAAAATCTGCTTATGAATGCGACATAACTTATGGAACTAATAATGAGTTTGGCTTTGATTATTTACGAGATAATATGACTATTGATAGCGAACATCTTGTTCAACGAAAACATAATTATGCAATTGTTGATGAGGTTGATAGTGTTTTAATTGATGAGGCTAGAACGCCATTAATTATTTCTGGTCCTGTTGAATCTAAAATTAATCAATCATATATAGATTTAAAACGTCCCGTTCAATCACTTATAGTGAAACAAACACAATTGGTAAATTCATTAGTAAGTGAAGCTAGTAAATTAATAAAAAAAGATAAGTTATCGGATGAAGACGCTGCTGAAGCAGGACTCTTATTGTTGAAAGCTAAGCGAGGATTGCCTAAAGATCAGAGACTCCAAGATTTATTTCAAGAGCAAGGTACTATAAAAATGATGAATTCAGTAGAGTCAGAGTATATTGCAGAGAAAAAAACATATTTATTAGACGACGATTTATATTTCTCAATTGATGAGCAATCAAACAGTGTAGATCTTTCGGATAAAGGCAGAGAAGCACTATCTCCTGATAATAAAGATGCATTCACAATTCCAGACTTAGGTGAATTATTAACAGATATTGATGAAAAAGATTTACCAGATGATCAAAAACAATTAGAGAAAGAAAAAATTCATAAGCTTCACTCGGAACGAAGTAGTAAAATACATTATCTAAGTCAACTGCTAAAGGCATATGCATTATTTGATAAAGACGTAGAGTACGTTGTTCAGAATGGACAAGTATTAATTGTTGATGAGTTTACAGGAAGAGTTTTACCTGGAAGAAGATTCAGTGGAGGTTTACATCAAGCTTTAGAAGCTAAAGAAAATGTAAAAATTGAAAAAGAGACCCAAACTCTTGCTTCTATCACTATTCAAAACTACTTCAGAATGTATGATAAGCTTTCAGGCATGACAGGTACAGCAGATACAGAAGCAGCTGAATTTGAAAATATATATGGTTTAGGTGTAACTGTTATTCCTACTCACAGACCAATTAAGCGAAATGATTTTAACGATGTTATATATAAATCTATGCAAGCAAAATATAAGGCAGTTATTAATGAAGTAGGTGAATATTATAAGAAGGGTCAGCCTGTATTGATTGGTACTATTTCCGTAGAAATTTCTGAACTACTATCAAAAATGTTAAAACAAAAAGGTATTCCTCACAATGTTTTGAATGCAAAACAGCATCAAAGTGAAGCTGAAATTGTTGCACAGGCAGGTTTAAAAAAATCAATCACCATTGCAACCAATATGGCTGGTAGAGGTACAGATATCAAGCTAGGACCAGGAGTTGAAGAATTAGGGGGATTACATATTATTGGAACCGCCAGACATGAATCAAGAAGAATAGATTTACAATTAATGGGTAGATCGGGAAGGCAAGGTGATAGTGGTTCATCAAGATTTTATATCTCTTTAGAAGATGATTTAATGAGACTATTCAATATGGATAGATTAGCAACGTATATGGATCGCTTATCAATGGATGAAGACCAAGAGTTAAGTGCTGGTATGTTAAATCGAGGTGTTAGCAATGCTCAAAAGAAAGTTGAAGAAAGAAATTTTGCAATGAGAAAACACCTTTTAGAATATGATGATGTTCTTAATCAACAAAGAGAAATTATTTATGATTTAAGAAATAAGGCTTTGCAATCTGATTCTATAAAAGATACAATTCATGAATTTATTGAAGACTATATAGATGATATTTTAGGAGAGCTAGATTTTAAGCAAGTCAATGAATGGGATTGGCAAGGAATCAATCAAGAATTTAACAGTAACATTTTTGTAAGTATTGATATCAAAGAAATTTCATCACTCAAAAACACTGATGAAGTAATTACGCATGTATATAAAAAGGCACTACAGTACTATAAATTGAAAGAAGATATAATTCCAACAGAACTGCTTAGAAAAGTAGAAAAATTTATTGTTTTAAGAACTATTGATGAAAAATGGAGAAATCATCTTCTTGGAATGGATCAATTAAGAGAAGGGATTGGATTAAGAGCTTATGGACAAAAAAATCCGTTAATTGAATATAAATCTGAATCATATAATTTCTTTCAAGAATTAATGATTAGCTTGAGAAGCAATGTAGTGCAAAGAGTCTTTCATGCACAGGTAAGCGATCAAGTTCAGCCGAATGCAAATCCTTTACAAAAAAACTTACAATTAAAACATGATAATGTTAATAATGAAACTACTGGAACACCTTCAAAGGAAAAAGTACAAATGCAAACTTCTGATGACGGTGAGCATAAAATTGGTAGAAATGACAAGATAAGTGTTATATCTCCAGCTGGTGAGAAAGAAGAAATTAAATTTAAGAAATTAGAATCTTATTTATCGAAAGGGTATACTCGTGGCTAACAAAAAAAATAAATTACATTTTTCAACAAAGACTATTCATGTGGGCAATAAAATTGATGAAACTGGAGCTGCTGTAACTCCGATACATTTTACATCTACATTTAAACAGCCTACGTTTAATAGTGATTCTAAATATGTTTATTCAAGAGTGGGAAGTCCTACATTAGCTGCCTTGGAAGAAAATTTAGCAATGCTTGAGAATGCTAAGCGTGCTTTTGCTTTTTCTTCTGGAATGGCTGCCATGACAGCAATTTTTATGATGTTTAAGCCAGGAGATCATGTTTTAATATCAAGGAATGTGTATGGTGGCGTTTTCAGGTTAGTAACCAAAGTATTAAATGATAATAAAGTAGATTTTGAGTTTATTGATACAACAAAGCTAGATTTAATTTCTGAAGCAATTAGAGATAATACAAAATTAATACATCTTGAAACTCCAAGTAATCCCTTATTAGAGATGGCGGATATCGAAAAGGTATCATCTTTAGCTCGTAAACATAACATATTAGTTAGTGTTGATAATACTTTTATGAGTCCTTACGGTCAAAGACCATTGGATTTAGGAGCAGATATTGTCATGCACAGCACAACTAAATTTCTAAGCGGTCATTCTGATGTTTTAAGTGGTGCTTTAATGGTTAACGATGAAGATGCTGCAGAAAAAATTACCTTAATTCAAAATACGGGAGGAGCACTTCCTAGTCCATTTGATGCTTGGTTGCTTTTAAGGTCAGTTAAAACCTTATCTGTTAGAGTAGAAAAACAATTTAAAAATGCAGAGGTAATTGCAAAATGGTTAGATGGTAACCCCAAAGTTACAAGAGTAATTTATCCTGGATTGAAATCACACAAACAATTTGATTTAGCAACAAAACAACATTGTTCTCCAGATGGAAACCCAGTGTATGGGAGTATGATTTCTTTTGAGCTTGAAAAATCCATTGACCTCGATTTTTTTGCAAAAAATTTAAGTATCATTACCTTAGCTGAAAGTTTAGGGGGAGTAAAAAGTTTAATATCGTGTCCATATTCAATGACTCATGCATCAGTTCCTCACGAAGAAAAAGCAAAGCTTGGAATAACACCTAATTTATTAAGGTTTTCTGTTGGTATTGAACATGCAGATGATTTAATTTCAGAGCTTGATTATGTAATGAATCATAATTAACACTTTTTTAGGTTAATTTTTTTATATTGTAAAATACATGCCGTGGTGGCGGAATTGGTAGACGCGCTGGTCTTAGGAACCAGTATCGTAAGATGTGAAGGTTCGAGTCCTTTCCACGGTACTTATGGAAATTATATTCCTAGGTGCTATAATTCTGATAGCTTTAGTATTATTTGTTACAGAATTATTTCCAATTGATGTAACAGCCTTACTAGTTTTAGGCTTATTGCTCATTCTTGGTCTTGTCAGTCCTGCTGAAAGTCTTGCTGGATTTTCTAATCCTGCAGTGATTACTATTGCTTGTCTTTTTATTTTAAGTTATGCATTGCAAAAATCACATGTTCTTGAATATTTGATTATTAACATCAATAAATTAATAGATAAATCAAGAGTCATTGGTATGATTGCATATCTTTTTGTTATTGGAATTGGATCTGCTGTAGTTAATAATACCGCTATTGTTGCAATTTTTATGCCTGTCACAATACGATTAGCTGATAAGTATAATATAAGTCCATCAAAAGTTCTTATACCTTTAAGTTATGCTGCAATTTTAGGTGGAACCTTAACACTGGTTGGGACCTCAACTAATCTTATTGTGAATTCAATTTTAGTTGAATCTTCTAGAGGAACAATTTCATTGGGGATGCTTGAGTTTGCAAAATTTGGCATAATAAAGTTTATTGTTGGCTTGATATATATATTTACTATTGGGTATAAGCTATTACCAAGTAGAGTGGCTAAATCATCAAGTATTGAAGATTATAGATTGGATGGATATCTTACAGAATTTAAAGTTAGTAATAATTCTCCATTAATCGATAAGACTCTCCTAGATAGAAAGATAAATGAAAATTATGATATTATCGTCTTAGATGTATTAAGAAATGGAGAAATTATTAATTCAAATCTTAGAAACCTTAGTATTAAAGAAGATGATATTCTTTTTGTAAAAGGTTCTTTTGAAAATTTTCAAAGATTAAAAGAAATAGAAAATCTTACAATGCTTGCAGATGAAAAGCTTACTCAGGAAGAACTTGAGCAAGAAAATAATATACTTGCAGAATGTTTAGTCACAGACAATTCTGAGCTGATTGGTCTATCTTTACAAGAAGCTAATTTTCGAAGATCATTTGGAAGTTTTGTTTTGGCAATCAGAAGAGAAGGAGAGATTATTAGAAGAAAATTAGCTCATTTTATTCTCAAGCCTTTTGATACACTTTTAGTTTATGGGCCTAAAGATAGGATTAGTCAGCTTGCAAATAAAGAGGGTTTCATTGTTTTAGGAAAAGTTGATGGTTCTCTAGATGGACATCCATTTTGGTGGTTAAGTTTAGCTTCAATTCTAATTGCAGTTACTTTAGCTATTTTTAATATTATTCCAATTGTAGTTGGAGTTATTTTAGGAGTTATAGCATTACTACTATCTAGAGTTATTACACCTAATGAAGCATATAGTTCAATTCATTGGCAAGTCATTGTTGTTATTGCAGCCTTTCTTCCAATGGGTGCTGCAATTAAACGTACAGGATTAGATGTTATAATAAGTGACCTAATATCAAACTTTGTAAATATTTTTCCAGCGGAGATACTTCCATATATCCTGTTAGCTTTAATTTATTTTATTACTATGATTCTAACTGAAATAGCTTCAAATGCAGCTACAGCAATTATTATGACCCCAATTACTCTGTCGCTAGCAGCTAGTTTTGGATTTGATCCTAAGCCATTTATTTTTGCTGTTTGTTACGCTGCCTCAGCGTCTTTTATTACCCCAGTAGGTTACCAAACTAATTTGATGGTATTTGGTCCTGGAGGTTATAGATACTCAGACTATATTAAAGTTGGTCTTCCTTTAGGAATAATTTTATGGATTATTTCTGTAGTAATGATTCCAATGATTTGGCCATTTTAATCATGGAATGGACTTGTAAAAATAATATTCTTTCAAAAACTTTTGAATTTCGTTCATATTTAGATGGAATTGATTTTGTAAATACAATTGCAAATATAGCAGAACAAGAAAATCATCACCCAGATATAAGTATTGGATATTGCAAAGTAACAATATTCCTAACTACTCATGATGCTGGCGAGTTAACTGATAAAGACTACAAGCTTGCTAAAATAATAGATGACCTAGGAATTTAAATTGGCTTATCTATTAGCCATATCATTTTTATGGTCTTTTTCATTCGGGATAATAAAATATGGCTTATCTGGAATTGATTCTTCATTTATAAGCTTTGCTAGAAATATAATTGCATTAACTTTTTTTACTTCTATAACATTTTACAATATCAAAAAATTTAGTTTTGACTTAAGGTTAGTAGGTATTGGTGCTTTACAATTTGGTTTGATGTATATTTTTTATATTGAATCATATAAATACTTACCAGCTTATCTTATTGCCACTTTTACTATTACAACACCAATTTATGTTGCTTTAGCTAGCCAATATTTAAATGGTAAGTCATTTACGCGAAATGGATTTTATGCTATTTTAATGGTTCTTGTTGGGTCATATTTAATGAGGTATAATTCTCTAACTCTTGAAAATTATATGTTAGGCTTTTTGCTTATTCAATGTGCAAATATATTTTTTGCAACTGGTCAAATATTATTTAAAAAATGGAATGAAGAAAATAAGGATAATGATATTATTCATAATTTCTCTCAATTATTTTTTGGAGCTACTTTAATAACTTCAATTTTCTACTTTTTAGGATCATCTAAATCTATGATTTTAACCCAAAGCAATTTATATGCTTTACTTTTTCTAGGAATTGTATCTTCAGGAATAGGATTTTTAATGTGGAATATTGGCGCAACTAAAGTTAGTGCAGAAAAACTAGCCATAATGAATAATGCAGTTATTCCAATCGCTATTTTTAATTCCTACTTAATTTTTGGAGAAGCAATTAATATTATATTATTCTTACCTGGACTGATATTTTTTTATTTAGCTTTTAAACTAATCAGTTAGATTGATTTTTTAATCTGTAATTATCGTGTTTCTTTTGAAATTCTCTTCCCATTATTAGGTAGATTAATTTTCTAAACGCAACAACTACATTCCATTGCCATGGAAAAATGAACACCTTTCTTTTTTTATCTAATGCACGAACTATTTTTTTTGCTGCTTTTTCCGTACCGATTAAGAAAGGTTTAAATTCAACAGGATCTGTCATTTCACTTTTTACAAATCCAGGACAAATTAAGGTAACTGATATTTGTTTTGGTAACGAATTTCTTAAAGACCCTGTTAATGCTCTTACGGCCCATTTTGATCCTGCGTATGCGCCAGAACCAGGCCAAGCAACATAACTAGCTACTGAACCTACGACAGCTATATGTCCACTATATTGTTCAAGCATTTTGGGTATAAACGGTACAACAGTATTATTTACACCAATGACATTTGTATTAATCATATCATTCATCGCAGAAGGATCTCCTTTTTCGACAAAATCAAGTAATCCTAAACCTGCATTAGCAAAAACTAAATCAATTGTAGAAACTTTGCTTAAAAAATCTTCAATTGACTCTTTAGTTGAATATTGATCTGTGACATCTACGGAATAAGTATATATTTTTGCACCTAGAGATTCACATTTTTGAGCAATATTTTCTAATTTTTCCTTACGTCTAGCACACAGTGCAATAGTTGCACCTCTTTTACTATATTCATAAGCTACATATTCGCCAATACCGCTACTAGCACCTGTAATAAAAATATTCATCGGTTATACTACAAATTTATAAGTCACAATTCCAGAAAAACTATTTATATTATCAATTGTATGGATAAAACAAAAATAAATGGATTGTCAAAATCAATCTTAGAAAGTTTTTCTTGTCAATTATTAGAAGTTTCAAAAAATATTGATGATGATATTGTGAAAGCCTCAGAGCTAATTATTAATCATCCTGGCAAACTTGTTGTCTGCGGTCTAGGTAAATCAGGGCTTATTGGTCAAAAAATAGTAGCTACTTTATGCAGTACTGGTACGCAAAGTGTTTATATGCATGCTGCCGAAGCAATTCATGGAGATTTAGGAATTTATAGTCCCGGGGATCCAACTATTCTTATTTCTAAGAGTGGAAATACAGAAGAGCTTGTGAGGCTAATTCCAATTTTACAAGAGTTTAAATCTCCATTAATATCAATTGTTGGAAATATTGATTCAAGTATTGCAAAAAATTCTGATGTTGTTTTAAACGGAACTGTAGATAAGGAAATTGATCCTTTGGGAGTCGTTCCGACAACAAGTTCTTTAGTTGCTTTAGCTATCGGAGATGCATTGGCTTCAGTATTAATGGTTAAAAGGGGATTTAATAAAGAAGATTTTGCTAGAAATCATCCTGGCGGTGAATTAGGTAAACAGTTATCATTGAAGGTGGAAAGTATAATGCATCATATTAATGATGTTGCACAAATTACAGAACAAGATTCAATAAGTGATTGTGCTACCAAGATGACAGAAAAACCTTTAGGTGGAGCATTATTTTTAGATAATAATAAGTTGTTAGGAATAGTAACAGAAGGCGATATAAGAAAATCCATTGCTACATCAAATGACTTATCTCAACCAATTAAAAACTTTATCAACTATAATCCTATAGCTGTAAACCCTTCAATTTCAATTTTAGATGCTATGAAGGTTATGGAAGATAGAAGTTCTCAAATTTCAGTCTTACCCATAGTTGACAGTAAAGGTAATTGTCTTGGCCTTTTAACATTACATGACCTTTATCAAACAAAATTAGTTTGATTAAGAATACTTGTAAATATTTATTTAACTAGGGTCATTTTTTTAGTTTTATTATAATTCTTGGTACGCAATTGATAAAAATAAATTCCGTTACTTACTGATTCGT
>Ga0222719_10000266_pt1 | contig 53046 bp, 53 predicted proteins | sample C33_34DmetaG_FD_165039 | JGI IMG/M metagenome (GOLD analysis project Ga0222719, IMG submission 165039) | Estuarine water microbial communities from San Francisco Bay, California, United States - C33_34D | ecosystem: Environmental > Aquatic > Marine > Unclassified | place: USA: California...
AACTGCATTTTTTGCAATCATGTTATATCCTCTCATAGAATGGTTCTCGAGGGAAATTTTATTTAAAAAATATAACATTGGTTAGCTTTATCTTTACAAATAAGCAGTTTAAGACTAAATGTTGTGAACATGGATTGAGTTCTGTAATTAACAAATGAAAGGATATGATTCAAAACGGTTAATTTTTTTTTTAAAAAGTAAAATTATAGAATATCGTCAATAACGATACAGTAATCATAATACCTGCTATAATATGAAACACTTAATAAGGAGTAACAAAACAATATTTACTTTCTAAAGTCTCATATTCCATTTTGCAGAAAAATTTCGAATTATTAAAATTAACTGACATCCTTTTTTTTTATTATATTGTTATTATAATAAATAAAAGAATGTCGATTGATTCTGAATACTCAACAATAGACCCTATGTTTTCAAGAAAAACTTATGTTCAATTACAAAGTTCAGTAGGATTACCTTCCGTCAGATCTGGTAACGTTTCTCCTCAGTCAATTCCATCTTCGTTAAAACTTGTGAATGATCGTGTTCGCGAAGATGATAGATACGGATTGTGTACACGTGATTTACCAGAAAGTGTATATAGACAACAGTACACTAATTTTGTAGCTCCTGTTATGAACTATAAACCTCTTATTGATGCTATAGGACCTAATGAAACCGGTTGCGGTCCTTATAAAAATTCTGATGGGGATTATAAGTGTTTAAAATGGGAATCATCTGACGATGATAAACAAACGGCTTGGGATGCATACCGTAATAACGTATTTCCATCAGAATTTAAATATTTGACTGATTGGAATGATTCTCAATGGGGTGCATACTTAGTGTTTATATATGAAAGAGATCTTGATTCTACACTTAAGTTTTTAGAGGCTGTTGATAATGATGTACAACAACATATTTTCGCGACCCCTGTATGGGATGATGCGTGGAAAGATACAACTAGTTCTATAAAAACTACAAATGATAAATATACACCATTGACAGTAGAAGGCAATAATGAAGATAACCCTTTTTCGTGGATGCAATTACCTAAATTTGAAAGTTCTTTTCCATCATTCGACCATAGAAATAACTGGAGGAAAATATATAGATATATACAAAAAGACAATAGATCCACATGGCTTCCTAAAGATGCAGAAGATAGTTTGTTAGGAGATGACTCAAAATATGTAACAAATGTGCTCTCAAACGAAGGTTATAAAAATAAACCTTATGACGGTAATGGAAATTGGGCTGATCTACAACCTTATGGAAAATATTATAGAGTTAAATACGGTGTAGAAAAAAGTTACGATAATACGATAAATATGTTAAATCAAGACTTTGGCCCTATAAACACTAAAGATTTTACGGGATATAGATTTTACGATCAAGCTGGTCTTAATTCTTTTCCAGGACAGGGTCGAACTTTAACTAATGCTTTGAGAACAGGAGGTACTCGTGTCAAAACCAATGTGTTAGGACAACCAACTAAACAAGTTAAAAATGATAGTGATATTCGTAAAGCAGCAGAAAAGGCAAGTAAAATGGAATTATGTAGATTACATATATTCGATAGATACTGTACTGTAAGCGACTACGACTTTAAATTAGATCACTATGGTATATCTAAACAGATATGGACGCAAATGATATTAGATGACGCTTTTGAAAAAAGAAAGGAATTTATGATAGGTACTGCTTATCAGAATTTGATAGGTCGATTCCAAAATGATCAGTCATATAAGGAATGTAAGGCTTCCTTTTTACAAAAATACTTAGGAGGTAAAGCTTTTAAAACATTAGATGTATTAGGTAAATTAACCAAGATAGTCAGTAAGTTCATGAGTATTACCGCAGCATTATCTAATATATACGATCAAATAGACAATTTAATAGAATCCGAAACAGAAGGGGGCGCCATGGGTCAAAATACTCCTTCGAAGTCAATTACAGAATACTTAACTGACAAAAAACTTAAAGCAAAAATACAGAATCATTCTAGTAAATTAATAGATCTTGCATCGAATCCAGGTTTATCAGAAAACGAAATGAAAAAAACTTCTAAATCATTAGGTAACCTGTTATCTAATGATGATACTTCTTTGCCTTCCATTCATAGCTATTACAACGAATATTTAAATCCTGCTATGCAAAGATACAAAGATGAAGAAAATATGGCATAAATAATTATTACATTTATATAAGTTTCATTACTTATATAAATGTAATAATTAATACATTTATTTATAATATTTTGTTTGTTGTAATATATATTCCAAATAAATCAAGTTTATTTCCATATACAGCATCTGTTACTATTGCATTTGTCGATTCCATCTTGTTGAAGACTAGAACATCCAGTCATAGCTATAAATTTAGAACATGCCGAACCTACTGGACTGCCAGGGGACAAGGTGGACATAAAGTCGTCGTCGGTAACACACTTTTTACTGACCGATGTTTCAGGTTTCGAAGGATCTGGAGAAGACGGTTTAGCAATAGAGTCTTTAATAAAGAATATAAAATATATAGCTACAGCAATAGCTACTAATACCGCTATAAATAAGAAAAATAAAATTATTTTTTGAGGTTTTGTTAATTGGTTCATTTATTTATAATATTTTACAAAAATTAAAATCAAATGTTTATGGTTCTCCTTATCCGAATAACCCTGTCACCATACTTCTTCCATACCTATACGCCAGCATAGCTAATTCACTTGCAACGTCCGTAAAACTTAAACCAGGAGGAACGTAATCACTTCCATCATCGTGTCGCGGTTCGGTTTTTCCGTCATGTGAATGACTATGAACGTCTCCCAGTGATCTACGCCAAAAATCATTATGATCTTTGTATTCTTGTAAATCTACTGATTCTGGAGCATCTAAATTTACGTTCCAACAAAGATCATTCCCCGGTTTTAACATATTTCCCATGGCAGTGTTGAACAAATTTAATATAAATTGATGAACAGCGGCCCCACCCTCTGTCAAACCTGTTGTGTCAATTTCTCCGATTCTAGCAACTAAATAACAAGCTGCAACCGCTTGTCCAGCTTCAGAATCAGTATTTTCATGCAGTGTAAAAGGAGGAGGTTTATATGTAGGGTTATAACCAGGTACAAGTCTTAGATATCTGTTACTTACCCCGTCTCTTTCTCCGTCCCTATTAGCTCCTCTGCCGTTATATGTTGGTAATTTTATAGCAGTTTCTTTAGAGAAAGGTAAACTTCTCAAACCAACAGAGTGAGCTATTTCTATAAGAGTACTCATAAGAGGATTGGGGTTTACAATATCACTGTTTTCAAACCAAACATGTCCTGTTACTTTTACATCCGCGTTTACCCAATCTCCTCTGCTGGGGTCGAGTATTGCTTCTTCGTCAACAAAACCTCTAACTTCGTCGACTCTAACTTCTGCGCACAAAACACCTAAAGGAGATGGACCTCCGCTCTGAGGGCAAATTATATTATATATTTTTCCGGTATCATCATACCCAATTCTTGAAATATCTGTAGCAAATCTTTGGTGAATTCTTACTTCATCTGGACCTCCTGATGTGCCATTGGAAGGCCAACTAAATTCAGGCCATAAAGCTTTCATTTGTCTTGATATTAAATTATGATTCATAGTATTACTGTGAAACTCTGTATTGCTAATATTTCCATTTATACTTTCTTTATAACCACCTATGAAAGGTCTAAATCTTGGATTTATAGATTTGAATTCTTCTTTTTTTCTAGATAACATTCAGACAAAGATGGATCTGATAAACAAGATCCATCTTTGTCTGAATGTAAAGATCCTACGCACCAATCTTCGTTCTTTGCAGCTTTCATACATCTATCTTTTGCAGGCGGGTAAAATAAAATAATACATATTAAAGACACTGTAACTAAAAGTAAAGTAACTAATAAAATTTTTTCTGTTCTGTTCATTTATTTAATATTAATTTTTTTTAAATAAAAATTATCGAGATTGTTATGATTACAGTTGTTATTATATTGCTACTTGTAATATTATTTAAAAAAATTAATATTAAATACACTCCATGCAGTGATACTTTTAAACGTCCTATGAAAAAGTTATGTCGTAGCAATATTAAACCCAGAGAAAAGTTTACTTTAAAACCTAATTCGGATAGTATCCCATGCGGATACGGGAAGAGATGATATTGTGTTAATAGCAAGATTGTCACTTTGATTGTCAATTAGAGGTAATAAAACAATTGACGTCATTGCAATTCGGCCATGATGTAACTCGGATTCTCTTAAATATTTTATAGCCGATTCGTCTAAATTTTGTGTTAAATTAAGAGGGTCGAAAAATCCAGTAGGTGCAGTATCTCCTACAAAATCAAACGATTTAATAGATGGCTTGTTATTTTTAATTAACATAGATTCTTTGCTAAATGATTGAGCACATATTATGCTGACAATAAAGGTGAGTAACTTCATGATTTTATATACAGTTTTCAACCCTTTAAACATTTTTATATGTATATAAAATAATAACTCTTTATCGTTAAAATCTTCTAAATTGTGTCTTAGACGCCCAAATCACATTCCCTCATCTCTCATCTGCTGCTCCAATTTCATGAGCGCTCCCACTCCAACACCCGCCGCTCCCACTCCAATAGCTACAGGAGCCGCAGCGACGCTAGCGACCGCAGCGCCCGCGGCTAGTCCAGCACCAGCAATCCATTTAGAAGCAGCATCTTGTCGAGCTAATCGCTGAATATAATCTTGCTCGCTAGTATTACGAAATATGTTATATTCAAACCAGTTATCTTTGTTCCATTTTGCGTCTCTCAGAGCCTGTTTGCTGTCCTTCTCGATCTGTTCCTTTACTTTTCTTAATTCTTCATTGAATGCCGCTTTTTCGTCCTCATCATCAGTAGGTATCGTAGGAGTCCACAGGGTTGGCATCCAATAATCATTATAATACTTAATAAGACGATCCTCTGTCTTCCAAATATTTTTACTTTCTTCTACCTTACCTTCAAAACTATCTTCTAATTCTGATAAACGTGAGCCAATATCTATCATTTCTTTTTCTGTCATTCCATATTGTTTTTCTATCTCAGCCTGTGAGAAGCTAGGGTCTATCTTCAAGCTTCTTTTTTCTTTTATCATCTTCTGTGCTTGCGATCTAACAGTACTTAAACCTTTCAAACCTTTATCTAAAGTTGATTTTGTTCGTTTAACCTGGCTTGAGAATAACAGTGATGACTCTGTCACATTATCTTCAGGTTTTTCTATCGCTCCACTTGCGTAATCAGCTTCCAATGCAGCAGCAGCATCTCCACTTACTTTATCTAGAATCCATCCTACACCACCAACAATACTCATAAACGCGGATACTATTTTTGCGATTTTCAAGGCCATGCTAAGGGCATCCGTAAATTTGTCCCATGTAGACAGCTCACATGTCTTATAGTAAGAACTCTCTTTTATTTTATCTCGTAAATTATCATATGCAGTCGCAGCCATCTTCTCTTGTCTTTTCGAAAAAACTTCTTTTAAAATCATTTTCGTCCATACTTCTTTAGATATTCCAAATGTTTTTAATTTAAATATACCATCACTTTCATTTCTGTATTTATCAAATATATGTTTACGACAATATTCTAGAGTAAAGTTATCGTCTGGGGGTGGCTGGGTATTTGTGTTTGACGTCTGTTTCTCTTTTATACGAACACCTGTATATATATCTCTGTATCTACCAGGGTGACCAGACATTTCGGAGAACCAACTATTGTTAGGACCATTTTGTAAATCTGCAGGATACATATGACCGATCGACGTGAATTTATCCTCACTAATGGGATTTCCCTCTGCGTAAGGATGGAAGTCGGTATAACCCGCAGGGTTATTATCAGCCCAAGCATCGTCACCCTTGTAAGATTTGTTCTGGAATGATTCTTTTGAAAAATAATTTGGTGTCACATATTGTAAAAGTATCTTTGATGTACTTAAAGTTTCGTTTTGTCTTTCTCTAAATTTTTTTCTCCATAAAATTCTTGGATCGGTAGGAAGGAGCGCTTGTTGTTTTGGGTCTAAAGAACATTCCACGAGACCATCACCATTACAGGGGACGGGAGCTGCATATGGATATCCTTCTTTTGGGCGATTTATTGTAAAAGCTGTTCCACTAGTAAGACCCTCTTCCCATACTTCATCCCACATTGGAGTAGCGTAAATATGCTGAGAAATATCGTTATCAATTTGCTCCAAATGTTTTAATGTAGTTTCAACATCTCGGTCCCATTTAACGGCCAATGAAGCTGACCATTGCGCGTTATTCCAATCCAAAAGGTATTTATATTCACTTGGAAACGCGATTTTCTTGTAAATAATTTGTGGATTCTTATACACTCTGATTTGTTCCTGTCTGTCATTAAACATTGGTACAACATTATTATTTTTGTCAACAACAACCCTATACTGAACAAACCCTTTCTTCTCTCTCTCTCGCCATTCACCTTCTTGTTCATCTCTATAGACTCTTTTACCTTTACTTTGTGTGTCGATTAAATTTAAGTCTTGTTCATATCTTTGATCACTAAGCTTATAATTTTTATTAAAATGTTTGGGTGGGCTTTCATTGTCCCAACTACATTTCCATACTCCTTCTCTCTCAACAGGTTTACATTGATGAGCTGCTTGAAATAATGGTTTAAAGTTCCTAATTTCTGGAGTTACGTTAGAACTGTAATAATTATACGTATCGTTATCTATTACTTCACGTCCCTGTTGCGCAGCGGGATGATAACATCGACCCTCACAGGCCGACGCAGGGTGTCCATTCTTATTAGAAGGACTTGGTCTTGTACAAGCTGTGTTATCATCGGTAAAGCCTACACCAACAAATGGAGCATCTTCATTAATATGACAGTATTTCATATTGATATTAAATGAATCATATGCAGGGTTAATTTTATATTCATCTTCTTTATTTGGTAGAGTAGGTAATGCATTTTCCTTTACGAACTTATATCTTTTATCTAGAGGTATCATATAATCTTTAGTAACTTGTGACGACATTTTATTAATAGTTATTTTTTTATAAAATTAAAAATGATATGCAAAAGAGATGTGATAAGAAGTAAGTTACAATGTCAACCAACAATGATGTTAAGATAATATATTATTCTGATAGAAATATACTTGTAGTTGATCGCGATATAAATCACGGCTGTACGTATAACGTGGTAGATACAAATAATAAAGTTATAGGTAAGATAAAAGATAATGGTAGCCAAAAGCCAATATGTTTAATAAAAAATGGTGATACGTTAAATATACGAATATCTTGTGTAAATAATATACAAAAAAACATAGATGTTATAAATTTTTTGCATTCTAGATGTCCTGATTTGTTAAATATAGATTATATGTTTGATATAAAACAAAATAAGTGTAAAAAATTGATAGTAAAAGGATATGTGCAAAGCGGTAAGACTTCTTTTATGTTATGTTCTGCTCTAAAATATTTATTTAATGGTTCGTCTCAGTCTTCGATTATTATATTAAGGGATTCTATATCCGATAGATTTCAGATCAAGAATAGACTTAACGAGTTGAAAAAAGACATAATTAATCATTTATATGCTTTAAATAAGTCGTTTTGCGACGATTTTTGTTTTATATCTGACTCAAATGTATCTAAAGATGATTTTAAACATGCAATGAGTGGTGTAAACCCGAAGATATTTATTGTTTTAGGTAATAAAAGTCAATTGAAAAAACTGAATGATTTGATGAGATTTACAGGTAAATGTTCTTATTCGTTGATGATAGACGAAGGTGATTTGATCAGTACTGGAGAAAATAATAGATGTACTCAATTGGATATATTAAAAGAACAAGCTTCTTCAACCATGTTTGTATCAGCAACTGTATTAGATATTGGTTTATTGGATCATGAAGAAAATAGTAATATATACGTGATGAACGGTAGTTCGAATTATATGGGTATAAATTCATTAAAACATCGTTGTCTATTAGAAAAGTCCGAACCCAGCAATAAGAAAAAAAGTAACCCGTTTGAATTGGACGAAAATTTAATACCGTTTTTACGAAAATTTAATGATTTTGATCCACACTATATTGATATACATGATAAATATCATCCACAACACTGTCTTATGTATATCGGTTCAGTTATAGAACCACAGAGAATTGTTTTCAAATATATATGTAAATTAATTAATACTGTTGTTATATTATACAATGGTGATGGGATAGAATTATATCATTCTAGTATTACAAGCGCCGAAGAATTATCAAATCTAAGTGATTATACAGACAAAGTAAATATAAAAAAATGTAAATGGTTTGATCAGTCATTTAATATAACAGGTAACGTAACAGTATCTCATGTATTGCAATGGTTGAAGGATAATGGTGGAGTCGAAAAATTCCCTCGTATTATTACTTTATCTGGTCGTTTAGCAGGAAGAGGAATTAGTTTCACTAGTTTGGATTATGGAAAATACCTTAATAAACATAAAACTAATTCCTCTTTTATTGGTTGGAGGTTAACATCTATGTATTTTGTTACATCCAAACATACAAATCAACCAAATCTTATTCAAGCTGTCGGTAGACTTTGTTGTGTAAGGGTGGATAATATAGAAACATACATTTACACGACACCAGATATTTACGATGATATTAGAAAAGCGTACTGGACTCAAGAAGAACTAATAGAACGAGCTCGACAAAAACAGGTAGAAGATGAAGATATTGTATTGAATACAGCTATAAATAAAGTCAAAATGTGTAAAGACAAATTATGTACAAGATCATTAACAGTAAATGGTGTAAGAAAAATAAAACCAGAAAATATAGTAGGGCATAACGACGATGGATTTGATTTTTATCAAATCTATCAGAATTACGATAGAGATATGTCATGGGATCTCAATAGACAAATGAAAGATGAAGAAGAAAAATGTTATGATATGGATCCAGAAGAATTTAATAGACTAATCAACTTATTTAATAAATGGTCTAACGAATCAACTAAAATAGCTTGTTTTATGCAGGGATTAGATCCTAATAAGATATACAAAAAACATGAGATAGATGAACACTGTTTACATAATAACATCAGATTATCTGACGTTACATTTGATAAATCAGGAAAATCTAATAAATATGGAGATATTATAAAAGTATCTGGATATAATTATTGTTTACACCCATGTTTGATTGAACAATATGTTAGATGTTTCTAATTAGCGTCAGGTGTCATCTTCTGTTAATTTTTGTTTGTTATTATCGTACATGTGAGCCCATATAACAACTCCTATACCAACAAGTAATACTGGGATATAATATAATAAAACACTAATCTTTTTATTATTATTTCTAATATATTCCACTAATATAGCATCATTTATTGTAAATATACCCATATACACTAGCATCCAACCTATACCTCGTAAAATAGAAGGATTGATCATTTTCTTTATACTAATTATAAAAATAAAAACGATATATTCTGTAAATAATGAATAATATTTACAGAATATGAATTCTTCTACTTATAATAAACAAAATAATCAATCTGAATATTTTGTAAATCTAGATAATGATCTATTGTTAATTATTACAGAATTCATGACTTATAATACATGTAAATTGGTATCTACAAGTAAACAAATACAACAAAGATTCGAAGAGTTAGCTATATATTTTTTCTTAAATAAACAAAACATAAGAAAGTTGAAGTCTACATCTCATTCACAAATAACTAATATGTTAACATCGATGGATACAAAATCTTTAAAAGCATGGGGTAAGAATCGAACCAATTTAGAACGCGAATATTTATTTCGTCATTATTGTGTGTGTAATGATGTTTCACACATGAAACATATTATGTCTTTAGGAGTGGATATAGATACTGAACTATTATTTAATACAGAAAAGAAATTTTCACGCAGAGCTGGTACCCCTCCCAGACTTGTTAAATATACAGCTATACAAGAAGCGATAGCAAACAATAGCTTAAATGCTCTTAAATTATTAATACAATATAACGCAAAATTGGATCAATCGGAGTGTCAATGGTTCTTAGATTCGTATATAAGTATTTTTCATTATATACCTATAAATTTAACTAATGACGATGTACATATATTAGTAAAAACTATCGGACAAGCGTTGATATCACAAAACAACTTTTCGTTTTTATTCAATCTTAATTGGATTAATAATGAACAATTGTTTACACCTTTTATGGAATTGTTATATAATATAAAAAAAGGTACTTGTACAGGTTGGATGTCTAAGTGTAATTTGTGCGACGACGAGAAATGTGATATCAACGATAACCGTAGATATTTTTCACATGGTTACATATGTTGCTCTACCTGTATTAATTCATTTGATTGGTTAAAAAATGTTTCCTTCGATAAATATCTAGAAACTATGAAAAATATACATTTATTACAACAAGAAGATGACGATATGACTGTAGATTACGGAAATTATGATAGTGATTCACTTACATCTATAGACTCTTTTGCTGACGAATCATGGGATCATCAAACGTTATTTGGAATCACAGATTAATTTAATTTGTTTTCATGTTAAAAACAACAACATAATGATTTTTTAAAATTTTTATTTTTAACTTTATCGTTTTTTTTATAATTTAAAGCCATTAATTTTTGAGTTAAATCAACATTTAGTTTTTCGTTTGGTATAGGTATATTTATAAATGTATTATCTTTTAATTTAAAAGATGAAATTTCTTCTAAATTATCAAACATTGGATTAGCAACAGCTGAACAATAAGTACATTTATTTTTATTAGGTAATTTTTTGGCACATTCTATACAAATCGCGTGTTGACATAACGAAGTGAATGTACGTGGTTTATGTTCAGAAAATTCGTCAAGACACAAAAAACATTCATATGAATACCATTCCATTTATTGTAAATAATTAATTATATAGATTATAAATAAAAGATGTTATATGTTGGTTCGTGTAGATATATGTATTCTTATAAATGGAGATATTTCCCTGCTAGATTACATACAACCAGGGAAATTTTATTTTTTTTAAATAATATTAATAATATTCAAAATATAATTAATAAATATCCATCAGAGCTATCTGATATAATATTTGGTGATATATGTAACCCAGTATTATTAAAACAAACTAATCATTATATCAATACTATAACTAAATCTGTTATATCATCTATAGAAAAAATAATATTAGAAATTAGTTCGCGAAAAATATTATATTACAATGATATTCCTATTAATTATTATTATGTTAATTATTATAAACGTAACAGACATTGTATAGATCTTGAAACGAAATATAGTTTAACTGAACACATTTTAACTGATGATGAAATTAATAAAGATTTAACTGACATTATTAATTTGTCAAAAAAAATATTTTCTAGTACTATTCAAATTCATATTATTCCTCACTTAAATTTAAAAACAAAAAAAACAAATAAATATATATTAGAGCGAAATAAATTGACTATTTTATTAAAAAAAATATGTGTAGAAAACAAAATTAATTTCCATAATATTGGTGAATTCATTGAAAATAATAATGACAATTGTTATATTGAGGATTATATGAAAGATTCTACTCATTATAGTAAAGGTTATGGATTAGTTAAGCAGTATTTAATAGATAATATATATCAAGTTTAATATTTTTTCATTTAACCAGTTTCAGAATTAAAATGTCCGGGTTTCTTTTTTTAAAAATACTCATATAAATACATTGGAGTTAAATAAATAATTAATTATATAGATTATAAATAAAATGACAAGTCAGAAAGCTTTGCTCTTATCTATTTTTATATTGTGCACATTGATGTATTTTATCTCAGGGTTTGACAAAATAATTAATTTTAAAACAAATTCCACTTCTATTCAAACAAAAATCAACTTGGACTCAAACATCGTGTCTGATATTTTATTAATTATTGCTATAATTATAGAAATACTTGCACCTATATTAATAATAGTATCTATGTTTAGTGGTCGTAAATCATTGGGAATGTACTCTGCTATATCTTTAGCAGTCTTTACAGTTGTTGCAACTTTATTGTACCATTTCCCTCCTACACAGAAAAAACACTACCATCCATTTATCTCAAATATGACAAGTACAGGGTGTATGTTATTGATCGCCTATGTCTTTTACACATCTGAATAAATAAAAATGAATATTTTTAAAAGTTACATAATATTTAGGTAAATTATAAGGATGGATCAAGCTAAAACAGTAAGCCATGAAATGTTAAATATGAGAGGTTATAAACTAAAAAGCGAATCAGAAGACAGTAGTCATAGAATTTTTTCAAATGCTGCAGGTCATAATATAATTGTGTTTTTCGACACGCATGAAAAAATAAATAAAAATATATTGTCAAAATATAATCAACTAATGAACGATTTAAATATCAAAGAATCTATATTGGTATATTCAGGTACTATTACAACCACGACATCTAAACTCATCGATGCGTTAAATCAAAGTAAACAGATACAAATATTTAACATAGATGAACTAACATTTAACATAACGAAACACGTATTACAACCTAATTTCGAAAAATTATCAATAGACGACAAGAACGAGGTGATAAATTTATTAGGTAGAAAGATTCCTATAATGAGGTATAACGATGCAATATCTAAATTCTACAATTATAAAAAAGGAGATATTATTCAAGTGACAAATAAACAGAACGTAATATCATATAGAATTGTTAAATAAAAATGATATAATTAACATAATAATTATATCATTTAACAAGTACACTTATGTCGGTAAGCAATGAATATAATGCATTATCTTGTGTTTTAAAGATAGAATCTAACATACGAGTTATTAACAATCTAATAAAAAAACAGTATTCAGACGATAAATGTTCAAAAAGAGTTACTTATCAAGTAATTGGTGATATTCTTGATAATATGAAATTGAAAGATATAGTAGAAAAACTGAAATCACGTAAGTATAATTGGAATCACCATAGTTTCGATAATGAAAAATATGCTTTAGAGGAACAAGATAGATTTATAGAACACCCGTTTGAAGTCGAAGAAGGTGTAGTAGTATGCAAATGCGGTTGTAAAAGAGTTTATAGTTACTCGAAACAATCACGTAGTGCTGACGAGCCAGCAACTACATACGCGCATTGCACGAGTTGTGGTAGACAATGGAATTATAGCGGTTAATCATAAGGAACAAAATGTTTTTAAACCTTTAGTATTTATACATTTATTTCGTGTACCACCTAATTTTTCTTGTAGTATACTACAGTTAGGAAACTCAGATAAGGTTTTAGATATATTTTCCCTATGCCAATCACCTACAATAATTATATATTCGTTTATATCATTATTTTCCATTATTTTTGTAATTACAACAAAATCTAAAACCATAGCCCATGCCATTTTCAATGATGAATGAATGTTATTTAATGTTATATTAACTTTGTTTTTTATTTTTAATTGATCTACAACTTTGTTAAAATCTCCTTCTTTTGTTTTTGAGTAACTTATTTCAGTGATTTCTATTACTTTGTTGTATATATCGGTAAACATTGAATTTAATTTTCTGATATATAAGTTTAATTGATTTTTGTAAGGATGTTTATTTTCTATAGGTGATATGTTTAATAATTTGTCTTCAGTATAAGGTAGTACATAATTATATAAAATAGGATTTGTTTGTTGTATTAATAATGATTTATTTATATCGTTTTTTTTACTAAGAGAATCTAAAATAGGTTTAATATACAAATTATCAAAATTGTAGTATAAGTCCCCTTGTCTCTTCAAACCTCCTTCATTTTTATCATTTTCTTTTAATAGAATACTTCTGTTGTCAATGTTATATACATATTTTTCAAACATTGATTCATCAATTTTTTTGTGTACATCTCGTACAGCTTGTGACCCTACTTTTGGAAGATCATTATAATTAAAAAAGGAAGGAGCTTCCAAGAACAATCTACAATTATCGTTGTTTTTTAATCTATTAATTGAATAATCTATAACAGATATAGAATTTTTATTGCATTTGAAAATGTCTTCGTGTAATTCTCCTATTATATTTATTAATTTGTGTTTAAAACTATTGTTATAATTCTTGAGTGTAAATTTTTTGGAAAGTGGTTTTTGTATAGTCTCTTTTATCTGTACAAAATTATGAACAGAATCTATATTTGTTATTTCATTATCATCGCATACTACTTTCTTATTATCATTTGACATTTATTAATTGTTAATATATTTCTAAATATATTAACAATATTTCATATAAGTCGATAAACAATGATTCCCCTCTACAGTTCCTAAATTTAATTTAAATGGGATTTCAATACCACAATGACTATATACATAAGGATGTTTAGGTCTTCTAAAATTGGGATATACGGACGGTGGTGTCTCCGTGAATGTATCGTCTTTATTAACTATTCTATATATATAAGGTATTTTCTTCGTAAGTTCTTGACAAAATTGTAAGTTACCGATTCTAGGTGTACCATATACGTAAACATAAATGTTATCTACATAGTCTTTTATATCATAGCTAATAATACTGGCCATAGAACCACCCATGCTATGGCCACACACACATATTTTACATTCTTTTTGTAAAGTTTTTACAAATTCAAGAATGGAAGGCCAAATCATATTATAAAGATTAACAAAACCTTTATGGATCTTTACGTTATTCTGTTTTAATATACCAGGTTTGTTTTCATAATTACATTCATTAATAGCTATTTGACTAGACTTTATATTATTATACCATTCTAAATATGTGTTATAAGATGTACCTCTAAAACAAATAAATACAATGTTATTAGACTTATGTTTCCATATTTGAATAAAAGGGGTATGGGAATCATAACTATTGTATATAGAGAGTTTTCTTTCCATGTATCTTATATTAGACATGTCATTATTATAAATTTTACCTATAAAATTTAAACAACCACTTGAAATATATGTGCTATAATTATTTGGTATATCGAAAGGATTAAAATTTACAAAATCATCAGAAATTTTTATTTGACATTTAGTAAACAAAGCATTCTTTATAGATTCTCTATTGGAAATTATTATTAAAATGGTTATAATTCCGATAAGAAACACAACGAACAAGACAGTTACACATATTATATTTGGAATTAACATTTATTTATAATAATATTATTTATGATTAAATATTAATTTGTAATTAACATTTATATAAAAACGATATATATATATAAAAAATGACTACTCACGGAAATATTTCAGATGAAGATAGCGAATTTATAATCGAATCTTCTAGCTCGGATGAAGAATCATCTCATAACAATTCTGACATTGATAGCAGTGAATTAGAAACTCATAATTACGAAAGTAAAATAAATCAAACATGGAAAAGAAAACGGCTTCAATCAGAAGATTACAGTAATTCTACTAAATTAGATTATTTGAATTCATTAAAACGTCTTCATTTGGATAATGAAGATCTTAACACGAATGAACTAATCAAGTTGTTCAAAAAAGACAAAAGTTCTAATGTTAATTACCAATGGTTTATTAACACAATAGAGGAGTATATAAAGTCTGTTAGGTCAAAATCTAGCGTTAGATTTTCAAAACTTTACTCTCATTTGTTTGAGCGAATACAAAAGTTAAATGAAGACTATATGGATATTGAAGAAGATATTGAAGAAGATAATGAAGACGACAATGAAGACGACGAGGAAGATGACGAGGAAGACGAGGAAGATGAGGAAGACGACGAAGATGAACAAAGTCACGAATCTTTTTTCAAAAGACATGAGATAATACTAGAAGGAGGTGAAATACAAGAGTTGTTAAATTCTTTATTCAATATCGATAGTAAAAATCCAAAAATCAAAGAAGATAATAATCGAAACGCAAATACATTTAAAAAACTTTTATCAAATATGAACACGGCCACACCTGAAAAAGAGGAAGAAACGATGATATTTTTCAAAAATCTACCAGAAGATAAACAAAAATATTATATTGATCTTATGACAACTTTAAAAGACAATTTACAAACAAATCATATAAGTGAAATACCATATTTGATCAGATTAATGGAGTTTAATATTGATGATACAACCAAACAATCTATATTTCAATATATTCTTAATTTCCAAGGTCTTTCACCTGGATCAGGTGAATATAATAAGAAGAAAGGTTTGGTTAATATTATTAAAAAAATACCGTTTGGTAAAAGGTGTAAATTATCTAATGAATTGGAATTAATAGTAAATAGTAATCAAAGTGAATATATTAAGAAGAATAATAAGAGAGTTAGATCTGAAAGAGGTGTAATGATAATGAATCATCTGAGTAAAGTTCAAGAAGATTTCGACAGGGTTATTTATGGTCATCAAGAAACAAAAAATCAAGTATTGCGATTGATAGCATCAACACTTGTGAACAGAAATGAATCAAAAGGAGGTGAAAGATTTGCGTTGGGTGGACCTCCAGGAACAGGAAAAACACAAATAGCAGCTGAAATAGCAAAAGCTTTCGGAAGACCATTGGTAAGAATAAACTTGGCTGGAGCATCTAACGGAGATGATTTAGTGGGTCATGGCTACACATATGAGGGTTCAATGCCTGGTAAGATCGTAAACTCTCTAATCGAAGCAGGGTGTAACGATCCTGTTATATTATTTGACGAATTGGACAAAGTAAGTAAAACAGCTAAGGGAGACGAAATAAACAATGTATTAATACATATCACAGATAGTACCCAAAACCATGAGTTTCAAGATAAGTATTTATCGGGTATTAATATAGATCTAAGTAAAGCTATTATGATATTTAGCTTTAACGATGAATCGAATATATCTCCAATTTTGTTAGATCGAATGAAGATTATAAATGTAGATGGGTATAAAATAGATGACAAAGTAATTATCGCACAAAAACATTTAATACCTTCTATCAAAAAAGATCTTGGAGTAAAATATACAAACTATATATTTGATGATTTTATTCTAAGAGATATTATAAATCAGTATACATTTGAAGGAGGGGTTCGAAAGTTAAAAGGTTTGATAACAGATATATTTATGGAATTAAATTTACGTAGATTAACAGATAAGAAAGTGAATGATCAAGATATAACAGACAATATGTTAATTACCAAAGAATTGTTGAGAAAAGATCTATTTAAGGATAAGCGTCATGTTCGTCATACTATGAGAAGCGAGACAAACCAAGTCGGTCTGGTAAATGGTTTATGGGCTAATAGCTATGGAATAGGAGGGCTTATCCCGGTAGAATCGTATAATATCCCTACACCAACGCCTTTCGAACTACAATTAACAGGAATGCAAGGTGATGTTATGAAAGAATCTATGAAAGTAGCAAAAAGTGTTGCTTGGCGTCTTGTTGATGATACTGTAAAAGAAAAAATTAGAAAAGATTGGAAGAAAGTTGGACCAACAGGTATACATATTCACTGTCCTGATGGATCTACACCAAAAGATGGACCTAGCGCTGGTGGAGCTATAACAACATGTTTAGTAAGTTTAATGAGCAATAGAAAGGTAAATCAGAATTATGCAATGACAGGTGAAATAAATCTGAAAGGTGAGATAACAGCCATAGGTGGTTTAGAAGAAAAGTTATTTGGTGCCATAACTGCTGGTATAAAAACAGTTCTATATCCAAAAGAAAACGAAATTGATATGCGTAAAATCAAAGAGAAATTTCCGAATATATTTGACAATAAAGAAATCAACAAAAATGCTATAGAAGTTATTTCTGTAGATAGAATCGAACAAATTTTAGATAAAGTGTTAATTTAATTTCTATATAGAATGATTAAATATAAAAAATATCTAATCATTCTATATAGAAATTTACATAAAAGGAAAAAATCCTTTCATAATAGTTGAAATCATACTTGTTCCTATATCAACTTGGACCCCTCCAACCACTTTAAACGCGCTCATCGCTGAAGCTGGGTTAGCAGCTATAAAAGCAAACATAGTAATATCTTGTTCGCTTATTGTTTGAACTTGCCCTCCTAATGACAAAGGAGTATACAATCCAAGAATATTTTGTATATATAAGGAAAACCAACCTATTAAGTCACTAGTATTGTATTCACCTATATTTGAGAAAACATCTTTCAAAGATTCAATATCGTAATAAGCATCTTTAACATTATTTAATAAAGTTTCTCTCATTCTTTGATTACCAGATAATATACTTGTTTTTTCGATAACTGTCATTACAACTCTGTCTTTATTAGGACCAACATACGCAACTGTTTTGTCGCCACATATGACAAAATGATTTATTACTTCTTTTACAAAATCGGATGCTTGTGATGCTGACATACTTACTAATTGTCCTATGAACTTATAAAAATAACGTACGATTTTACCTGTATGGACTAATGTTCCATCAGCTAAATACGCAGCTATATTTGCTAATACGTCACTTCTAGCTACAGTTTGCACAAATTTAGTTACTATTTCAGGTATAAACGGTAATAGTAAACACATACACCACCTAAACGTTTCGTAAAATAAAATTAAAGCGTTTCTGGTAGCAAAATTACTCTTTTGACTTAATACTTCCATTAATACAGGTTCGATCATAAACAATAGAATACCAATTAAGACAACTGATGTGAATAAACCTAAGTACATCATGGTTCTTCTAAAAGTTTTTGTATATTTAATAAGAGCTTTTATTGTTTTGAATGGTAAATAAAATAAAGATGATATTGATCTGTTAAGTTGCTGAGATATTTTATATATCATTTTATCCTCATCTGTCTTCAGTTTTGTAGAGTTAATTTTTTCAGCTTTACTCGACAATTGCGCGTCTATAGTATATAAGTCCTCTAACAATTCTACCTCATCTGTTTTTAACATATTGAACATCATATTACTAACTTTTCTAGTTGAAGTATCTACATTCCATAAGTTAGAAAATACATCGCATAAAGTTTTATCTGTTTTAAAACTACAACTTCCACTAGTTGCTTGTTTGTCTCGTTGAGTACGTCTTCTACCATCATTCCAGTCGCATGTTAGATAATTTGATTCACATGATTCTTTATTATTTATAGATTCACAATCAACAGTTTCTTGTGTTTTACATCTTCTGGCTAAACTTTCAAACCAAACAACACGAGAATATTCATGTAATTCAGTTTTGTTTATCCATTGTTGTATATCCATTTCATATGAATTTACATCATCGGTTTTTTCAAATTCCGATAATGCTAATTTCATTGCTTTTTTATGTCCGTTATTTGTGTCTAATTTTACGTTAGTTGATTCACTTGTTTTAATAATTGTATTAGCCGCACGTATAGAATCTATATTTATTTCATCTGGAAATAATTCTTGTAACATAGTTACTTCATCTTGTGTGTAAGCTCTATCTTCTGTAACATTTATGTCTACAGGATCTATATTAGTATCTACATTTGGATATAATTCATTTATAAATTCTATCTCCTCTGATGTAAATGGTTTTTCGTAACTTGTTATATCAATTGGTTCAATGTCTGACTTCATTTTTTTTGCTCTTGATCTTGTGGTAGGTGCGAATATAGAATCAATAACATCTTGGTCTTCCTTAATTATACTAATTTCTTGATTACTAACATTGAACCAATGTTCCGAGTTCAAAATAATTGAATCAAGAATATTTTCCATCATTAAAGTCATATTTTCATCATTTTTTGCCCAATCTTGGTTCATAGCATATTGATAGTTTTTAATCCTGAGATTAAATAACATATTAATCTTATTAATTACTTCTGTCTTATTGTTATTGTTGAGAGTTGATAATATTTCTTGTTGTTTTTTTCTATAGTCTATATCAGTTAAGATAGTTTTTAAATTAGATTCTAAAGATGTTTGCAAAGTGTTTAACATAATAGGGGATTGGTCATTCGAATCAAGATTTACTAATACATATTCATTTAATGCGATTAAAGTATTTATATTTGAAATATCTTCAACTTTTTTTGTTGTATTTGTAGATTGTAACTGTTTTCGTTTCATATATAACTTATTTAAATCGTTATTGATAATAGTTCTATCACTTGACATTTTATTTTATATAATATATTTATTTATTTTGAAAAATAAATATATAAAATAATAAGATTATCTGTTGAGATCTTTAAATCGTTCTTGTAGATCGGACAAATTATCTAATGCCTTATCTGAAAACATAAATTCTCTTTCTTTTGATCTCTTATCTAGATCATTATCTGAAAGAGACTCGTCAGATGAAAGATCTAATTTATCATTTCTATTTAGAGAATTTGATAAAGTATGAGCAATATAAACCGGGTCTTCTTCATCTGATGAAGAAGACCCAGGACTTCTAGACCTTCTATATCTTCGTTGGATTTTTCTATCTTTTTTTCTATTTCTCTTTTTTCTTTCTATCTCCGGAGATTTTTTTCTTTCTATCTCTGGAGATTTTTTTCTTTCTATCTCCGGAGATTTTTTTCTTTCTATCTCTGGAGATGATGAGGACATTTCCTCATCATTTACTTTATCTTTGATATCTTTTTGTTGTAATTGTTGAGATATATTTTTAATTTTATCCATTATTTTTTCTTCAGTTCCTTTGTCTATTAACCAACCTTTTAAATTTGAATTCCATTTAATGTTCATAGCTCTAAATATAGGTTTAAACTCAGATATGTTTCCTTCTTCGATTACTTTTACTAATGTGTATTTAGTTCGAGTGTGAAATGATAATTCGTTCATTTTAATATAAATATTTTATTTCCTTAAGTCTAAAAAATACAAATTGATTTTTACAAATCTTTTCTTAAAATAAAATAAGATCATGTCTAGATTTACAATGACACCTAAAGAAGGAATTTATTTGCCACAGACTGATGATTCGTTTCAGAAATTAATATTTGAAGTTCTGAAACGAACTGGTATAACAGATAAGAAAATTATGATGTTTTTAGACGAAAGTAATATAAAATATTTTCAAACAGCGTTTACTTCCACAACAGCTGAATTAGATGTTAACTACGAAAAGTTTGAACAATTAGGAGATGTATCAGCAAATAAATTTTTAGTATATTACATGTGGGATAGATTTCCGAATCTTGATAACGAAAATGGCGTGAAAATAGTAGCAAGACTTAGAATTAACTATGGAGCAAAACAGTCTTTCTTTAAAATAGCAGAAGATCTAGGTTTTTGGCCATATATCAGAGCTTCAAATGAAGAAAGATCTAGAAATAAAAAGTCTTTGTTGGAAGACTGTTTTGAGGCTTTTATAGGTGTTGTTGAATATCTAGGTAATAAAATATTTAAAAGAGGAATCGGGTCGATACTTACATATAATATATTAGAGAGTATTTTCAACGATATACATATATCTTTAAAATATGAAGATTTGTATGATTCTAAAACTCGATTAAAAGAATTGTTTGATTATGAAAAGACAAAGTTAGGTCAGATTAAATATACTTCTACTCGTAACCCAGATACAGGAATATTTGAGGCGTCAGCAATAGATAAAAAAGGAAGTAATGAAGTTATTTTAGGAACAGGATCAGCAGCTAAAAAAGCGGACGCAGAACAAAAAGCTGCTGAAAAGGCATTGGTGTTTTTGAAAAAACAGAACATATATAAAGAGATACCTATAGGTTATGAATAATAAACAGTTATTTTTATATATATTGAAATATAATAGATATAAAAACTTAAATCTATACATATGAGTCTTACTTTGTCTTATGACTTTCAAATAATGAACAATGTTGTTAATATCAGAACCAATATGAATTTTATCAATAACCACACCCATCCCCTCCCCTACAACGATGATCGTTCAATATATAATAAAACAAAATTTGTTTTATTATTTTATAAAGGAACACACACACCTGGCGAATATCAACAATGTGTTTTCTTGACAATGTCAACCCATGTTGGTTTTCTAGATTTCGTCTGTATATTTACCTGTTTCGTCACTGTTCTTTTGTCCCATCTGCTTGTCTTCCTGTTAGTCCATCTTGATTTCCTTACTACAGCATCCTCTGTTTTTATAGGTGGTCCCCATCTTGATTTTCTCACAGGAGCCTCCTCTGTTTTTACAGTTAAAGGTGGTCCCCATGTTGATTTGATGATAGGGGGGGTCGATGTATTTCTAACAATGCTAGTTTTATCTGCTGGCTCTTTGCTAGGTCGGTCTAACGGGATTCTAAGTCTGTTGTAATACGAAGAATATGTTTCACCCAAGCTTGGGTGGAAAAAACAACAAGACGGTGCATTTTTTTGTGATACGACAACACCACCCATGAGACAAACCCTCTTACATTTAGCTCCAGTAAAACAGGTTTTGATGTTCAACTCTTTTCTGCTATGAGCATATCTACAATCTTCTTTTGTACATTTGTATCTACCAACAGACTTACACATAATTATCCGATCAGTTACATTGGGTTTACTCTTGTGTCTACATGTTCTGTAAGAAGATTTGTTATACATAGACTGCTCAATCCCCAGTGCGATTTTTTGTTTGATTTTCTGAGCGCGGCTAATAACATTCCACCTTTTCGAATGGTGTGTTTTAGAGGGTTCAGTATCTTTCTCTGCATGCTGAACCGGATCCACGAAATCCTTTTTCTCGCGAACCATTTGCTTAAACATCTCTAGTTCTTCTCTTTTGAACTTTTGCCATTCAGTTTCCTCTACAACAACTGGAGGTTGAGCTACTTCAGAATTTTCTTTTTCCAACATCAGCTTTCGTTTCTGAAACTCTAATTCTCTCGCCTTGGCCTTTTCGAGTTCTAGTTCTCTAGTCTCTTTGGATTTCAAACGTCTTTCCTTACGAGCTAGCCTGGCCATTTCCATATCTTTTTCTGTGAGTATTTTAGATTGTTTAGAAAGAGCCACCTGATTTTTCGATCCACCGTTTCGTCTGTGACCCCAAGCGTTTCTAGAAGTGTTCGTTGCCTTGTTTCCTTTCTTCCAAGTATAATACTTGGAACTAGCCGATGGTCTCAGTTTGATTACTTTTACAAGTCTTTGTGGACGATAATGATAACCGATCAAACGAAAGTACTTGAATCTGGAAACCAACCCCCTGCACATTTTTTGAATAAGGATCGCATTAGTGATCCTGTTATTCATATGTTTCATCACTTGTTTTACTCTTAAGTCCCCAAGTTCATTGAAACGACGAAACTCTTCTCTTTGTTTTTCCCGCTCTAGCTCTTCTTTTGTTTTTGGGTCAGGAACACGGGACCCGTCTTCATATGTTTTCACTCCTGTTTTAAGACAGGTGAAAACATTGAGCTGGTCGAATTGAAATTTGTCTGTGACTATTGGCTGCTTGTTTGTGACTATTGACTGCTGTATCACGCTTGTTGGTGATTTAGAAGAATATTGAAACTCTTCATCTGAGAACTCTTCATCTGATAACTCTCTAGTCATATATTCCTCCTCTTCCGCACAATAATTGCATGTGCATCCTCCCCATCCCCCAAATATGTGTGAATTTTGATGTTCTACGAGACGATTTTTAACTGAAGGCCTACAGTAAACTGTAGCAAGTACCCCCTCAGAGAAAACAGCGCTCACTGTTTCTTTTGTTTTTCCTGGTTTTGTTGTTTGGAAGTCGTCGACACTAGCGTGCCTCGAAAATCTCTACCCCCAGGTACGGCGGAATCACCGAAGGGCTTCAAAATCACAACTGAGGTCTCCCTCCTGGCGTGATTTGGTCCAGATCAATCCAGTAAATCGGCAAGAGCTACAACAGTTGAAAAGACACTCGACACTTCTTGTCAGTCCAATCACTCTCAGTTTTTCACCTTAGTTCTACATTCCAGAGATTGATGTTACCTTTACGGGCGGTGTCATATAACTGACATATACTGAGAATCAATGGAAAAAGCAGGATCTCTACTTTCGTCTCCGCTGTATTCGAACCTGGATGGTTATCGGTTTGATGTTTGAATTAGTGTACCTCGCCAAGGACTAAAACGATACACCCATCAACCCGGTCCACCCAGAAGATCACAACAGCGGCCATATCAAACAATACATGCAGTAATATGTCCTTTCCCGATCAGGCCATTTACTTACTCAATGGGTCTAGCACAAAAGCACCCCCATCTACACTATTTGATAGAAAAAGTTATCTCATTTTCAATTTTATCACCCTTGTTTGATAGGGATGTAGTGATTTATTTTAGTTAGTTTAGTTAGTTTGTTAGGACAATTTTCAGATGTGTGTTGTAAGCTCCCACACGTAATACATTTACTCCCATGCCATGTTCGATTTCTATATCTCTTCCTCATGTATGGTATTGATGAACGTGAAGTCGTCATTTCTTTTTTACTATTTTTCGAATCTTTTCTATCAAAAATCCAGTATAGATCGATGTGATTATTAAAATGATCATTACAATCTCCGCAATTATCAATTGATGACCACATAGCACGTGACTCTTGTTGTTTGTAATTAACAGGTGCCCATCTGCCAAGACTTGTTTTAACAGGTGTATTTTTAATAGAATTCAAGATCACTGTTTTTAAAATGTTAAACATATTCAGTCAGTTGTTATTTTTTGTAACATAACATAATCATATTTTCAATTTTAAAACTTTGAAAATGTTCAAAGTTTTAAAATTATCTATGAATTTACTTCAAGCCAACTTTTCATTATTTCATGACGTTCATGTGCTATTGACATAGCTGATTTTGTTCTAAAAAAATCGGGATATAACTTTAATATTTTATTTCGCATATGATATATAGCTTTGCTTTTTAATTGTTCTTCAGATAATCCTTGATTTTCTTCTATGTTTACTTCTCTTTGATATATCATACATCTTTTTATACCTATATACCCTAGTGCCTCGAGTTTATCAGCATCACTTACTACATTTCTAATTAAATGTTCAAGATCTGTTAAATTTTTACTAATCCCATATTCTTGTTCTTTGCTAAAACTAATATTATCGATAACACTTACAATAATGTGTATATCTGTTTGATTTAACATATCTTGTAAAAATTTTGTTTGACACTCTTTTATTTTTTGAAAGTTTGCCGTATTTTTATATTTATGATCACATACATCATGTAATAACGCAACAACACCAATTAATGTTCTTATAGGTATATTTGTATAGAATAAAGGATTTATTTTATTATCATCAAGTAGTTTTACACCTTCTTTATCCCATATATTCAACGCGTTTTTTAACACACATTTACAGTGTTCAATACCATGACTCCATTGTCTATTTTCTAAGACTTTATCTATAAATTTTATTGTCTTATTGATCAATATATCATCATTTTCCATTTTGTTATTATATTATGTTTTTTGTTTAAACAGAATATCATTGTTATTTATATAAAATGGAAAATGTTAATTTAATAAAATATATTTTATATATAAAATGAGAGAAAAATGGAAAAAAAAGAGAATGAGACGTTTGAAACGTATGAGAAGAAAAATGAGAAAACGTGCTAATTAATATTAATAAAATCGAGTTTATTTTAATATAATGATATTAAAATAAAAATGTCCAAAAACATAAAATATTTTGGTAAAGAATCAATACGCAAATGCCAAAAAGAAATAAGCGAGCGTTTAGGTTCTAATGTGCATACCCTCGCGTCTCTCATAGAGTACCTTAAGAAAAACGTAAAAGGGAACGATCATAATACTCATGACGTCGGTGAGGTATCAAAAGAGATAAAGAATTGGTTGCCGATGCCTGAAGAATATAACAAGTACATCTCTATTGACTCTAACAATCCGAAAAAGTACACTCGTAATCTCATTCATAGCGATGATAACATGGACGTAATATTGATGTGTTGGCCTCCTGGTTGCAAGAGTACTATTCACGATCACGATGCGTCTTCTTGTTGGGTTAGAGTTGTTGAAGGGACTGTCCATGAGGTTCAATACCAGCTTCCTAAACTGGATCGTAAGTTTTTAGATGCTGAACAGAAAGATCCATTTACTGTAATCGGTCACTGTGGAAATCTCAAGGTTATCAAGGTCACTGAGCTTGATAAAGGGAATGTCAATGGCACCTATGCCAATAACGATATTGGAATACACCGATTGGAGAACCGAACTTCCACTCTAGCCTGTACGCTCCATATTTACGCCCCTTCGCTGAAAAAAATGAAAATTTTTTCTGAGGATGGATTCGTACATGTACACGTGGCTAAAAGTCGAAATGGATGTGAAGAGGGAGGTTGTGATGACGATATGTGTAGAAAACCTTGGGAGATGAACATATTTGATGTCGACGCACGAAACAAGGACAATTAACTCTATTAAGGTAAACCACCATCTGCTATATTTAATTATATAAATTTAATAGCTTTATTGATAGTCTATTTTTTATATTATTATTATTTACATGTATTTGTCTTATAAAAGGAGCCACTTGTTTAGCTCCTTCAAGTACGTCTAATTGATCATCTACCAATATTACATCATAATTTTTTAAATTTTCTATGTTCATCTGCTGAATAGTTTTCAATATTTGTAGACCTTTTAGTTTACCGTATATATATTTGTCTTTGTCATATTTGTATGCTTCATTTAATATATAATAAGGCTGTCCTGACGTAACAACTAGTGAATTAAAAGTTTTAAAATTATTTTCTTGTAATTTGTTACATAATATAGAAGGAGCCCATCTCGATATATTACTAGGTGTATAATTATTACATACAAAATTTATTGGTCTTTTGCTAGCTGTAACGATACCTATGTCATAATTACTGTCAATACAGTGTTTTATAATTTTATGATTTTCTTCTTTAGGTATTGTAGATAATGTATCATCAATATCGAAAAAAACTATACCTTTTTTTCTTGTATTTTTTTTATGAGCAAATTTACTACGTATAACAATTTTTTCACTAAGAATTAAGGAAAATAAAATAATTACAGATAAAAAAATTACTAATAAAATAATAGTCAACATCATTATTTTATTAAAATAAAATAAAAAATTTAAACAGTAATTTAATTATATATAAAGATGTATTATATACTAGTCGGTACTACAATAACATTGGGATATAGTCTATATTTCGTAAACAAAACAGTAGGTATTAAAGATATAATGAAGAAATGGAGAAGAATAAAACTATTAAACAAATCAATCGAACAAAATGACTTTTTAGTTTATTGGATGTCAGTTAAATTGATATGTCAGTTTATATATATATGTATATATCAATATTTAAATAAAACTGTTAAACTTATAGAAAAAGATACATATGAAGTTAAATATATTATCTCTGGTCAGGAATATAAGATGATAGTAAAACCTAGAAGGGGTCCGAAACCTATATTACAAATTATAGGTGATGGTACTGATGACATAACTGATAAAATATTGCCTTATGTAGGTCCAAATTATAATTGGCACGGAACAAATATCAAACCAAAATTTTTCGGTTTTGATACATTAACATTTGAATATTCAGATGGAAAAAGTCAAACAATTAATAATTAAACATTAATTGGATATAATAAAAATGCTCAGTTGGAACAAATTATACGATAATATTAATAAGTATAGAAATGTAATCTATCATTCTATACCCAAATGTATATCATTCTTGTATACATGTATTAATATACCAAAAAAATCTACAGAGATTCCTTCTTTTATATCAAGTGTTTTAATACATACGTTGTTTATACATACTATATCACCTAATAAAACACAGGTGCCATTGTCTATTAAAGATAAATGTGTTATTTTGATTAACCTGTTATTAACCAAATTTACTTCAGATGTGTTTATAAGAAGTGTCGGTGACAGAATCACAAATGTATCAAATTACAATGATATAAATATAAAAGAAGCTTTATATCCAGTTTTATGGGTTTTAGTTCATGAAATTTATTTTTTTAATGTTCATAGAATTTTACATCAACCCTTTATATATCGTAAGTGCCATAAAATGCATCACAAGTTTAAGGTAACATCTGTTTTCACTTCTTTCTATTCACATGTTTTTGACCATTTATTTGCTGTTATTTTAAGCGTGGTTATAGGACCCTTTTTACAAATGTATATTTTGGATGTTTCTGTTTCGACACCTGTTATTTCCATTTGGTTTGCCTCATCTTTGATCACATTTATATCATCGCATCATACAATAATCGGAGATGATGATATTACACATGGAACAGAACATTTTATTCATCATCAAAAATCACAGTTTAATCTGGGTAATTTTGGTTATCTTGACAAATTGTTAGGGACACATGACTATTATAATGAGTATTAAGTTTTATAATTATAAAACTTAATACAATATTATTTATATATGAATATCGTTATTCAATACATTTCGTTTCTGATCAATTAATGATATATTATGTTTTCTTTTTGAATATTCGTTTTTAACCTTTTTTACATCTATCATTGGAACACGTGTAATACCTTCCCATTCTTTTCTTTTACCGGAAATATCAACTTTTATTTCGTCTGGGAAAAATGATTTAATTGATGACGGAGGGTCTGTCAATATACTACGTAATGGTTCTGCTATTAGTTTGTGACTTGAGGGTGGTAACACAGAAAGTAATTGTACAAAAGGAAGAGATGGTTTTGTATTACCATATCTGGGCTGTTTGTAGGTATCAACATATTTACAAATCTCCGATGCCATAGGGGCATACTGATATTCAAAATACCAATTCCAACATGGAACACTTTCTGTGTAGTAAGTTAATACCCAGTGTAATCCCTGTATATATTTATGACACGTGTTTTGTATATCATCATTAAATTTTTCTTTATTATATTGGTTTATATAACCATTTATGTCTAATGTTACATTAGGTTCTGTCGCTTGTATAAATTTTTCGAGTAATTTATCTGGAAAACATCTAGAAACTACCTTTTCTTCAAAATTCTGCTTTTCAAACATTCCAATTACATTCATAAATACTTTAAATGATTTTAAGTTAATACGAGTTTTCAATTTATTTGTTTTATAAGTAAAATGACCGTTTACTTTGCAAACTTCTTTATATATATCAATCATCAATTCAATCCCGTCTTTTATAATTTCTATAGAAGGTATATGAGGTAAAAAATCATTACCGACAAGAAAACAAATAAATATAAAGTCATCTATAACGGTTTTATTATCAAAAATATGTTCTTTCGAATCCCATTTTAATTTTTTTAATAAGTCGACGTTACATTTTTTTATGTCAATACAGAAGAAATCATTATCAATACTATACATGTCATCTCTAAGTATAAAGAAATTTTGTTTATGTGTCGCTAATGCAAGCATTATAAGATCTGCATCTGGGCCGTTTATACAAAAAGTTTCATCGTCCATACCGTGTTTTTTTATATAGTTTATCGCTTTATGTTCTCCTTCACCTGGTACCTTTTCATCCGAAAAAACTAAATCAAGACCTTTCCATTCGCTTTTTGTAGATTTATTATGCTTTAAGTAAGATTTTATATAATTAGATAATTCATCCATAAATATAGTACCAGGTGTTATACAATTAGAATCAAATTCAGAGTCTGTATCTCTACCTGGTGTAAAACGTCTTTGTCTTTGCTGATATTGCTTACTTCTAGGTGCTGGTCCATCAATACATAATACTACAGATTTACTAGGTTGTGATATATGTATTAAACCAGAAATGGATTCGCATATATCTTTATACACTAAAATTCTGTTTTCGCTATTATTTTCTATAATTGCTTTATTATTAGTCAATAGACTATTATTTTCCGATGAAGACCCGTATTTAAATATTTTTTGAGCACTTTTGTGAAATATACCATTTAGGTCTAGTAGTAAAGTGTCAATATTGATGTCTTTATCTCTTAGTTTATCATCTTTACTTACATTATGTATATGTTGTTTGAAATTGGTTTTCCACCAATAGAAAAAGTGTTTGATTCCCATTTTTTATTATTCATATAAAAAATAAACGAAGAATACAATTTTAAATATGTTCAAATATGAAAAACATGTTTTTGCAATTTAAAATTAAAATTGTATTCTTAGTTGTAAAAAATAATAACAAAAAAATAAACATGTCTTCGTCAACTACAAATTTACCATTCAAAAGTTACTTTTTAAACAATAGTAATATAGATAGGGTTAAAGATACTAATGATATAGACAGGAATAGAAATTATCTTATCATACAAGTTGAACAATTAACAAATGAGGTAAAAGATTTACAACAAATTAACAATGAACTTACAATGAAAAATAACGATTTAGAAGAAGAACACGATACGTGGGATGAAAGAAATAGGAATATAAGAAACGAATTAAAGAATTTAGTAGAACTTAATAAATTGTATGAAAGTAAAACACACATTTATAAAAATAATAAAAATTATAAAGATGAAGAGAGGGATAAGTTAATGTATATGATTTCAAAATCCTATGGTATTGTATTTGGTAATATATTGAGCTATATGTTATATATATTTGTAACGAAACAATATGGGTTATTGATATTTATCTGTAGTTTTATACCTATTTATATTCTTGATATATACTACAACGTAATTAACTATAGAAAAATTATTTCTAAACAAAAACTTGTATTATCCTCAGAATCTAAGGCTATAGACACAATAAATAAAGACATAGATGAACTAAAAAGAATGAACGACTGGGTAACTAATTATATTGATAGTTTATAATTTTTTTATAAAAAAATTATAAAGTTAAAGAAAAAAATGAAATGTTTGTGTGATAATAAAAGTATAAATAAATGGCATCGAAAGTTTCAACAACAGAATTACTAAAAAATAACATGGTAGACGCGAATGATGTAGTGTGGCATACTCATGTTTCGATGCTTCAACCAAGAGGTAAATTTAATTTTAATAGAAATACTTTGGAAAAATTCTGGACATGTTATTGTGACGAAATGTTAAGTGTTGATACTGATCAGTTTATGTTTGGTATAGCAGAAAAACCTAGTAGATATCTGCCTGTATTAGTGGACGTAGATCTTAAAATATTGGAAACAGAGCAATTTACAATCAATAATGAAAATCATTTGTATACTTCACAACAGATAAAGGATCTTATAAGCATATATCAAACTGTACTTAGAAATATTTTAGAAACATGTTGTGAAGAGGATTTACATTGTGTTGTACTAGAAAAGGATATATATTACATAAACAATTACCAAAATAGATATATAAAAAATGGTTTTCATTTACATTTCCCAAATATATTTTTATCTAAAGAAGACCAAACAGTTCATTTATATGCTCGTGTTAAAGAAGAAATAGATAAAAAAAAGTTGTTTGCTAACTTGGGTATAGAACAGTCAAGTAGTGTAATTGATAACTCAGTATGTAACGTACCTTGGTTATTATACGGTTGTAGAAAATCAGAAGATTCTAAACCATACTTATTGACAAAAATATATGATAGTAATCTGAATGTATAAGTTTAGATGAAGCGTTTCAAGATTACAAGATATATAACGATGACGAAGAATTGATAAAAATACAAGGAAATACAGAGTATTATTTGCCTAGAATATTAAGCATAGCACCATATGGTAGATCAACTAATAGCCTAAAAGAAGGTTTAGAAGTTCTTATTAAAACAACAAAAAATAAAGAATCAAATAGAATACGAAAAAAACATTTTAACCAGACTTCTATGTCATGTGAACATAATCTAAAATTAGCTACCAAGCTAATGACTATGATTTCTAGTTACAGAGCAGATGATAGAAATGAGTGGATTAATATCGGATGGATATTATTTAATATAGGCGATGGTACAGAAGATGCTCTAAATATATGGTTAGATTTTTCTAGATTATCTGAAAAATATGATGAATTAGCCTGTATTTATCAATGGGAACGTATGACAAAAAAAGATAAGACTATAGGAAGTCTAAAGTATCTGGCTAAGATTGACAATCCTGATAAATACAATGAATTTGTTCAAGAACAAATAGATCCGTTACTAAAAGCTTCTTTAAACGGTTCACATAATGACATAGCTAATGTATTATGGGCTTACTTTGGTGATGAATTTAGATGCGCTTCAATTAGTTCAAAGACCTGGTATCAATATAGGTCAAGCGAACATAAATGGGAAGAAATAGAAGAAGGTGTATTTTTAAGAGAACAAATATCGAAAAAATTAGTAAAAGATTATGTCAAAATGGCTAGTAACATAATGGAAGATTTCGGAAATGAAATGGACCAAGCAAGACAAGCTAGTCTGAAAGTAAAGTTGACACAAATAAACAAAATAATATGTAATATGAAATCCGCGCCTTTTAAAAATAATGTAATGAGAGAAGCAGCTGAAGTATTTTATGATCGTAATTTTAAAAATAAGCTAGATCAAAACGCGTATCTTATAGCTTTTAAGAACGGTGTATATGATTTAAAAGCTAACACATTTAGACCTGGTTCTCAAGATGATTATATTAGTAAAACTATACCGATTGAATATAAAGATTTTACCCCAGCTGATACAGCTGTAATAGATGTCCAGAATTTTCTAGAAAAAATATTTCCAGATAGCTCGATACGTACTTATTTCATGGATGTATATTCTGACATATTTGTAGGTGGTAATAGTCAAAAAAAAGTATATATGTGGACTGGAGACGGAGATAATGGCAAATCAATAGCACAAAATTTTTTCGAAATGATGCTTGGAGAATTAGCTATAAAGTTTAATACACAATATTTTACAGGTAAAAAAACATCTACTGGTGCTGCAAATCCTGAATTATCAAGAGCTGCTCCACCTGTTAGACATGTAACTATGGAAGAACCAGACGCAGATGAAACGCTTAATATTGGGGAATTAAAGAAACTATCTGGAGGAGATAGTTATTGGGCAAGAGACTTATTCGAAAAGGGTAAATCTACGAGAGAGGTATTTCCAATGTTTACACTAACATTTATATGTAACAAATTACCTAAATTAAAATATTCGGATCAGGCAACCTGGAATCGTATACGTGTTATACCATTTGAATCAACATTTGTTGATGCAAATGAAGAATGTCCTAGTCAATATGAAGAACAATTAAGACAAAAAAGATTTCCTATGGATAGAGACTTTAAAGGTAAAATACCTGGTATGATAGAAGCATTTGCATGGTATTTATTGCAATGGAGAGCAAAAATAACTGTAAGAACTGAACCTGAAAAAGTAAAAGAAGCAACTGCTATTTACAGAAGACAAAATGATATATATAGACAATTTATAGAAGAATGTATTGTAGAGACTGTAACCGCTTCAATTAGCCTTACTGAAATGTATGCTCATTTTAAAGAATGGTTCAAAGAAAGTTTCCCTAATATGTCCTTGCCTATAAAGAATGAGGTAAAAGAATATTTTGAAAGATTATGGGGTGATACTGAAAGTGGATGTAGATGGTTAGGATACAGAATACGAACATTACAAGATGATATTGATTCTGGTGACGCTCTTATATTAGATGAAGATGATTTAATTGAATATGGTAATTCAGTTTTATAATTTTTTTATAATATATACATATTATAAAAATGGGATCAACAACTTCTAAAACATATAATAACAAATGTTCTAATGATTTAAACTTTAAAGTTTTTCTCAATAAACTAAAATTAGGAATTAAGGGTCATGTACAAGATAATTGTAAAGAAGATCTTGTAGTGGCTCCAGATAAATTTTATTACGCAAATGGTATATTTCGGTTTAACAACCTTATTAATGGTCATTTAAAAAATAACAGTTACGGTGACACCCACTTCAATTGTAATTATATGGGACCTAACCCTAATAATTTAGCCATAGAATTAATCTCAGAGGGTTGGTTTCCTATATCATTATCTGATTATGCTTCGATGATACATGATATAATGTATGAGTTGGTTAGAAATAAAGATGATGGATTTAACAGTGATGAATCACTTAATAATAACTTACAACATGTTGTAAGTAAATTTGGTGAACCTAAAGAAAACACAACATTTGCTAAATTATTTCTCTCAGGGGGTGATATTTTAAGAATCACAGCTGTAGGCGAAAAAGGTACTTTTTGGAAAAAAGATGCTAAAACTAAAACTAAATTTGGACCGATTTATGAACAGGTAATTAACACTTTATTACAAGTACCCCCCGAAGATAGAGTGATAATTGATATAGGATATTTAAATGAATGGATTAATTCTGACGGTATATTTATATTACCTAAATAATAATTTATTTGTATTTTTACAAATAAATTATTCTATTTTTCGTAATTCTTCTATTTTATCATTCTTTGTTTGTGTTAGAGGCCTTTTGTATTCGTTTGAAGATCTATACACATTATCTACCCCTTTGTAACCTGTATGAAAAAACCCATGTAAGAAGAATAAATTAGTTTTATCTGTTGTTATCTTCCAAGATGTTCCAGACCAATTTCTAGGAAATTTTTTATTAGGAATCCATCTAACATCTTTCATAATATCTTTAAGACCGTCACTTTCAAGTGTCATTTGTTCTTTAGTTGTTGATGTAAGTAATTGTTCAGGTTCACCTAATCCTCTTTTCCAATTTAATCCATCATTTGAATATATAATCGACTCACTTGGTGATGTTGATGTGCTATCCACGGCTCTCCATATATAATATCTACCCTGTTTATCTGGATGATTTGCTGGAATCATAACCATTTCTTTCCATACTCTATCGAAATTATCATTAGAAAAGGCCGTATTACCTGTACCTATAACTTTATTATCATCATTTAATTGATCAATTGTATACCATGATATACCATCATCACATGAGTATGCTATCTTACCATTTTCACTTGATCCTTCACCCACGACAACCCATTCTTTCCCTTCTTTAGCAACAGATTTAACAACCCCTACATCAGGTGTTAATATATCACCATTTGGTATCTCTATTGTTCCTTCTGTAGGCCCACTCTTTACATAAGGAAATATATTGAAATACTTTTCACTTTTAACAAATTCCGGAGCTATTGTATTAGGCCAGAAATAAAAAGGTTCGCTATAATTATCATACGGAGTTTTAAGTTCGCAAAGGTCTGTATAATTACCCTGACATTCACATTCGCCATTAACTAATTTGGAGTTGGCACCGCAACTAGGGCATGGTTTGGATTCACATGCTCTTTGTTCTTGTTCACCGTTTTCAGCTGAACATTCTTTACCATTGTGCTGTGCTTGAGTTGTCACATTATATGTTCTTGTTTGTTTTCCTGAACCACATATGGCATCACAATCTCCATAATCGGTCCATTCTCCGATACAATCAATAGGACATGGCTGTGTGTTACATTCTTGGGTTTTTTCTTCTTTGTCTTTGGCTGGACATTCCTGACCATCTCCTTGTTTCGGTTGAGTTACGTTATATATAAGTTTTTCTGTTCCTCTACCGCAATCCTTATCGCATTCTGATGTAATAGTCCAAGAACCTTCACAATCTATATTGGACAGACAATCATTTCCACCATATCCATCAGGGCATGTGTTACAGTCGTCTCCTGACCAATTCCCTGTACACAAACATTGTGTACAGTCTTCGTTATGTTTTTGATGTTCATTACATTTTAAACCACAAACAGGACAACTTATATCTCCTCTTCTCGTAAACCATTCATAACCACAATTATGGCAGTCATTGCGATACTTTTTTTTATTACTTGATTTACAAAGGCATAAAACGAAAATAAACGTAATAAATATAAACATAAAAATTGTTACATGTGTACAACCATTCATTTATTTATTCACATTTTTTATTTTTATCACATAGTTTACCGTCATCACATAAACATACAGAACAATATAATTGTTCTTCAGGTCGTCTTGTATATAATTCTTTTGATTGTACCCAATTACCAATACATTCACAATCACAATTATTGATGTTTAGTATTGTATTTTCGCCTGTACATTCTATATTACAATCATTTGATAGGGATTTTGAATTAACATTATTCAAAACTGTAGCACTTTCGTTAAATTCATTTTCCGCAACAGTGTTATTATCTTTACTTTTCACAATAAAATATACAATAATCCCTGTTGCGGTTAAGGATAGTACAGATATTAATATTATAATCAGTGAAACATTCATTTATTTATTGTAATAATAAAAATAATAAATAAATATGTTACAAAGTTATACGGAATTTATGAATAAAAATTGGAAATGGATTGTACTGCTATTAGTTATTAAAATATTATTTATTTGTTTTTTGTTTGTTTTTATGTCGAAATCTAAGCATATTATGTTCCTAAAAAAACATTGGTTGTGGTTTTTTATACCTTTGGTTCTGAAAATAGTTTTAATTATAATAACACTTAATATTGAAGATGAACATGATAATGTTAAGAAGATCTCTTAAAATATTGTCCAGGAACAGTTTCCAAAAATTGCTTCACTTGATCCATATCCAAAACATCTGTATATAGTTTTTTGATTTTAGGATAACTATCGAAACATCCCGGTTCCAAATCTTGTAGTATATTAAGACCCGCACAGACACAATAGTCACCAGGTGTATATAAATTCGAATCTCCTGTTAATACTTTTTCTAACCCAATAAGCATATTTTGTATTTTTCCGTTTGTTGAAAATAGTTCATTCATTGCATTGACACGATCATCTGTGTATTGAGCACGGCTAAGTATAACATGCAAACTATCTGTCCATTGAATCTGTTGTTCATTTTGTCCAAATTTTTCGATATTAGCAGCATCCCATCCAAATCTACGAGCTAAATAACGAACTATCGCCATTGATTCCGAAATTATAAAACCATTATCTTCTAAACAAGGTAGTTGTTTCCATGCAGACAAATCATTTTCAGGTAAATTATTCCATTCTTCTGTACCAGGCCAGGGATAATCTGTTTTAAACACTACTTTGTCAAGACATGACATACCAGCAAGTACAAAACCAATATACATATTCCTTGATTTTATTCCACCCCAATATTTAAAAATTGGTTTTTCATCAGAAGAACAAAGGGATGTTCCATTTGGACAAGAGTCACAACTATTATTTTGTTCAGAAAAAGCAGACATTTATTAAAATATCATTATATATTTAAATATGCAATGATATTTTACAACTAATATTAAAAAATGATTTTAATATTAGTTATAAAATAAAATATAAAATGGATGCTAATACATCGATAAAACATATTATAATTATAATGGATCAATCAGGAAGCATGTCTGTAATGGGAGATGAACCAAAAGAAGCAGTTAATATTTTTTTAAATGAACAAAACAAACAACAACAAAAGGTTGTTGTTTCATTGTGGTTATTTAACCATAATTGTATTAATATAATGAATGATAAACCTCTCGATGAATCATTGAAACTAGATTCATATAAACCGGAAGGTATGACAGCCATGTATGATGCAATAACAGAGTCAATTAATTCAAAGAAAAAACAACTTGAGGATAGTAATCAATTGTATAATTGTGAAGTATCTTGTGTAATAATATCAGATGGACAAGACAATTCATCTATAAAATCAAATATGAAAGACGTAAAACAATTAATTACAGATATGGAATCTAAATATAACTGGTTATTTGTATATTTAGGCGCTAATCAAGATTCCTTTTCAGAAAGTAAACAAATAGGTATAAATATGTGTGGAAACTTCGATCAGACAGTTAAAGACGATTTTGTTAATTTGATGCGACAGACTAGTGACTCTATATCAAAAAAAGAATATCAATTATTCAGTACAGGTATTAAAGAAGGAGATATAAAAACTACTGAATTAAATCTAGCTGATTGTGAAAAAGAAATTTCTGATTCTATACCCCCTCCTCCCCCTCCAATTTGGTCTAGAACAGAAGAATATGAAATATTTTCTCCTAATTCCCTAATAAATAGAAAAAATTAAATTTTAAATTTTCCGTCTTTTAGATTATAGAAACAATATGAACATATAAAATCGTGTTCATTGATAATTGGGTGATGTCTCTTCTTTAGTAAATCGGTGTTGTGACAGTTTTTACACCAATGTCTTTTACATTCTATACAACTATCAACAAAAGATGATATATTATTTTTATAACAAACTGTACATAAACACAAAAAAGTATTAATATATCCTAAAACATCCTGTGGAACACTATCTAAATAGGTATCTATTGTATGTTCTTTCATTTATTTATTATTTCTCATTATGAAATAATAAATATTTATTTATTAGTCAATCCATTTGCGTGTTTCTGTATTCCATTTACTAACTGTTTTGCCATCTTTTCGTTTTAATAATTTACATTTTCTTAGTTTAACACGGTCAACCCCTCTTATATTCCCAGGAAGCCATGAATCTCTTTTATAAAATGTACCTAATTCATTTAAATCGGATTCCAAATCATCTGATGATGTTAAAATACTAGGATCCCAATAACCATTTTCATTTATTCCTTCAGAAAGGTATTTATCATGATCTTTATCTTGTACATTATAATGTGATTGGTCAGGTACATATACACCTGTTAAATTTTTATCACCTGGTAACGTAATATCTTCGCATTTTACCAAATCATTACTATCCCAACTACCACTCCACCACAATGCATTTGAACCGGTTGTATCGTATTTTTCACCGTAATCTACGAAATTTTTACCTCCGAAACCTTGACATATTGGATATCCATCTTCTGTTTCTTTACCACATATAACATAATCATGTAAACCGTTTATTTTGTCCCATTTACATACACGTTTCCAACCTTCGTCGGTATGTATGTCACCTGAATCTTTATAACCAGTAGGACACGGAAGTATTTGGTTTCTTAAACCCCAAAAATCGAAGAAATTATCACCAAAATCTTCGTTATTTCTACCTCTGGAACCACCTGAACCATCACCTACTATTTTATCTCTGTGACAAGTGTCTTTGCTACAATAAACAGTGTCAAAAGGTGTTACTATTGCCTTATCCCAACCTTCATTAAGACCCCATACATGAGGGTATTTTCGAGAAGTTATATTTTTTGTAAAAGTGTTTTTATTAATATTATTTTCATTATGTAAGATATCATTGTCTTTTATTTCAGCAAGAACTGCGGCGAGTTCTTTTTTATTAAGCATTTGAGAACCTTCTGATATATCTTCATTCATATAATCAACAAATTTACTTTTATTATTTAATTGATAGTCAAAATATTTAGATTGAGATTTATCATCTATAACAGGGTGCCATCCTACATACAAAGAGGTATCATCAGATGCATTTTGTGTAAATCCAGATTGTGTAGATAAACTGTTCTCTTCAGTCAAATAAGTGTCAGAATATATCTTATTCATCAAATTATTATCTGTCAACCATTTTTCCATTATTGTAAATTTATTTTCCAAATCACTAAGAATTTCACTGCAACTACCAGTTGATTCGCAATTTGATATTTTAGTGTATATTTCTATAAATATTTTGTAAGATTCTGTATTATTATTTTTTCGTCGTAATACAATATTATAAATTGAACTTTTACGATTTTTCATATCTTCTCTTTCGAATTCAGGCTCCAATAATTTTAAAGCCTGAAAAAACAAATTACCTGTATTATCGAGATCTCTATTACAGTATCTCCATCTAGGTATTGTTCTTCCTGTTCCTATTATATTTTTTTTAGGATTTAAATATCCCATATCAATATGTTGATCCAACAATGATTTTTTAGATAAATAATATGGTTGCGGCCAATTTTTTCTGTTATATATAGGTACGTTATTCTTATCTTCACTCAATGGCATTTGACTTGGACATAAATCGCTTACAGCACATATTGGTTGATGATGTTTCAATGTATCTGTATCGAATATACTTGTATTGTATTTTACTACTTGACCTTTTAGATTTATAGAATCATAAACCGGAGATTCCGAGCAACCACCTGGAAGACCATGATCATAACCACCAATTAATGATGATTTAGAGCATGTGCAAGGATCTATACCAAGTTTCTGGCCATTGGTTATAATCCATTCTCTATATTTATCAATATCGTATCCGTCAAAATATGAGGGAAAACCAGGATATGTTTGTCCTTCTTCTATATAAAACACATCATTTTGTTCAAAAGACCAATATATGTCAATAGTATTGGCAATGTCACTCAAATTTTCTGGTTTAGGTGACAACTTTATAGAATGCTTTATATCAGGGTTTTCCATGAATAAAATAGTATTTTGTCTATTTCTTTGTTTTGCATTTGTTAATTGTATCTCTTTAATTTTAGATTTAACATCATCGCATATTTGACTTATTTCAACCGATATATCATAAATAGTCTTAGGTGGAAAATGATCTAGACCTATTGATATTCCTTTGTATAGTACTTGTAAAATTTGTTTAGCAGGAAATGGGATATCGTCTATAAGAGATTTGAAAAAAGATGGAATCTCTTCTTTTAATTTTTTTGTTTCCTCTATAATATCACTTGCTTTACTAAACTCTAATCCTCCTATTTCTTTTCTACCTGTTATTGACTCTAATCCTGATTCGATCATTTCTATATTTGTATCAACCCAATCAAACCCTTTTTTTGCTTTATCTTTCATAGATATTAATGTATCAATGCTTTCTTTAATTTTTATAATATTTCCAGAGTATTTGCAAATTTTTAATAAATTATCAAAATTTAATTTTATATCCCCATCCAAGATTTTTCTATCCCATTTAGGACCACATACAATTTCTCTTCCACCGAACATGTTTACTAAACCATCTTTACATTTAGTAGGGTATTCACTACTACTTGATAATCTAGCTATTTGTGTTGGTAAATCAGGAGGGCAAAATTGTCCTCTACCTCCGATGGTACATTGTCCTGTATTTCTACATGGACTTGATTTATCTTTTGGGTTACATGTAGCGTCATAATCTATGATAAATTCCAACAGAAAGTTTCTTACACTATTTGCTATACGTGTTTTTACTTGAAAGCTATTTACACCTAATACGTTTGTTGAATACCAAAGATAGTATTTGCTAAACATTTCAAGGTATGTATCAATCTTATTAGTATTAACTGTACTTTCTAACTTAGGTCCATCTGTAGTAATAGAACTATCCGCAATGGGTAATTCAAATTGTTCAATTAAATCGCCAACATTGATTTTTCCAGGTCCAATTAACTTATCGATTATCTGTTGTAGTTCTTCTTTTGTTTTTATTAAAATACCAAAATTTATTATCATCTTAATAATATCTATCAACTTACCTTCTGTTTGTAATTCATTTACTTTAGTTGATATATAAGCGAGTATTTCATTATAATATTTATCTACAGATTTATATAATTTATGACAACTGTCATCTAAATAACTATTCAATGCATTACTCAATACATCAGCAGATATAATCGAACCTGCAATTGATTGTTTTCCACCTTCTTGATCAAATGTAGATGATATTACAGTTGATAATCGTTCTTTACATTGGTCATTGTCCCCTAATGTTTTACATAATACAGATCCCCATGCGTTATCACAGAAATCGGTTGGTTCTGTTATATTATCAGGGAATAATTTGGCACATACGCTATCTACGCAATTTCCATCAACAACACTTTTAAAACCAGTAGGAGAAGACGAAGTTGCTTCACTTATTAACGCGTCTGAAGGAATTGAAACATTAACACTATCAGAAATTTCTGCATCGGACTCGTCTACATCTTTTGGAGAAGGTGGTGTATCATCAATACCACAGACAGATTCTGTAAATATATTGATTGTCTTTTCTCTTTGATCTTTACAAAAAGAACTATCAACGTTTTCTTTAGCGGATAATACTTGTTTAATATATTCTTCTCTATTTGGATGAATAAATAAGAAAAACACTGTTTTCCAGAAACTATAATAATTATCGTTATCTTCGCTTACAGTAGAAGACCAAGGTAATTGATATTCAGGGTTGTTAGGATCAAACATAATTTGTTCTCCGTTCTTACAATACCATCCTTTTTCATTTGTAGAGTGTTTAACCCAAAACATTTTACCTGTAGTCATATCACGTTTGAGTGAGAATGTTCCTGGTTCAGGTGTTTGAGATTCACAAAACAATTCTTCCTTTTCACATAATGGACAATCTATACACTTACCGTCGCAATTATTACAGGTTGAACAGTCAAAAGTTTCTTCCTTTTCACATAATGGACAATCTATACACTTACCGTCGCAATTATTACAGGTTGAACAGTCAAAAGTTTGTTTTTTAACAGACGATTTAAAAAATATTAAATATACAACTAATGCAATGATAGCGCAAAAAATAAGAGCTGTGATTATGGATAATATAATACGAACAGATGTACTTAGCATTTTTATTATAATAAAATATTTTATTATAATAAAAATGCTAATTAATTATATCGATGTTATTATTTCTTTAATACCTATTATATCTGGGTACTTTATAATTTCTTTATGTAAAATGGATAAACAATCAGGTGTTGATGTTAAATTCAGACCCGACCCTGTTTCTTTCTCTATCATTTGGCCTATTTTATACATACTTATAGGTGTTTCATGGGCAGTATCTAATAGATGTAATAAATTATACAACATATTATATACATTACTAACGTTGACTCTTATCACATGGGTTATTATTTATAATAACTGTGTGATATATTCTAAAGATAATAAATTTATTGGATGTTTTATTATATTAATTTCCTTAATATTGTCCATAATGACAATTACAAATGGACCTCATCTTTCTAGATTTTTAATGGCTCCTTTAGTTGGTTGGTTAATATATGCATTACTTATGAATACAACAGAAGTGCAAATGTCAGTTTAAGTTTGTTCTATAATATATTTATATTATAGAAGAATTATATAGTAATAATTTTGTCAAATATACCCGTAACTACTTGATGTGCTACTATAATAACAGTTTTACCTTTAAAATTTTCTTTAATTACCTCAAATACATCATTTGCTAATTCTTGATCTAAACTAGAAGTGCATTCGTCCAGTAGAAGTAAAGGAGTATTAAATATTTCTGCTAACGCTAATGTAAATGCTAGAACAACCCTGGATAATTCTCCTCCGCTTAGCATGTTTATATCGGATTCCATACCTTTGTGATGTATTTGTATATTAATTTGAGGTTTAACATTCTTCTTATTGCTTTTAAATGTCATCAACTCAGCTGACATTAAATCATTGACAAAAAAATGTTCTAAATATATTCTTGCGTGATCATTTATGTTTTGTATTAAATTAGTTATAACAACACTTTCACTTTCGAGTAACGAGGTGTATAATTTACACGCAGCAGCATATTCTTTTCTTGTATTGTTAATACATAAATAAGTATCATTTATTTTCGTTTGCATATTATTATAATTATCCAACTGTCGTTTCATTTCAACCCATTCTTTTATAGAATTTATGGTTTGCTCTTTACTTATTATTTTCTGTTTTATGTCTTGTAACTCTGTATTTTTTTGTTCGATTATTTTTGATTTTTTTCTCAAATATGTATTTATTTCATCAGGATCACTTATGTTATATTCATCTAGTAATTTTCTGATTGTAGAGTCTATATTATTTATCTTTGTATTTAACGTATTTATTTGAATATTTATACTTTCTTGTTTGTTGTATTCAATCGTATATTTTCTTATATGTGATTGTAGTTCATCATAAGACATATTGTCAACATTATTTAATTCATCAAATGTTTCGTCCTTATCAAAACTAACAGATGAATTATTAGTTTCTAGTAAAATAGATAATTCACGTATATATTTATCATTTTTCTGTTTCAATATAGTAATGGATGTTGAGAATTCATTATTTTGTGTTTTTTGATCTATTTTTTTTATATTGTTTTCACATATGTTTATTTCTTCTTTTATATTGTTGTATTTTTGTATTTGACGCGATATGTCGTCAATATTAGTACTGTTGTGTGTATCAAACAAAGATACAATATCACCCAATCGATTAATATATTTTAATACATTTTTAATAATGTTTATTTGTTCTTTTATAGAGTCGATATCTAGATTATCAGATATAATTTCGTTACTAGACAGTAGCTCTATTTTATTATCTTCTGTAAAATGAAAATATGAGTTACAACCTGGACATTTATGCTTTTTAATACTTATTGTATGTTTGTTTATTTGCTGATTAAATTCTAATATTCGTTTTTCCAGAGTTGTTTTATCAGTAATAGAATATCCAAATTGTTGTACTTTATTTTCTATTTTACTTATTTTCTTCATGTTAATAAGTTGTTCGGATGATTCGTTCAATGATTTATTAATCGACTCTATACTTCTGTATTTTTCATATATTTTATCAAGTTTTTTTTGATATTTGTGTTTCATTTGTTTCATTTGTTCAATTTCTTTTTCTTTCATATCTTCAATTAATATATTATTAGACTCTATATTATGTTCAAGTTCTTGTATATCTTTATTTACAGTTTTCCATTTAAAATATCGATTAAGTGAATTAATAAATTTCTTTGTTATTGGATTTGATTTGATAATTCGTCATTCAAGTTATCACGTTCTATAAGTAAATCAACTCGAAATTTCGAGTTCGAATCTATTTCTATTTTCAACTTATGTAATCTATCTATATCTGTGGTGTAATTCAAAATAACTTTTGATATGTTGTTTGTATTACAGTTTAATTCATCTATGTCTTGTATATATTTTTTCAATATTTGTTCATTTAACGTAGTATTTGATGAGTCCAAACAAGATGGCATTTCAACGTATTCTGGTTCTTGATGTACATCTTCGATATTACACAATGTTTTGTATTTAGATTCAAGGGATATAATTTCATCGTTCTTTTCTTTGATATTGTTTTTACATTTCTGTTTTATTTTTTCTAAGTCTATATCGCATAATGAAGGAGCACATTTTTCCAGAAATGATAGTTTGTCATATGAATTCATTAATACAAACGATTTTATAGCATTCTGAGGTATATAACCAGTTATTTCAAAACTTGTGCCCATAGTTCTATCGATTAATAATTGAGCTTCCAATCCAGATAAATCGTTTACAGTTAGTCTACTTGGATTTTTTGTTCGTGTTATGATTAAATTATTGTATTCTAGTATAACTTTACAATTTGTTTTATCGTGTGTTATTATCTTGTGACCTACTCCGTACAAAGCAAAATATATTGCTTGTAATATTGTACTTTTTCCTATACCTGATTGTCCTAATAATAACGAAATCCCTTCTTTATCGAATTCAACAGTTTTATTGTCATGACATTTTATATTATATAGAGTAACCTTCATGTTTATTATGTTTAATTTTAATTTATAATGAAAAAATCGATTTTTTAATAGAAATTAAAAGTAGAATAATAAAGATGCCAAAAAAGAGCAAAAAAAACAAAGGTCATAGACCTGAACAATCAGTCAGGGAATTAGAGTATGTAGAAAACGGCGAAGAATATGCTAAAGTCATAAAATTACTAGGAGATAGGAAAGTAACGTTGATGAAAACTGATAGAACAGAGATAATGGGTGTTATACCTGGAAAATTCAGAAAAAGATGTATTTTTAAGGTAAACGATGTTTGTATAATGAGTAATAGAGATTTTCAAATAGATAAAGTAGATATTTTACACAAATATAACGATGCCGAAGTTAAAAATCTAATACAATACGGAGAAATACCTGATTGGTTTGCTAAAAACGCAATCGATATAGCAGCTAATAGTGATATTATGGATGACGACGGATATATATGGAAAAATGAAGATGAAGACGAAGAAATAAATTTCGATGATATATAATTTTAATACATTAAGTAACTAATTAATGAAGTCAATACAACAGAACCTCCTATTATCACAAATAACTTAATATCTTTTTTTTTATCAACTTTTTCATTAATGTTTTCGTTATTATTTTCGTTATTATTTTCATTATTATTTTCATTTATTTTGACATAATTATAAAAATACCAACCGGCAAATACATATTTTTTAAGATCCTGTTCTGATAGATTATGCCTTTCATTTGAGCATATATTCTTCCTAAATAAAAACGTCATAAACATTTCTCCTGCTGTTATCATCTCTGCTTGATTAAGCTCTGAATTTTCAATTGAGTCAGCTATATTTCTAAAAAAATCAATTAGCTGTTTATTCGTATTCATATTTTATATCTTATTACTTTATGTTTAAAACAGTAATAAGATTTATTCTAAAACCTCAGGAGGACCTGCAGATGCGTTATTCTCTTTTATTTTTTGTAAGATAAACATGATTCCAGGACTGTTTCGAGCTTTTTCTACTAGTTCTTCTGTTGTACCTTCTGTAAACATTCGTTCAAGTAATTGTTTATCAGTGTCAGGTAGCATATCGATTTCAGGAGGTAACACAAGTTGGTCGTGCTCATCTATGACTGTATTTGTTTCATCTTTTACCGGTTGTTGTTCGGATGGTAAAATCAAAGTTTTCCAATTATTTCCTAATTCAGACTTTGCAAAATTTTTCTCGTCTTCTTCTAAATCATCTGGATCCAAACCATCTCTGATTTGTACTTTAATATACTCTAAATTTTCTTCGTTTTCTGTTTTATAGTTTGATATATCAAACCATTGAGAGTTTGTATCAGAATTCTTCATAGAAGACAATATTTTTGTAGCAGCCATAGCAGACTCACATGGCAGGTTTTGAAAGGATGCTTCTTGAATATCTTTCATATTATCTACTTGATTTGACATCTTTTATAAATAAGATGTATTTTTTTAAATATGTGAAATAAAAGAATACTATATATAAATAAAATATGTCTATCAGTACTTCATTAAGAAACCACAAACATTTTAATCAACTAGATCTTCCAGATAATTGGAGTGGAGCTACAAAAGGACCAAGTTTACATGAGTCTAAACATATAAAAAAGGAGAAAAAATCATATTATACAAAGGAAAGAATTAAAATAGAAGATAACCAGGATTGGATAAGGAATGTAGATGAACGTATTTTAAATAATCAGGTATACGGTCACGGAGGTTTTATAAATCAGTATGCACGTGGTGTTAATAAATTTGCAACTATTGATTATGGTAAAGGTGGAACGACTGTGTTAGGACCCTTAGGTAAACCAAAGGAATTGGCTCTAAACGAACAAATTATCCGTCGTTCTAATTATATAAAAGGTGATTCAGATGCTCTTTCAAGGCAACCTGTTTTACCTGGTAACCATAACTCAATCCCTTCAAAAAATATGTTCATGTTAGCTTCTAATGATCAAAATAAATTATCAATATCAAAACCAGACAATGGTGTAATTTTAGAAGAAAAATTTAAATTAAAAGATACTCAAAATAACATAGCGTCTGTTCAGCCAACTCTTGTATACAATATATATAAGAAAAGAAAACCCGATCTAGATCAAAAGTCTCATTTGACAAATAAAAACGTTCACGTTAATATTCAAACAGGTAAAGATACTCAACACAGATTTGAGACAAATAAACATCACGATGTAGATGTAAATATACTTAATAACAAAATGAATATAAAAGACATTAATACGGGTAATATAGCTAAAGATAAATTTAGAGGAGATGTTAAATACCAAGAGTTGATTTCTATGTTGAAAGCAAAAAACGTTAGTAGTAATGTTTCGAAAAATAATTTATATAAAAAAGTTGAATCAGATGTACCATTACAATTAAGAAATACATTACATGCATCTTTACCCGAACATATATATAAAAATGGTAATCCAAAGAATCTGAATTCTCAACCATTTAATAATTATAAAACAACTCGTAATCAACAAACTGTTAGTAACATAATACCAACCATAAATATAGATAGAAATAAACAACATCATAATACAGAATATGTAACTAACAGAAAATCATTAAATATGAATCACACAAATCATCATTCAACTGTAGTCGATCCAGGTAAAATATGGAGGAAGTAATTATGTTTACATCTATTAATTAAGATATATGATATATCTTAATTAAAACTAGTTACTTGATTATTAAACATCGAAAAACATTTACCTTTTATCACCCCAGCATAGCAATAGTGTAACAATCGACGCAAATAATATTGTATGTAAAGTATATCCAAAGGCTGTAGGAACATTATCATCTGATAATGTTTCAATACCTTTATCATTCATATTAGTCAATTTGTTTGTCTGTCTGTATGTCCATGTCGCGGAGAATAGTAAAAATAGAGTCGCTAGAAGTACAATCTGTACAATTACAGACCAGGTACCATCACAAGTTTTCAATCCGAATAATTTTCCAAGCATTTTTATTTATATATAGATTTTTTTATTTTTTTTAAATAAAAAAATCTATATATTGTGTACAAGATTATGATAAAAATTATTTTCCACTAGACGGGTTATTTTTATTTAAGTATTAAAAATAAAAATACTTAAATAAAAGACAATATGACTGAGAATACTAAGAAAATTAAGAATGTTATATTAGATTTAGACGAAACATGTATTCATGCAATAGGTTTTGACGAAATGTCAGATGATGAATTAGATATTAGAGCTCTAAAATTTAAGTCTAGTTATATAGTTGATTTATATGAGGCATTTGAAAGACCTGGATTACAAGAATTTTTAGATTTTCTATTTCAAAATTTTAATGTAAGTGTGTGGACTGCAGCGAGCAAAGATTACGCTTGTGAAATAGTTGAAAATATAATAATAGGTAATAGACATGAGAGAAAACTAGATTTTATAATGTTTTCCTATCATTGTAAACTTTCTAAGAAAGAGAAACAAAACATGAAATGCTTAGAAATGTTATGGGATGTATTTAAATTAGATGGATATGATTCGTCGAATACAGTGATAATAGATGACAATTCAGATGTTTACAAAGGTCAAATGGATAATTGTATATCTATAGTACCATTTGATATATTTAAAGATCATAATAAAGAAGATGATAATGAATTACATCGAATCAAAGAACATCTTTTGTCTATTAAATAGGTCCAGACATCAATGAAGTAGTGTTTCTAGAATTTCTAGATAACGTATTTGCATAACTATCCTGTAAAGATGTGCGGTTATATAAATCAGATTGTAAAAATTTTTTTTCGGTTTGTTCTATAGTGTCATTTAAGTTATTGTTATTCACAGATGACCATCTACCTGATGAGTCACTAGACAGGGATGGAATCATAAAAGTACTATCAATATATGCTGAGTTTCTTGGTAAATATGTTCTATCAGTATTACTTGTAAGCATATTGGGTACATTTACAGATGACCAATTTGAACTATTTCTTTCACCTGTTATTTGGCCATCACTATATCTCATATTTGGATCAATCAAACGTGTTTTACTTATATGAGAAATATATTTAGACGATTCGTTTGGGTGAATCGTTACAGCTTGCCAGTTTTTATTACGTATAGGTTCAGTAGAACTATATGAAGGTGTCATAATAGGTGCTTTACTGTTAAAGTTTAAACTAGATGGACTCCATGATTGTATATAAGACGACATTCTTTATTATATAAAAATAAAATAGAAAATATTAACTAAAATTCTATTTTATTTTAAAGATGCCTAAGAAACAGATTATACTAACATTGAGTAATATAGATACAGAAAATATAAAAAAAATACTCATTGCAAATGATGATAACGTAACTAAGTTAAATGATAAAATGAAAGAACTAAACATTAACTCTACAAATATACAAGATCAAAAATTGTTAAATAAATCTTATGAAAAAACTGATATACACGATATTGGTTCAAAATCAGATGTTAATAAATTTTGTTTTTTAGGTAAATCAAAACAAATTCATAATTGTAATATAAGCGGAATTGACATTCATAGTAAAAAAAATATCGATGAATTAAATTATAATTGTTTTTGGTGCAAAAATAGTTTTAGTACATGTCCAATTGGATGTCCTGTAAACTTTATTCCACCAAAGGTAAGTACAACTTATACTTCTATAGCAAATAATAACACATATACGATAACTGAAGATGATAGATCATTGGATGACAAACATATATTCGAGACGGATGGTATATTTTGTTCATTTAATTGTTGCGTTTCATATATAAAAGACAATCAACATAATATAATGTATAACAATTCGTATAAACTGTTGTTATATATGTATAATTTATTTTTCCCTGGTAATAATGTAAAAAAAATAAACGAAGCACCTCATTGGAGAGTACTCAAGCAATATGGAGGAGATTTAACTATAGAAAGCTTCAGAGATCAATTTAATGTTTGTGAATACAAATATCATAGTTATATTTCTGATATATCAAGACCCCTTCGTCATTTATATGAGAAAAAAATACATTTTTAGTATCTCATATGAGATATATATTGTCTATTATTGTGTTTAACAGGTGCATCTAGCCTTTGTATACCCTGATTTGATAATTCTGGTATATGATTCCATGTTGAATTAAATTTACGAGATTGTTCAGTTAAATATTCAGTTGAAATTTCTCTATATAATAAGTCAATTACATCTTTCATAACTGTATGTATTATACCTTTTTCATAGTTTTTTTGCATATTTACAGGGTTTACTCTTACATTTGTTACCATATTAAACGCATTATTTATTACAGTTGGGTGTATACCATCCAATACATGTTTACCTACAATAGAATTAACTTTATTAACAACTATATCTGATATATATTTAATTTCAGACGATGACAGAGTATTTACTTCATCTTGATTCATTATACTTTTTCTGTATAGTTGATATACCGGAATAGACATTTTATTTATACTACAGTTATATTTTTTAAAACATATTTTTAACTAATTCATTCATATAATCTAGTTCATCTTGGTTTTTAGCTTGTTGTATACATATTCTATATAATGCATTTATACCTTCTTTATATTGATTATCTATTGTTACATTATTCCAATTTGACCATTTAGATATATATTCTCTTGATAAAGCAGTAGATGGTATAGATTCACATTTCAAGTCTTTGTCATTATGACCTCTTGCTACATAATTTGCCCATGCTCCTAAACAGGCACAATGATTTTTACTGCCTCGATTCGTAGACCAATCGCTTTGACCAGTTTCTTTCGCAAAGTTAATACCTTTACCGATCTGTTTTACACATATTTGATGAACACCGCCATCTAATTCGGAACATGTTCCGTCTAATAATTGAGAACCTCCGTATCTTTCACCCGGTTGACATTCAATTAATTTATTACCGAATATGTTTGTCTTCATTTATTTATTATAATATTTAAAAATTTGATGATATAAATTTAAATATGCAGTATTTCTTGATTTTTTCACAAAAGCATCGAAACTTTCAAAATTTAACCAAATATCTATCTATAGATGCAATCAAACAATTATTTATACCTCTTAATATAGACAACGTTGATATTCATCATTTCATAGCTTCATCCCCGAATATAAGTATAGATAGATTTCCTTCAGTTTTAATGGTTAATCATGAAACAGGTGATATAAGTAAATATGACGGGATAGAACAAACACTTTCGTTTATGAATTCACTTTACGAAAATTATATAAATCAGCAGTCCTCTTCTAATAATATGCAACAACCACCTTCCAATAATATGCAACAACAACCACCTTCCAATAATATGCAACAACAACCACCTTCCAATAATATGCAACAACAACCACCTTCCAATAATATGCAACAACAACCACCTTCCAATAATACACCTATATCAGATATATTTGGCGATACCAATTTATCAACATCCGAAAAACTAAAAAAGGAAAGAGAGTTACAAGACGAGGAGTTTAAACGATCTTTTTCTAAGACATCAACTATGTCAACAGGTCCTATATAATTATCTATATAAACAAATAATTATATATTAATAAAAAATGACTGAACGTAAAGTATCTATATTAACCCCTGTATTTAATCGTCCTGAGTTTTTAATTATGATGGTTCGTAATATAAATATCCAAGATTACGATAAAAAAAAATTAGAGTGGGTTTTATTAGATGATGGTCATATTCCTCTAAGTACCAATGAACTATTTTATAAATTAGAAGAAATGGTTAAACCAGTCAAAGTTAAATATGTAAGAGAAACTAAAAAAAGAGAATTAGGAGATAAACGAAATCAACTTGTAAAGCTAGCAACAAACAAAATAGTTATCCATATGGATGACGATGACATGTACTTGCCTTCATATATTTCTTATAGCATAAACTCATTAATAAACACTACAAATAAGATTGTAGGAAGTTCATGTATGAATATATTTTACCCTTATCATAATAATAAATGTGTTATATTAAAAAATAATAAAAAAAAAATGATACATGAGGCTACAATGTGTTATACAAAAAAATTTTTCAGATCTACACATAAATTCAAAGGTACTCATGCTGAAGGTCAGTATTTTTTATTTGATACATCTGATGATATAATTGGTGATTTGGATATTAAAAAAATAATGGTATGCACTAGTCATAAAACAAACACATACGATAAAAACCAATTTAAAGATAATGCAACTGAAATTATTGTAAAAAATAAATATATATTAGAATCGATGAAACTAATTAACAATATTTTAGGGACGACGAATGATTCACTATAAGGTAATTATATAAATTTATAAATTTATATAATTATTACATGTATGTGTATATAAACGATTCCTTATCTGGTTGACAATTACCGTCGCAACTAGCATTATTATAACAATCCTTATAATTCCTTTTTACACATTTATTTCCTCCCCTTTTACATACATTTTCATCATTACAATAATAAGACCATCCTCGTAAAGCTATCTGACACATTTGGTCATCAGCACCTTTTCTTACGCAGACATCAGGTAAGGGAAAAGTTATTTCTGATAGATCTATTTTGTTTGGCGTGGGAGCACTCCATTTACGCTTAGGTTTAGGAGGTGCTGCTCCA
>Ga0222719_10000267_pt1 | contig 52810 bp, 17 predicted proteins | sample C33_34DmetaG_FD_165039 | JGI IMG/M metagenome (GOLD analysis project Ga0222719, IMG submission 165039) | Estuarine water microbial communities from San Francisco Bay, California, United States - C33_34D | ecosystem: Environmental > Aquatic > Marine > Unclassified | place: USA: California...
TGGTTTTTTTTGAGTTATTTTTTTTTTATAATTACCACCCATGGGTTCGCTCATTCTATTATGCCATGCTGTATATCCTTTTAATTTTTTTTCATTATTTGATAATATATGATTTTCTCCTTTTTCATTTTCTAACACACAAAAATCTGAATAATCATCATTAAGTCCATCAGTATTCATTTTTTTTAAATAAAAATTGATATTTCCAGGATATTTAAATTCTATTTTATGAATTGCTTTATTTGACATAAATGTTAAAAACGCTGATGTTTGATATTCATTTGCAGGAAATACTTTTAACATTTCTCTTCCATATGCTTTAATCGTTATTGAAATATATACACTCATTTTATAAATATAAATATTAAAATAATTAGGGTATGTATATTAATAATTGAGTTAATATATTTTATATCGATCGTTTTCAAAAGACCCGCACCCTGAATATTAATATTAATATATTTTAAATGATAAATGATTTATTAAAAATAAATGTAATAAAATATATATCTGAAAAAAAAGTAGATTTTTTTTCACAAAATGATATAATTATAGAAATAAATTATGGAAATTATAAAATAAAATCAGATATAATATTAAATAATAATAATCCAATAATAGATAATGAATATATAATTAAATATAAAAAAAATATTCCATTAATAATTAATGTTTATGATTCTAATAATACATTTGGTAATGTTATATTATATAAAAAAATTATAAATAATTTAAAAAAAAAAGAATTTATTGATGATAATATTAAATTATATTATGAAATTATATATATAAATGATAATGTTTTTTTATTAAATTATTTTAACAGATTTTATAATAATATATTAATTTCAAAAATTAAAAGATTAAAAATAATTTTATTAAAAGAGTTAAACTTATAATTATTTTCTTTATATATAGTAACAAGTAAAGATGACAACAACTATTTCGGGAGGTAAAAAACCAGGTCCTAAAAAAGGATCTAAAAATAAACGTAAAGGTTCAAAGAAAAAAAAGTAAATTTAATTTAATTTACTTTTAATTATTTTTTTATTTATATATTATTATATAATATATATTTAGTTAAATGTTAAATATATTAATAGAATATATATCAAATACCTGGATATGTAAATATTGTTATCCAGAAGATAAAAATGAAATTAAAAAAATGGTTTCAATATTTGGAGAAGAACATGTTTAATATAAACTAAAATCATTATTTTTGAATAACACTATTTTTTAATAATAGATTTTCACTAAAATTATTTTTATTTATCTTATTAAAACATGATCTGGGCTAAAATCTGATATTCTACCTAATCTGGTATCTTTAATCATTTTTTTTAAATGTTGATTTGATGATACATTATCTGTAACACTATACGATTTAATTTTTAAATCATTGTATTTAACTTTAATATTAATTGTTTCAATAAATAAATAAGGTCCAAACCAAAAATTATGTGCTTGTGCAGCTTCTGCTTGACCTCTATAATCTCCCTCTAATGTTTTTGGAATATTATTTATTTCTCTTTCTCTATCTATAGTTTTGTCTAATTCTTTTAATTGAATTTTAAAAAATGAATAATTTCTTATTGTTTTTATTATTTGTAATAATTTAAGTAATTTTTCAAAAATTACTTCAGATTTTATAAAACTTTTATAATATTTATATAAATATGGACCAATAATATCTTTAATATCTTCATGAATTAACTGAAATTTTCTAAATTCTTTAAATCCTTGATTTTGAATAATTTCATATTTTGAATATTTAATATTATTTTGATCATTAATTTTTGAATGTATTTTAGACATTTTACTAATAATTTGAATAATTGTATTAATATGTTTATTTGTTTTTAAAAAACAAAACAAATTTAAATTTTTAAAATTAGTACTTTTTTTTCTTTTTCTACTATTTGGACTGGTTGGACTTGTTGGACTTGTTGGACTTACTGGACTATTTGGATTTTGTTCTTGTTTTTCTGATATTTTTATTGATAAAAATTGATCATTAATCATTGATATAAATTTATTTGATTTAAGTGCATTAAGTATTAATATTGGAAAAAGTGTATTCATATTAAAATCACTAATTTCATGATAATCATCCTTACTATTAAAATTATTAAAATCATATGAAATCATACTAACATCTTTATTTAAAAATTCTATAGATTTTTTACTATTAAATAATAATACAATATATTTTTTTATAAATTTATCTAAAAACATAAATTTAAATATAGTAAATTCATTTGAATTTATATATCCTTTTAATGTTGTTTTATTTTTAGTATTTTCTTTATCTTTAAATAATGGTTTATTAAAAGTATAAATATTTTTAAATTCATCAAATGGAATTGATGTTATTTCATTAATTATATCTTTAAATTCAGACATTTCGTCATATGATTCATTAAAATAATAATATCCCTTTGATGTTAAATAATCTCTACCAAAACCATCACCTATTGTGCTTAAATAATATTTAATTATAAAATTATCATCATATTTATTTAATAAATTTAATTTATCAATAAATGTTTTTGTTGTTAATATATCTGCATTAATATCCATATTTAATAATTAATATTATAATATTTTAATAATAAAATTGGATTTATATTAAAAATATATTTAATGAATTAACTATACTCTATTTATCATATATTTTTTAATATAAATTTCTATCTATTAATTAATTTATTATGTATTTTATCAGCTTTTGTATAATTTTTAAAAAATCTGGTTGTAACTCTTTTTAATTTGAAAACTTCATTTGATTTTTCTAACCCTTTTTTAATTCCATTTTTATTAAATAACATCTCAGAAACAATAATATAGTCTATAATAAATTATTTTAAAAATTATTTTAGAATCTATAAATAATTTTCTTAATTTTAATTTTTTATTTTGTATTTTTTTCTGAACTATTCACATAACTATAATAATAATAATATTGTTAATTTATACCTCTAAATATTTTCGATCATATCGTTCTGATAAATTATATACTCGTGATCATTTGTAATTTGTTTTTGATAAATATAACTTTATTTGTGATCATATTTTTATTGATAAATATATACATGTGATCATAATTTTATTGATAAATATATACATATGATCACGAAATGATCATATTTTATTTTTATTGATAAATATAGTTTTTAATATGATCATAATTTTATTGATAAATATATACATGTGATCATTTCGTGATCATATTTTATTTTTATTGATAAATATAGTTTTTAATATGATCATAATTTTATTGATAAATATATACATGTGATCATATGTTTTCTGATAAATTATATATGTGTAATAATATATTTTCTGATAAATATCATTTGTTTTTTTATAATAAAATTATAAATTATTAATATATATTTTTTATAATAACACTTGTAATATTATCTAAACCATTATTATTAACATATGCATTATAATTATTTATTAATTCTATAACAGTTAAATATCTTTTATTTATAGCTGCTTCTACAACAGCTGAATTATTATCATTATTTATAATATTAATATTAATATTATAAATATTAATTAATGTTTCTAAAACATTATTATAACCATTTATAGAAGCTAAAATTAATGCATTATTACCTTTATTATTAATATAATTTTTATTTAATTGATACTTATTTAATGTTAATAAAACATTATTATGTCCATTTTTTGATGCTTCTAATAATGGATTATTTGTTTCATTATTATAATCATTTATATTTGCATTATTTTCTAATAAATAATCTACTATTTCATTATATCCATTTCTTGCTGCAATTATTAAAGCATTATCTCCATTATTATTTTTAATATTTATATCAATATTATTATTTTCTATTAATATTTTAATAATATCTAAATTATTATTTATAGATGCAATTATTAATCCATTATTATTTTCATTATTTTTTAAAGTTATATCTGCATTTTTCAATAAAGATAAATAATAAACCATATCTTTTTTATTATTTTTAATTGCTAATAATAATGCAGTATCTCCATCATTATTTTTTAAATTAATATTAAATAAAGGATATTTATTTAATATTAATGAAACACTAATAATATTACCATAATATGAACCATACATTATAGCATTAAAACCTAATATATCAACAATATTTATATTTATATTATAATTATTCAATAATATATCAATTAAAGTTGTATTTCCATTAATTAATGCAAACATTAATATAGTTTTATCATTAATATCTTGAATATCAATATTTAAATAATTTAATAAATATATAACAATATTAATATGAGATCTATTTGTTGATATTGATAATAAATTATCACCATTTTCATTAATATAATTAACATTAGCATTATAATTTTCAATTAATGTTTTTACTATTTCGAATTTACCAAAACTACATGCAATTAATAAACATTTATTTATAATATTCTCATCTGTAATTAAATTATTATTTAATAATATTTCTAATATATTTAAATTATTATTTATTATTCCTTCTAATATTCCATCTAAACTTATAGTTAATAAATTTAATTCTATTAATCTTATTAATATATTTTCACTATTATTTATTATACATGTATCTACTAATAATATATTTTCTTTTAATATTGGATATTTTTCTATTAATTTATTAAATATAATTAAATTATCAGTTTTACATGTTATAACAAGAATATTTTCATTATTATTATTTAATATATTTATATCAATATTTAAGTTATCAATAATAAAATTAAATATAGTTATATGTTGATAAAATATAGATAACATTAAAATATTATTTCCTTCATTATTTGTTAATAATAAATTTATATTAGATTTTGTTAATAATAAATTAAATAAATTAAAATTACCTAATTTAGTTAAAATTAATAATCCACTATTTCCTTGATTATTAACTTCATTAATATTTAATTCTGTATATGATAAATATAAATTTATTAAATTTTCATTTTCTCTACTACATGCTAAAATAAAAGCATTAATTCCTTCATTATTTTTTAAATTAATATTAGCATTTAAATTTTCAATTAATATTTGTATTAATTCTTCTAAATTTAATTCAGTAGCTAATATTAATGCTGTATTACCTTGATTATTTTGTTCATTAATATTAATATAATTACTTAATTCAATTACAGTATTTTTTTTATCTTTAATACTTGCTAATATTAATGGTGTATTTCCATTTTTATCTTTAATATTTAAATTAATATTTAAATTATCTGTTAATTCTTTTAAAATAGTGGTATGTCCATTTTCAGCTAATATATTAATATTATTTTCATTTATACCATATAAATTAACTAAATTAATAACAGTTTCAAAATTTCCTAAAATACATGCATTACTTATAATTTCGTTAACAATATCACTCATTTATAAAATAAACATATTGAATTTATATTAAATATAACTAATTATCAAATAAATTATTTATAAATTCAATATTTAATGTATATTCTTTGGGTCTAATTATATCACCTTTTGTTGTATTACAATTTAATATTATTTTTATATTTTCTTTTGTAATTTCATTTTCTTCAATTTTTGTAATACCATAATATGCACCTAATAATGCACCTGTTATAGCTGCATTTGTATCTGTATCACCTAATAAAACTTCTGATTTTTTCCATTTACCTGGATAAAATATTTTTGCTGGAATATTTACTTCTGGTCCTAAACATATTATTGTATCAATTGCTGTTTTATAATTATCAAATTGAAATAATCCAAAAAATGCACAATAAAATGCATTTATAATATGTCCTCTATTTATAGTTATATTTCTATATTCATTATTTAATGCTTGATAAAAAACAATTGAAATTTCTTTATGTTCTATTAAAACTTCTATTTTTTCTTTTATTTCTTTTTTTGATGATCCATTTAATGCTAATTTTATAGCCATAACATAAATAAATACTGCATTATATGATAATTTTGATGGATTAGATATATATACATCTTTTTTTATTATATCAATATCATCAATAAATGCTAATGGATATGCTCTCATTAAACATCCATTTGATTGTGAATTTTCTTTAGTATTTTCATCATAATATATTTTATTAAATCTATTTAAATATAATTTATAATTTGGTTTTGGAGCTATAAATAATTTCCTTGTATTTTTACCCATAAATGGTGAATTTCCTTTACAGTTTTCAAATTTATTGTTTGCCCAAATCATATAATTTTCTACAGCTTTTTCTATTGTATAACCATTTTTAATAGTTTTTAATAAAACTATTGCCATTTCTGTATCATCAGTTACTTGACCTATTTCACTAATTTGTTTTCCATAATTTCTTGAATATCTAATTATTGGATTATTTAAAATACCTGTATAATGAGAATATGGATAAAATTCAATTGGAGCACCTAAAGCATCACCTAAACTATGTCCTAAAATAATACCTAAAACTTTATCTTTATTATAATTTGATAAAAATTTTGACATTTTATTAAAATATAATAAAATAAATCATTTTTTAAATGTATATAAATAAATATGATATTAAAAATTATACCATATATACATCTTTTATTTATATTATTTATAACTATATATCCAATAATATTTAATTATAAATATTTAATTGATTATATATATATTAATTTATTATTTATAACTCATTTATCATGGACATTAAATAACAATGAATGTTTAATTTCTTATATTTATAAAAAAAATAAAAATAAAAATTATTTAATTGGAACAAATAGTCTTGAATTAGATGATATTTTTATTTTAATTAATAAAAATTTATGGAAAAAATATATTTCAAAAATATTATATTTATTATCAATATATTCATCTACTATAGTTTTTATAAGAAATAATATACCATTAATATTTATTATATTTTATAATATATTATTATTTTTATATTTATCACTAATAAGAAATCTTAAAAATATTAAATATATAATATTAAAAATTTTTAAAATCTATATATTTTTAATATTAATTTTTTATAATATTGTATTTTTTGAAAATAATTTATATAAAGATAATTTTAATTAAAAATATATATATAATTATGACTAATGAAATATGTATAGGTATAGATTTAGGAACTACATATAGTTGTGTTGGTATTTTTCAAAATGGTAATGTTGATATTGTTATTGATCCACATTCTGGATCCAGAACTATTGCCAGTTATGTTTCTTTCACAGAAAGTGAAAGATTAATTGGTAATATTGCAAAAGCCCAAAGTGCAATGAATGCAAGTAATACAATATATGATTCTAAAAGATTTATTGGTATGAATTTTAGTGATAAAAAAATACAAGAAATTATACCAAGATATCCTTTTAAAATTTTAGGTGATAAAAATGATAAAATTTATTTTGAAGTTGAATATAAAAAAGAAACTAAAAAGTTTTATCCTGAAGAAATTGGTGCAATGTTATTAAGTAAAATGAAAGAAATGGCTGAAGAATATACTGGAAAAAAAGCTACAAAAGTTGTTATTACTATTCCTGCTCATTTTTCTGATTCACAGAGAAATGCAACAAAAGATGCAGGTAAAATTGCAGGTTTTGATGAAGTTTTAAGAATTATAAATGAACCAACTAGTGCAGGATTAGCATATGGTTTAGAAAAAAATAATAATTCAAGAGAAGTTAATGTTTTAATTGTTGATGTTGGAGGAGGAACTGCAGATATGTCAATATTAAGTATTGATGGAGGTTTATATGAAACTAAAGGAACTGCTGGTGATAAATTTTTAGGAGGTTCTGATTTTGATAATTGTATTGTTAATACAATGGTTACAGAATTTAAAAAAAAATTTAAAACTGATCCATCTACATCTAAAAAAGCAATGAAAAGATTTAAAAATTCTGCTGAAAATATTAAAAAAAATCTATCATCATCTACTACTACTACTATTGAAATTGAAAGTGTTTTTGAAGGTAATGATTTTAATAGTTCTATGACAAGAGCCAAATTTGAACAAATTTGCGAACCTATTTTTAAAAAATGTATTGATTTAGTTAATGAAGTTTTAAAAGATACTAATACAGATAAAAAAGATATTAATGAAATTGTTTTAGTTGGAGGAAGTAGTAGAATTCCTAAATTACAAACAATGTTATCTGAATTATTTAATGGAAAAACACTTAATAAATCTATTAATCCTGATGAAGCCGTTTGTTATGGAGCATGTGTTCAAGGAGCTATTTTAACTGGAGTTAATGATGAAAAAACTAAAGATTTATTATTAGTTGATTGTTGTTCATTAAATTTAGGCATCAAAACTAATGGAGCTATTATGACACCACTTATTGAAAAAAATTCAGCTATTCCTATCAAAAAATCTGAAACATTTAGTACTGCTGAAAATAATCAACCGGCCGTTACTATCGAAATTTTAGAAGGTGTTAGTCCTATTGCTGATAAAAATAGACTTTTAGGTAGATTTAATTTAGATGGTATTCCACCCATGCCCAGAGGAGTTCCACAAATTGAAGTTACTTTTAGTTTAGATGCTAATTCTATTCTTACTGTTACTGCACTTGAAAAATCTACAGGCAAATCTAAAGATATACAAATTAAACAAGATGATAACAAATTATCTAAAGAAGAAATTGAAAAAATGATTGAAGAAGCTGAAAAATTTAAAGAAGAAGATTTAGCTAAAGCTACAAATATTCAATCAAGAAACACACTTGAAAATTTACTTTATAATAAAAAAAATGATATTGAAAAAGAAAATGATGAAATTAAAGACAAATTATTACCTATAATTGATGAAGGTATTAGTTGGTTAGATAATAATAATGAAGCTACTACTGAAAAATATGAAGAACTTATTAAAGATTTTAATGAAAAATTAGGTATTTCTTCACCTTCATAAATTTTATACCTTAATTATTTTTGTAATATATATTAAATTGTATATATATATATGACTATAACATTTTATTTAAATTTAGATAATGGAAAATATAAAATTAAAGGTACCGATTCATTTGATAATGAATTTACTGATGTATTATCATATGGACCTACTGAATTTAAAACAATAAAAATTTTAAAAGGAACACAATTAATATTAGATGTTAATACTAATCAATATCATCCATTTTTAATTGTAAAAAGTAATACAAATCCAAATAGAATACAAAATGATAATAATAAATATCTGGGTATAACATATCCATCTGAAAATTATTTAACAGGTAAAGGATTAAAGATTGGTTTAATAACATGGGATACATCTAATAGTGAGTTAGGCACATATTATGGTATTTGTATTAATCATGAACAAATGTATTTTATTATTGAATTAGTAGAAACACAACAGACTGAAGAATCACAACAGACTGAAGAATTACAACAGACTGAAGAATCACAACAAACTGAAGAATCATTACAAACCCAACTAACACCGTCAGAAGAATCACAATCTGAACAACAAAAAACTCAATATTCGGATAAACTTATTTATTCATATTCTACAAATGAAATTATTAATTATGATTCTAATTTAAGTGAAAATTCAAATTTAAAAGAATATATTAAATATATGCAAAATGAAGTTAATAGTTTTTATTATTTAACAATTAATAATAACATTTTTAAAAATGCTTTTTTTAAATCTTATACTTTTAAAGAAATTCCTAATATTATTTATAATAAACCTATACTAATTTCTAATAATATTCATATTAATACATATTCAAATATACCTATTTTAATTAATTTATATGAATATTTTAAATCACCTATTAATGATTATAATTTAACATTTTCTAATATTAGTAATATTAATTTTGAAGTTCATAGAATTAATGACTCAAATTTATTTATATTTCAAAATTCTAATTTAATTATTTATCCTGATTATAGAAATACAAGTTATACATTAGGTATTATTTCTAAATATAATAATATTCAAAGTGAAATACTTAATTTTACTATTAATGAAAATAATATTCCTGTTATTAATATTAATAATCAATTATTTAATCATAATTATACTAATTTAATCGAATTTAATATTGATGATTATTATAATTATAAACATAAAGATAACATTATATATTCAAATTTAAGTTATAATATTAAAACAAATAATGATTTTAATGAAGATACTGGTATATTAAAATATTATTTTGATTATATTAAAATAAATGAACAAATTCGGATTTTAATTAAAGATAAATATTATTTAAATTCAAATATTATAACTTTTACTTTTCATAATAAAAATCCTTTATATATAAATCAATCAAATGTTATAATTCAACAACAATATATTGAAAGTGATAAAAATTACATTAATATTAATTTAAATAATTATGTATCAAATATAGTTAATGATGATATTATTAATTATAACTTAATTAGTTCTACATCTCAATTTTATAATTGTAATTTAAATTATTCAAATTTAATTGTTAATACAGATTTTAGAAATACTTCTTATCAATTTATTATTAATGCTTTTATTAATTCATATTCTGAAATTTCTAATAATTTAACAATTATAATTAATGAATTAAAAAAACCAACACCAATATTATTTAATTATAATTCTAATATTACATCGGATTTTATTAATTTAACAAATTATTTTAGTAATATATTTCAAGATAATATATTAACATTTCATATTCAAGATGATAATTTTACTATTATTAATGATTCAAATTTAAATGTTATTAATAAATTTAATTATGATAAAACTACTATTCAAATTGATGTAAAAGCTTCTAATAATTCTTATAATACATCAAATAATTTTACTTTTTATTATCAACAACAACCTGTTATAAATAAAATAACAATTCCCAATATTTTAAATTTAATTGATTATGAAACTATTGATTTAAATGATTATTTTATTAATAATAATGGTAATAGTAATATTTATAATATAAAGGTTGTATCTATTTCAAATATTATTAATTATTATCAAAAAAATAATGAAAATTTTCATGAATTAAATAGTAATTTTTTATCATTAACACCAAATTTTAGAACAAATCTTTATAATATTACAATAACGGCATATGACAATAATTATAATTATTATATATATTCAAATACTTTTAATTATAGTGAAAAACCTTTAAATAACTTAATAATAAATAATAATTGTAATATACAATTAACTAAAAATTATAAAATTAAAAATGATTATTATCAATATATTGATTTAGATAAATATATTATTAATAATAATAATATTAATTTTTACTATTATTTTGATAAAATTGATTATCATAATAATTATGATATTATTAACAATAATATAAAAATAATTGAAAATAATATTAATGATTCAAATATATGTAAAATTAATAATAAAATATTAGAATTTTATCATAATAATAGACCTTTTTCATATACTTTATATATATATGCATCTAATATAGAATATAATTTTAGATCAAGTAATTTAATATTAAAAATTCACGAAGAACAAGAATTATTTAAAATTAAAATTATAAATGATATATATTATAATGAAAATCTAAATGAACAAAATGATAATTTTAAAATTAAAATTAATTTAAAAGATTATATTAAATATAAAAATGATGAAGATATTACATATAATATAACATCACCTGATATTGATAATTCTTTTTATACATTAAATGAAAATTTACATGTATTAAATATTATTCCTAATTTTAGAAATAAAAATTATAAAGTTATTATTGAAGTTAACGATCAAGATTATCCGAATGAAATTAATGCTACAACATTTTTTTATGTTAATGAAAGTTATTATAAATTTTATCCAATCCAATCAATATATTATATTAATCAAGATTATGATGATCATACTTTAAATTTATATAATACATTTTTTAATAATAAATATTATGATTCTAATGAAATTGATTATAATTTAGAAATAGATAATAGTTTTAAAGATAATTATATTATTTTAACTTTTAAAAATAATCAATTATTTTTAAATACTGATGAAGTATTTAAAATTGGTTATATTAATTTTAATTATAAAATTATTAATACTACTGATTTAAAAATTTATAATAAAATCTATAATATAGAATTAGAATATAATTATATTGATAATTATATTACTTTTAAACCTAATTATTTTGGTACTTACTATTATAATGATAATACTTTTAAAATTAATAAATATAATCAAAATATTTTTTATAATAATAATAATAATAATAATTTAATAATTAATCAAATTAAATCACCATTTTTTCCTATTAAATTAACTATATCATGTAAAGATAATATATATTTTAATAATATATTATTAAAAGATTTAATAATATATAAAGTATATTTAAGATATTTTTATCATATTTTTAATGAAAGTCATAAAAATATTAATTTAAAAGAAGATTTTATTGAATATTATAATATTGATAATCAAAATCAATTAAAATTTTCATTAAATGAATCTATAAATAATGTTACTGTTTCAGATGATAATTTAAATATTATTCAATCTTTTAAAGGTAATGAATATGAAATTACTATTGATATATATAATAATTTATATAAAATTTCACAAAATATATATAAAATAACTGAACCAAAACCATTGAGTATAAATAAATATATTAATAAAAAATATTATGTTAATACATTACAACCTGAAATTAATCTAAATAAATATATAATTAAAAATCATTTATTTGATTATAATTGTAATTTAAAATATAAATATAATGAAATAGAATCTGATAATTCAATTTTTAAATATGATAATAAATTTATATATAATCAAATCAATAATGAAAAAATATATTTATATTATGAAAATTATAATAATGATTCACAAATGGTCGAATTAACTTTATATTTTAAAGAAAAAATACTTAATTTAGATTTTTTCTCAATAAATAATAATTTTGAAATAATTAAAAATTATAATAATTTAGAAAATTGTAATATCGATTTTATTTTTAAAGATTTCATTCAAACTAATTCAGATTCATATGATAATATTATATTATCAAATTTAAATAATATTGATAATGAATTTTATGAATTACATCAATCTCATATTTTTTCTAATATTTTATATAAACCATTTTTTAGAAATATTAATAAAACATTAAAATTTAATGTTATTAATACATCAGTTGATAATGATTTAATTAATACAATTAGATTTACATTAAAATTTAATGAAACTTATATTTATAAATTACCTAATAGTAATATTGTATTCAATCTTAATTATATATCATGTAATTTAAATTTAAATCATTATATTGATAAAAATAATTATATTATTAATAAATATAGTCAATTTAGTTTTTCTAATATTAAATTTCAAGATAATACTTCTAATTATAATATTAGAAATACATTCTATACAGATTTAAAATATTATAATTTTGATAGTAATACTAATATTATTAAAATTAATCCAGAATTTAGAAATATTAAATATGAATTAAATTTTTTAATATATTTAGATTGTTATACTTGTAATATTAATGAATATTATTCTAATAATATTATTTTTAATATTAATGAAGATACAATTCCTAATATTCAAAATAATGAAAATGATATTGAAATTATTTCAAGAAAAGAAACTATTAATTGTAATTTAACTAATTATTATATATATCCATTTTTAGATTTTTTAATTTACACTTGTAATATTCAAAATAATTCTAATTTAGATATTAATATTATAAATTCAAATTTAATAATTAATACTAATTATAGAAATACAAATTATAATATTAATATTATTGCAATTGATAATAATTTTCAAAATTCAAATACTAATTTAAATTTTTATATTATAGAAAAACCTACATTTGAATTTATTACTTCAAATTCAGAAACTATTACTTTAAATAATAGTCAATATATTTTCTATTTTAGTAATCTTTTTCAAAAAGATACATTTTTAGAAAATTGTAATTTTATCTTAGATTTTAAAGAAACTACTTTATCTAATATTTATCAAACTGGAACTTATAATAATCAATATTTTTATTCTTCAAATAATGAATATTTAATTATATATCCTGAATTTAGAAATATTGAATATGAATTAAAATTTGAAATATATTTAGATAATTTTGATGAAAGTTATCATAAACATGATTTTACTTTTATTATAAATGAAACTCAAATAAATAATATTCAAATTAAACATGATAGTATTATTAGATATAATTTAAGTAATCAGACTATTAATCAAAATTTAAAAAACTATTATGAATATCCATATTTAAATTTTTTAACTTATGATTGTAATATTGAAATTAATATTAATGAAATTAATAATTGTAATTTAAATTTAGATATTAATATTATTAGTTCAAATTTAATAATTAATACTGATTTTAGAAATTTGACTTATAATATTACTATTAATTCTTTTGAAAATAACATATATTCCGGTTATAAATCAAATAGTAATTTAATATTTGAAATTACTGAATTACCACCTTTTATTCTTAATCAAAGTAATTTAGAATTTTATAATTTAAGTAATATACCTAAAATTATAGATTTAAATAAGTATATTACTAACTATACTAATTCTAATTTAGAAAATTATATTTATTATCCAAATTTTAGAGGATTAACATCTTATATTCAACATATTCTAAAAATTGATAATTATAATTATTATCAAAAATCTATAAATATTTTAATAACTGAAATTCCTTCTTTTACAATTATAAATTCAAATATTGAAATTACTAATTTAAGTAATATTCACAAAATTATTAATTTAAATCAATATATTAATAATAATACTTCATCAAATATTATAGCTAATTTAAAATTAAATCAATATCATGATAGATTTTCATATATTAATAATGAATTAACTTTAAAACCTTTATTTAGAGATATTCGATATAATTTAGAATTTGATATATATATTGAAAATTATGAAAATCAATCTAATATAATTACTTTTGATATAACTGAATTAAATACTGATATTGAATTTAAATATAATAGTAATATTGATGTTATTATTGATTCTAACATAAACACGAAACAATATAATTTACATAATTTTTATAATTATGATTATAAAGAAAATTTAATTTTTGATATTACATTTGAAAATATATCAAATGTTGATAATGATTTTAATTATAATGTAAATATTCTAAATAATAGTAATTTAATAATTGAATATCATTATAATTTTGAATATAAAATTATAATTAGTGCATCTGATAATATTTATAAAAATTATGATAGTAATTTAATTTTTATTGTTAAAGAAATTTTCAATGATCAACTATATAAAATTAGAACTACAATAGATCAAGAATATATATTTAATAATAATAATATTGATGACTATATATTAAATCATAATGATATAAATCCGCTTCGATATTTAAAAACATGGAATGGAACAGCTTCATCAACAGAATTTACTGAAGATAAATCATTCAAAATTCAAAATTTAATATTTAATAATGAAAATTGGTATAATTGTAATCTTGAAATTAAAGATATTGGATTATTTATTAAAGATACATATTTAAATTTAGATAATAATACTGTTTGTATCGGAGATTATTATGAATATACTGAAGATTCTGATTATTATTATACTAATTTTCAATTTAATAGAAACCAAGATACATATATCTATTCAAAAACTAATATTTTTGATACTAATTTAAATCAAAATAGTGATGACTATCCTAATATAATTGATGGATTTTATATAGATCCTCCTGTAAATATTGATTTTTTTATGATTATTAATAATCATAAATTATTTGACCATAATAGTAATATAATTAAGGGATATTATATTATTAAACCAGAAATTGATCCTATAGATCATAATGTTATCTTATATAATATGATTGATGATAAAATAACATCATATGAATATAATTTAAATATTAATGAAATTACCAAACAAAATGAATTAACAATTGAATGTGATATTGAAAATGAAGAAATCAAAATTAAATTAAAAAATAATATTATAAACAAAGATTTTAATATTTATAAAAGAAATAGAAATGATGATAGATTTAACAGTTTTAGAGATCCATATAATAACGGTAATCAAGATAATATTAATTTAACAGATAATAGATATTCAAATATTATTATTAATATTTATGATATTCCATTTAATGATATATTTTATTGTTATGATTTTAAAAGAAAAATTACTTCTAATTTTGGTGAAAAACAAAGAAAAATAAAAGAACAAAGATTTCAATATAATACAAATATCGAATATAAGTTATTTAATGATAAAATTAAATTAGGAGATATTGATATTATAGATAAATATGATTTATATTTTGATGTTATATATGAATATAGTTTTAAAATATTTAATGTAATTAGTGGTTTTGAATTAAATATACAAAAACAAAAATATATTCCATATGGACATCCAATTAATTTTAAATGTGAAATTGATAATATTGAACCAATTATTACATTTAAATGGAATCATAATCCAAGAAATTTATATAATATTGATGATGAAATAAATAATATTTATGAAATTAAATCACATCAACATTCAATTCAACAAACTAATTCGAATAAATTAACATATTATTTTAATAATTTTATAAATATTAATGATAAAAATGAAATTTATGATTATTATAATTTATATTATAATGATGTTTTACAAATACCTTTTAAATTAAATTATAATAATAAGATTAATTTATATGGTGAAGATGGAACTATATTAGGAAATAAATATGGTAATGAATCTTTTATTAAAATTGATGAAAAAACTATTACAATTCCTAAATATTTTCAAAATGAAGATGTATTAAATTTTGAATTTACTCATAATATAAAAAAATTAAATCAAGATAATGGAACTTATAAAGATTATATAAGAATTAATATTAAAAATTATAAATTTAATAATGATGATATAGATTATCAAGATTATAATAGAAATTTATATTTTATTAATAATGATAAAGTTGAACTTGAGTCATTAATATCAGATACAATAATAAATGAAAATTCTGATATTTATACATCAATTCCTATATTAACTTCTACATCTTTAATATCTGATAATCATGTTTATATAGATGTAACATCATATAGAAATTCAGAAATAAATTTAAAAATAGTTAAATATAAAATTGTTGATAATAAATATATTAAATTTTCAAATTTTAAAGATGAAAATATATATATAAATGATATTCCAAGAGCTTATTTAAATCCACCTCAAATAACTAATTTTAATGCAAATACTCATGATAATAATAATTATATTAAATTAACATGGGATCAACCAACATCAATTTGGATAAATACATTAAAATTGTATCAAATTAAAATTAATAATGAAATACATTATCATTGTAATTTAGAACAATCTAATATAAATAGTGCTCAATCATTTACTTTAATTGAAAATTATGATTCTTTTGAATTATTACATGAATTTGATAAAGATACAACTGAATATGAAATTGATTATGTTAATCATAATTTAAGAGATAATAATATTTATTTATTTAAATTAATTGCTTATCATGATGAATATTTTGATAAAGATGATTCTAATTTATATAGTTATGCAATTAATACTGATTCTAATCAATTTATTTCAATTAAAACATTAGAACCACGAAAAGCACCATTTCCATCTGGTATTAATTTAAATGATAAAACTAAAAATAACATTAATTTAAGTTGGACTGATATGAATAATTTAAATATATGGGATAAAACTTATTCAATTGATGATCCATTTAAATATAATATTATAAGAAAAAATAATGAAACAATATCTCATATATATTATGAACATAATATTAATAGTTTAACTGATACAAATTTATGTCCAAATACTGAATTTAAATATGAAATATATACATTAACTAATATGAATTACAGTAATAATAATGATACAAATTATGAAGAATCTGATAATTGTAATATTATTTCATTATCAACTTTAAAACCTGAAATTGATGAAAATAATTATATAAAAACTATGCCACCTTTAGATATTCAACATAGTGATATTTCTAATATTTTAAAATGGAAATTACCTAATATATCAAATATTAATATTAATATTAATAATAGATATAATGTTGAAGTTGAAAATTATTATAATCAATATTATAGTAATATTTCATTATATAATTATAGTAATTTAAATAATAATTATAATATTGATATTCCTAATTTAGACGATAAATTTAAACCAACATGGCGAGAATATACAAATAAAATAATTAATAGTAATATATTAACTTCATATTGGAGAGAAAATATTATAAGAGAAATTGATAATATTAATATTAAATGGAGAGAAGATATTTTATTTGAATCAAATTTAATTAATGTTATATATAATATTAGAGATAATCAATATGATAAATATATACATATTGATATTCCTGAATCAAATATAATAAAAACAATTGAAAGATTTAGAATAAAATGGTGGGAATATTATAATAGATGGGAAGAAGTACCAACAACAACTACACATTTTCGTTTAGATATTAATTATTTGAATACTTGTAATATCTTTAATGATAATGATATAATTGCTATTTTACAAAAAAATATTATTGATTCAGTTGGTTATGTTTGTTTAGATTCTTTAAAATGGAAAGATATCAGTAATTTAACAGGTAATAGTTTACAGTTTATATGTCCAGATTTTGCTGATGGTCATATAAATCATGAAAATTCTATTTATTTTGAAAGATGGGATTCTGAAACTTCAAATATTGAAGTATTAGAAATTGAAAGTTACCAAAAAAAAGACGCTGAAGGTAATGTTATAAATGATATATTATATGATGATTATATTATAATTGGAGAACTTTCATCTTATCAATATCATTATATCAAATTAAAACAATCTCCATATTTTTCATATAATCCTATTTATATTGATTTTGAAATAAATGTTATATCAACATTAGCAAATACAACTATTTATATTTTAGAAAAATATGAAAATTATGATACTGAATATTTAGATAAATATGAAATTAAAAGTGATAGTCCTGATGATAAATATACTGGATCTTTTATATGTTCAAGAAAAATACCTTTACGTAATAATCATAAAGGTTTTACAAATATTCATAATATTTATTTTGAATTATATGATTCAGATGAAGAAAATAAACTTGAAACTTTAACTATTGATAATAGACATCAAATTAATGATAATAAATATAAATATACATTAAGTAGAAAAACTGCTTATTCACCAACAAATATTACTTTTGAAAATCATTTTGATATATATCAAAATGACATTATAGCAGCAATACAATTTATAGATAATAATGCTGATTTTAATAATATATTATGTTTAGATTCTTATGAAATTGGTCATGATAAATCATTAACTATTTCATTAAATATACCATATATTAATCAAATATTTTATATTGAAAACCAACCTATATATATAGTATTATATCAATCAAATGTAATACAATTATTACAACATATTGATATTAATATTGATATTAAAGATCAAAGTATTAATATTCATAAATTTAATGAATATTCATATGATCCAAAAATATTTGATATATCAACTAATACTATTTTTATTAATGATGATATAATATCAGTTATTCAAATTAATAATGATAGATGTTTAGATATATATAAATGGAATGATACTGATTCATATAAAAAATTAATTTGTTCAAGTAAATTACCTTATGATTTAAATCATTATGGTAAAAATTCAGATGTAAATACAGAATTATACTTTTTATTATATAGAAATAATCAAATTTTTAATTTGATACCTAATAATATTATTACATTAAATTCAGATTCAAATATTAATTTACAAGTTAATCATAATTATTATAAATATATTAAATTTAATATTAATAATATTTCTTTAATAAATCCTCAAAATAATGATATAATTTCTATACTTCAACATAAAGAATCTTTAGAATGTATAGGTAAATACATATATAATAATCAAGATAATAGTAATGAAATTATATGTATAAGTTCTGATAATAATTTATTAAATTTAGGTATAAATACTAATATAGAACAATATAATTTATATTATGAGATATATAGAAGTAATTTAAATATAATTGAAAGATTAGATTTTAATATTGATAATTTAGTAATAAATAAATATATTAATAATAGTAATATATTTATATCAAATTTAGATAAAACTTTTAATTTATATAATAATGGTAAAATATATAAAAGATTATATGAAAGTAATATTAATATTGATGATAATATTTATAGTTATGATATAAATCCTTTAAATACAAGTGATAATTTTATAAATATAACTTGGTATTATACAATGAATGGTTTAGAAGATGAATCATCTCCATTATTATTTAAATATGAATAATAAAATAAATATATAAATAAAATTTTTAATTATGAGTATAAAATTATATAAAAAAGATCCTCAAATTATAAGATTTGATAATAATTCATTAATACAAATTAGTTTTAAAGTAGTTGATAAAACTAAAATTAATATTATAAATTTATTTAAAAATTTACTTGAACATGAAGATTTAGATAAATTTATATTTTATCCTTATGCTGTTGGTTCTGGAGCATATATTTATAATAAAAATACTGATAAATGGACACCAGATATTAATGAATTTAATATAAATATAGATAATTTTTATTTAAATTCATATTTTTTTAAAATTTTTACAAAAAAATATGAAGATAATAGTCAAAAATCATATATAATATTCGAATTAATTGGTTTAGAAATTATATATATTCATACAACAATATATGATGGTATAAATAGATTTTCTTGGCCATTTATTGATACATTTTTAAATGATATATTATATGATAATCTTAAAGAATCATTTGAATATATAAGTGGTTTTTTTAAAGAAGGTTCGAGAACAGTTTCTAAATTAGTATTAAAAAATCAATTAGATCATTTAAAACATACTTTAAAATTAATAAGTGGTTATGGATATAATTTAAAATTAAATAATAAAATATCTTTTGAATATGGTAATAATTTAATTTTAAATGAATTTTTTAAATATGAATTTTCTATAAATCCTATTATATATAATAATTTAACAAGATATGAAGAAATAATTGATTTGAGTTTTTATATAGAAAGAAATATAAATAATTGTAATATTATTTATTCAAATATAAATAATAATAATATAAGAGGACAATATTTATATAATGATCAATTAAATTATGAAATAATTAATTCAAATTTATATATAAGACCTGAATATAGAAATACAACATATAATATTGAAATTTTTATTTATTTTGAATATAATATTCAAAATAATATTAATTTAACTTTTCAAATTACTGAAACTAATTATAATAATATTTTTAATATATCTAATATAATTAATATTGATTTTAAAAATAATTTTTTAAGAACATTTAATTTAAATAATTATTTTAATTATGAATTTCCTTTAACTTATGAAATATATAATTATAATTATAATTCTATTTATATAGGTAGAGTTAATCAATTAAATAGTTATAATATTGATATTCAATCAAGATTTAATAATAGAGAATATAGAATTCAAATAATTGCAAAAGATATTGATTTTCCTAATTTTAATTCAGATTTATATTTTTACATAAATGAATATAATATTAATAATATTGATAATATTTATGATATAAATATTAATAATCAAAATTATAATGGTAAAACTAATTTAATTGATACATTTTTTATTGAATATTATTCAAATATTACTATATATTTAAATGATTATTTAAATTTTTCATCAATTAGTTATTTAAATAATAAAATTATTACTGAAACTAAATATAATCTAATATCAAATATTTGTAGTGAAAATGATCAAAATACTTTAGAATTATATTCACCAGATTTATATGATTTTGATATAAATCAAAATAAATTTAGTATTTTTTATATTAAAAATAATGATAAACCTTATTATATTAATTTTTATCCTAATGATAAAATTAAATTAACTTTTGAATATAATTATGAAAATATACATACAAAAAAAATAATATTTGAAATTAATCCAATTAATATTAAATGGGATTATGCTTTTGATTTTAATATATTATATTATAATAATGATATTAATATTGAATCTTTTTATAATAATATATTTCCACTTAATAATTTATTATTAAAACTTATTAATATTGATAATTCAAATCTTAATTTTAAATTAGGTTTAATTGATTATTATGCAATTAAAATTATTGATGATATTGAAAAAAATATTAATTTACAATCTTATAATATTAAAGATATAACATATAATACTGATATATTATATAATATCAATTATATAAATTCAAATTTTAATACATCAAATAATGTAATAAATATTTTTGATAATTTAGAAATTAATTTTGATTTAAATAATCTATTTATTGAAGATGATCCTAATAAATATCATTTTAGATTAACTAATTGTAATCTAAATATTGATTATTATTATATTACTAATTCTAATATTATATTTAATAATATTTATTATTATCAATATAATATTAAATTTTATTTTAAATATTATAAATCAGTTAGAGAATTTATATTTAATATTACTGATAATAGATATCAATTATTATTTAATAATTTATTATTTAATGATACTTTTTATTTAATTGAAAATAATCAAGAAATTAATCTTTTTGATAGATTTAATTTAAATATTTTTGGATTAAATAAAAATATATTAAATATATCTAATAATCAACAAAGTGTTTATTATAATTTTATTAATTCAAATATAATATTTAATCAAAATTATTATTATCAATATTATATTGATTTTGATTTATATATTTTTAATCAAAATAATAATTATATTTTAAATATTATTGATCAAAGATATACACTTGCTTTAAATAATTTAGAATTTAATTGTAATATTAATTTAATAACTAATAAAATTGATATTTATGAAAAATTAAATTTAATTAATTTAGGTTTAACAAATGATTTAGTTGAAATATCTAATATTACTCAAGCAGATATTAAATATTCTATTGATAATTCTAATATTATTTTTAATGAAATTTTTCAAAATGAATATATTATTAATTTTAATTTAAAATTATTTAATCAAATTGATATATTTAAATTTAATATTATTGATGAACGTTATTATATTATTTTAAATAATATATCATGTAATCAATTTATTACATTATTTGATTCAAATAGTATCGATTTATATGATAAATTTCAAATTAATACATTAAGATTAAAACAAAATATTAATTTTAATCTATTTGATTATAGTAATTTATACAGTTTTGATAGTAATTTAGGTATAATTAATTTTAATAGTAATTTTTATGATAATTATGATTTAAATTTAAATATAAATATTAATATTAATGATTTAAATAAAATTATAATTTTAAATATTACAGATGATAGATATATTTTAGCATTTAATTATATAGATACAATAATAATAAATTTAGATAAAAATAGTATAAATATTTTAAATTTTTTAAGTAATCAATTTATTCAAAATGAAAAATTAAATGATATAAATTTAATTAATTTTGAAAGTAATATAACTTTAACACCTAATACATCTGATTATTATACTTATGACAATTATATTATAAATTTTTATGAAATTTATAATAATAATTATCATATTAATTTTGATATATCATCTACACGTAATAGTATAAATAATTTTACATTATTAAATATAATAGATAAAAGATATTGGTATTCTCAAACTTTTTTAAAAACTCTTTATAGTAATATTATTATAACAAATCCATTTAATGATAGTATAGATATAAAAAATCTATTAGATTTAATAGAACCCAATACAGTTATTTATATAGATATTACTAATTCTAATTTTTATAATTATTCAAATAATATAATAAATTTTGGTTTAAATACAGTGTATGATTATTACAATATATCAGAATTAAAACAAATCAATTTTAAAATTTATTATGAAAATTATCAAGAATATAGTAATATAATAACAATTAAATATTTTGATAATAGAGAAAAATATTCAGAAATATATTTATCAAATATATTATTTAATAGTAATTATACAATAATTAATAATAATAATTTAGATTTATTAACATTATTTGAAAGTGAAAATAATTATTTTAAAAATAATTTAATAATAAGTAATATTATAATTGATAATCATAATAAATATAATATAAATAATAATAGTAATTTAATATTTCAAAAATATTATTATGAATATATAATAAATTTTAATTTATTTTTATTTAGATATCAAACTAATTATACTTTAAATATTTATGATAGACGATATGAATTTGCTTTAGAAAGTTTAAATTTTAATAGCAATATTATTTTAGAAAATGAAAACGAAGAAATAAATATATATAATAAATTTGATTTAAGTAATTTAGGTTTAACTAATAGTTTAGTAATAATAAGTAATATAGATTTAGATAATACTAATAAATATAATATTCATAATAATAGTAATTTACAATTTCATACTTATTATTATGAATATGTAATAAGTTTTGATTTACATTTTGTTACTGAAAGTAAAGAATATAGTTTAAATATTTATGATAGACGATATAATTTAGCTTTAAATAGTTTAATTTTTGATAGCAATATAAATTTAGAAAATGAAAATCAAATAATAAATATTTATGATAGATTTGATTTAAGTAATTTAGGTTTAACTAATAATTTAGTAATAATAAGTAATATACATTTAGATAATACTAAATATACTATTGATAATAGTAATTTACAATTTCATACTTATTATTATGAATATAATATAACTTTTGATTTACATTTTGTTACTGAAAGTAAAGAATATAGTTTAAATATTAAAGATGAAAGATATTTATTTGCTTTAAATAGTTTAAATTTTGATAGGAATATATATTTAAATGAAATTAATGAAACTATAAATATTTATGATATTTTAAATTTATCAAATTTAGGTTTAACAAATAGTTTAGTAATAATAAGTAATATATATCCTGATAGTGAAAAATATACTATTGATGATAGTAATTTAATATTTGAAAATTATTATTATGAATATGTAATAAGTTTTGATTTACATTTTGTTACTGAAAGTAAAGAATATACTTTAAATATTAATGATCAAAGGTATGAATTAGCTTTAAATAGTTTAAATTTTGATAGCAATATATATTTAAATGAAATTAATGAAACTATAAATATTTATGATAGATTTAATTTAAGTAATTTAGGTTTAACTAATGGTTTAGTAATTATAAGTAATATAGATTCAGATAATACTAATAAATATAATATTTATAATAGTAATTTACAATTTCATACTTACTATTATAATTATGTAATAACTTTTGATTTACATTTTGTTACTGAAAGTAAAGAATATAGTTTAAATATTAATGATCAAAGATATGAATTAGCTTTAAATAGTTTAAATTTTGATAGCAATATATATTTAAATGAAATTAATGAAACTATAAATATTTATCATAGATTTGATTTAAGTAATTTAGGTTTAACAAATAGTTTAGTAATAATAAGTAATATATATTCAGATTATACTAAATATACTATTGATAATAGTAATTTAATATTTCATACTTACTATTATCAATATAATATAACTTTTGATTTACATTTTGTTACTGAAAGTAAAGAATATAGTTTAAATATTTATGATATCCGATATAATATTATTTTGGAAAGTATAATATTTAATGATATAATAGTATTAACAGAAAATGATCAAGAAATTAATATTTATAATAAATTTCATAATTTATCTAATTTTGGATTAACTGAAAATGAAATAAAATTTAGTAATTTTGAAAATAATATATTTTATTCAAATATAGATAATAAAATAATAATATTTAATAATATTTTTAACCATAATCAATATAATATTAATTTTAAATTATATATAAATAATGAATATTTTAAAGATTATAATTTTAATGTAACAGATATACGATATTATTTATATTATATTAGTTCTGATATATTATTAATAGAAAATAATATAATATTAGAATCATGTAATTTAGATCCAATAATATATAATTTATTTAATAATTATGAATATAGATTTTTAAATGTATTAAAATTTAGTAATATATTTGAAAATCCTAATGATTACAATATTGAAATTAATATTATAGAATCTAATTTAATTATAAAACCTTATATGAGAAATATTAATTATGATATTAATATTATAGCATATAATGATTTTAATAATGATATTAATAATGAATTTATAATAAAAATATTTGAAATTAATAATAATTATGAAAAAAATAATTTAGATTATTTAAATCAATATAATAGTAATATTATTAATGAATTTAAACTTCCAAATAATTCACGATTTATTAAAACTACTCCAAGTGGAATTATCAATAATAATATATATTTAAATATATTATCACATCAAGATACCACACATCTTGATAAAGGATTAAAATTATTAACATTACATTTTGTAAATTCAAATTTAACATTAAATGATTTAGGTATTTTTATTAATACATTTAATAGTGATGCTATTTATAAAGATGATAATGAATTTATATATAATGAAGATCAAAATAGAACTACATGTATAGCATTAATTAATATTGGAACATCTACAGAATTAATTGATAATATTAAATTTATTGAAAATAATGATTTATCAGTATATATTCCAGAATTTAATAATCAACATCAAATTACAATTATAGAACATACAATAGATTATAAATTTATTAAAGGTTATATTAAAGATAGGGAGATTAATATATATATATTAATTAATAATTATAATTTATCATTAATAGATGAAAATGTAATAAATGGAACTTATATTTTAAAACCTAATATTAATTTTGTAAATGATACAAATACATATTCACCAGATTTAATATCAAAATCTACAAAATATAATTTAAAAATAGAAGATAAATTTATATTGAATGATAATGAAATTATATTAAATCACGAATATAATAATAATTTAAAAATTAAAATTACATTAAATAATATTGATAATAATATTAATTTTGATATATATAAAATTAATAATAAAGAAAATGTTAATCAAAATATAACAAATATAACATATAATAATGAAAATGATTATGATATTAATAAAATATATAATTCAAATTTAATTGTTGAATTAGATACATCACAAAATAATAAAACTAATAATATATCATATTATAATAATTTAATTAGAAGTAATATATCAACTGGTGAAAATTTTATAATTTTTAATGAAAATGTTAAAATATCTACAGGTGAAGAAAATGATATTATTGATATTGAAAATTTATATTATAATACAAAATATAAATATTCTATTGATGTTAAAAATATTATTACTGGACAAATATTTACTATCAATAAAATTATAGAAACTGATTTTGGAAATTTACAACATTTAAGATATGATATTGATACAACTCATCATATAATTAATTTTAAATGGGAACATCATTTTAGAAATGGTAATAATAATAATAAACCATCTAATTTATATACAGTTAAATATATTAATAGTATTATATATCAGAATAATAATAATAATTTTCAATTTAATATTTATGATAATTATGAAAATAGAATAAATCAATTAAAAGATTATAATAAAAATTTTCTATATAAATTTATAACAACTACTGAATATTCATATGATCAAACTATATATGTAACATATATTGAATATCATAAAAATGAAAATCCAATTATTTTTAGTTTAGAAGCTAAAAATGATCCATTAGAAAATACTGATCAATTTCCTATATTTGGTTATGAATTTGATTATATTGAATGTAAAATAAATGAATATATATTTAGTGATAATAATGAACCTAATTATTTATATATATATAAGCATGATGGTGAAATTAATAATATTATTAATTTAGATTTAGAACCAATAATAATAGATTTAACAATATTACTAAATACAAATGATTATAAATTAATTAAAAAAGATAATCAATATATATTACAAATTTCATATGGTATAAATAATCGTTTACAATTTAAATCATTAAATTTTTTATTTATATATGAAAATATTGAAAACAAAATTAGAAAATATTCTGATTATACTACTACTAATTTTAAAAGTATTCAATTATTTGATGAACAACCAATACCTAAACCTAATTTAATAGAGAATTTGAATTATACAACTGATAATAAAAATAATTATATAAAATTAGAATGGAATAATCCTGTTAATAATTTTTGGACTACTAATTATATATTATATCAAATTGATTATAATCAAGAATTAATTATTATAAATGATAATATTCATAAAGATATTAATAAATATGAAATATATGATGAACCAAAATTACAAGATAATAATATATATAATTTTAAATTAAGAGGTATTAATAGAAATTATAATGAAAATAATAATATAACTTTTTCAGATTCAAATATTCAATGTTTAACTTTAATGCCAAGAAAAGCACAATATCCATCTCATATTAATCATTATATTATAGATAAAAATACTATTAATATAAATTGGACTAATATGAATGATTTTAATATATGGGATAAAACTTATTCAATTGATGATATATTAAAATATAAAATTATAAGATTTTTTAATGAACAAATATCATATATATATAATGAATATAATATATGTAATTTAATAGATACAAATTTATGTCCAAATACTGAATTTAAATATGATATATATACATTAACCGATATGAAAATTTTAAATAATTGTAACAGTGATTATCATCAATCTGATAATTGTAATATTATTAAATTAAAAACTTTTTTTAATCAACCAGATAATATTGATTATATGTATCCTTTATTAAAAATTGATCAATTAGATGATTGTAATATTAAATGGAAATTACCAACTTTTGATAATTATATAGAAAGATATAATATAAAATGGAAAGATATTAATATTATATCTAATATTAATTTAATTAATATTGAATTAAATAATTGTAATATTATTAATAATATTCCTGAACATTTTGAATTAAAATGGAGAAAATTTAGTAGTAAATATTTGATAGATTCTAATATTAAAATTAATGAATTTAATAATAATAGTAATATTAATATTCCTTTAGATTTTATACCTAAATGGAGAAATTATAATATTGATTATATAGATAATTTTGATAATAAAATAAAATGGCGTGAAAGTAATATTACAAAAAATATTCATGAAAATATAATTAATATAAAATGGAGAGAAAGTAATATTACTTATAATATTGATGAAAATAGATTTAATGTAAAATGGAGAGAAAGTAATATTATAAGAAATATTGATGAAAATAGATTTAATGTAAAATGGAGAGAAATGAATAATATTAAATTAGATCAAACTCATTATTATTTACCTGATAATTATTATGAATATAAACATTATATTGCACCAATTGAATTTAAATCAAAATGGAGACAATATACAGTATTAACAAATCAAATTGAAGAAGAATTTCATACATATTATGATTTAAATCAAAATGAAAATGATTATTGGTTTGCTGATCAAAATTCAAGAATTATACCAAAAAGATTTATTCCTAAAATTAAATATTATACTGCTAATCAAGATACAAATTTATATTATACTTCTATTCAAACTGATATAACTGTTAAAGATGATCTTAAATTACAAAATGGTGATATATTAGCTGTTTTACAAAAAAAAAATATAATAAATTTTCAATATAATAAACCTGAATATGATAATGATAGTGAAACATATATAACATCAACTAATAAATATCATAGTAATATTGAAGATTATGAAATAGAATGTTTAGATTATAAAATAATAAATGACGAAGATAACAAATATACTTTTATTTGTTCAAAAATAAATATTCAGGATGCTATGATAAGTTATTTATATAATAAAAATTATGTTGGTATGATTGAAGATAAAGAATTATTTTTTGAAGTATGGAGACATAATATTAAAATAATAGAACGTGTTTTTGTTAATAGATATAATTTAAATAATTATATAGGAAAATCTGATGGAAATTTATATACAGGGCCTTATATTATTCCTCTTAATAAAAGTAGAGTAGAGAATGATTATAATGATTATTCTAAAGTTAAATTTATATTAAGCGAAGAATATTCATCATTTAATTCTAAAAAAATTAATATTTCTCAAAATAATTATAATGATGGTGATGTTATTGCTGCTGTTCAATATAATAGTGATAATACTAATTTTGAATATTTGGATTTATATGTATGGTCTAATTTAGATTTAGATCAAAATAAAAAATTAATATTATCTAAAAAATTAGAATTTCAAGAAGATAATTATAATGGTTATCTTGAAAATTATAATATATATTATGAATTATGGCAAAAAAATACATCTAATATAATTACATTAGAAAAAAATATAACAGAATCTACTGATACTAATATTGTATTTAAAGAAAATATTGAATATAGTTATAATCCTACTATTATTAATTTAAATAATTTAAATAATATTAATGATAATGATGTAGTTGCACTTATTCAATATAATTCAGATTATTCAATATTTGAATGTTTAGATAAATATACTTGGTCTAATTCAGATCAAAATAAAAGATTAATATTATCTCAAAATATTCCATATAAAACTAATAATTATGGTATTCAACAAGAATTTAATTTAATATTTTTTGAAGTTTTTGATAGAACTAAAAATCTAATATATACATTAGATTATGATAATACAACTTTTAATCATAATTATGAAATTATATTTATAGAAAATATTGAATATAGTTATAAACCTGTTATTATTTATTTAAATAATTTAACTAATATAAATGATAATGATGTAGTTGCACTTATCCAATATAATTCAGATTATTCAACATTTGAATGTTTAGATAAATATACTTGGTCTAATTCAGATCAAAATAAAAGATTAATATTATCTCAAAATATTCCATATAAAAATACTAATTATGGTATTGATGGATTTAATTTAATATTTTTTGAAGTTTTTGATAGAACTAAAAATTTAATATATACATTAGATTATAATAATACATCTTTAATTCATAATAATGAAATTATATTTATAGAAAATATTGAATATAGTTATAAACCTGTTATTATTAATTTAAATAATTTGACTAATATTAATGATAATGATGAAGTTTTTATAATACAATTTAAAGATACTGATTATTATGAATTTGAGTATTTAGATAAATATATTTGGTCTAATTTAGATCAAAATAAAAGATTAATATTATCTCAAAATATTCCATATAAAAATACTAATTATGGTATTCAAGGATTTAATTTAATATTTTTTGAAGTTTTTGATAGAACTAAAAATTTAATATATACATTAGATTATAATAATAGATCTTTAATTCATAATAATGAAATTATATTTATAGAAAATATTGAATATAGTTATAAACCTGAAATTATTAATTTAGATACTTTTAGTCATTATAATGATATAAGTGATAATGATATTATTATTATATTAGAAAAATATAATGAATTTGAATTTGAATATTTAGATAAATATGTATGGTCTAATTTAGATCAAAATAAAAGATTAATATTATCTCAAAAAATTCCTTATAAAAATAATTATAGAGGATTTCTAAATATTAATAATTTATATTTCCAATTATTTAATAATTTAACTAAAATTATTACTTTTATTGATTATGAAACAATTAATCCTATTATATTTAAACAAAATATTCAATATAGTTATAAACCAAAAATTATTAATTTAAATTTAGATAATTTTAATATTAATAATGATGATTTAATAATAGCAATACAGGAAGATAATGATATAATTGAATGTTTAGATATATATATACATTCTAAATCTATATCTAATATATTAATATGTTCTGAAAAAATACCAATTACTAATTATGATTATGGTATTGATAAAAATAAAAATATTTATTTATTATATTGGTGTAATATTAATAATATTGTTGAATTTTTACAAGAAATACCATTAAATCAATTTGAAATTACATTAACTAATAATATAGAATATAGTTATAATCCAAAAATATTAAATATTATAATTGATAATATTAATAATAATGATATATTGGCGATAATACAAAATTCTGAATGTTTAGATATATATAAATATAATGAATTGGATATTAATAAAAAATTTTTATGTTCAAGAAATATACCACTTAATTATTTTGATACAAATAGTTATAATGGTTTTATAAATGAAAATAATAGTTTTATTTATTTATTATATGATAATGTTAAAAAAACAATTGAACCATTATATACTAATTGTAATATTTTTATAGAAAATGATATAAAATTATATAGATATGAAGGATCATATAATCCAATAATATTTAATTTAAATAATTATTCATTATCAAATATTTTTAATAATGATATTATTGCTATTTTAGAAAAGAAAGATAATTTAGAATGTGTTGGTAAATATATATGGAATAATGATGATAATATAAAACAAATTATATGTTCTCAAAAATCTGATTTTTTTAGTGAAGATAATTATGGAATAACAAATGTAGATAATTTAATTTTTGAATTATATAGATCAAATATAAAAGTAATAGAAAGACTTGATATATTATTCGAATTAGATAATTTAAATAATGAAGAAGGTAAAATTTATAATGTAGTTAATTTTGAATATATTCAAAAAAATTTTAATATATATAATTTAGGTTTTTTAGAAACAATACAAACTAATTTAATATATAATTTTCAAAGTAATATTTTTATATATAAATCTAATAATAATAATAATATTGATAATTATAATATTACATGGTATTATAATAATATTCAATATGAATCTGATAAAAATGATAATGAAATTTTAGATTTATCTCCTTTAATTATTTCTCAATTTAATATTCAAACTTTAATTTAAAATTTAATTAATATAAATATAAACATGTCATATTCTATGTCTAATATTTTAAAAATTTCATTTAAAGATTATAATTTTACATTTACTGATGATAATTCATATAATTCAAGATATGATATTAATTATAATTTTGAAAATACTCCTTTTAATATAGAATCTAATTTAAACATAAATAATAATTTTTATTTAAATTGGCAAAAAATTAAAAATCCGGATGATCCTTTATCAATAAGATGGAATCAATTAGATAAATTAGAAAAAAATGTTAGAATTAGAGATCCTACTAAAGTAATTAATAATTCAATTCATTATTATCATACTGAATTACCACATTATTATTGGGAAAAATGGAATGAATGGAAATTATATTATTTATTAAATTTACATAGTAATATTGAAGATAATAGTTTAGAAAATAAAATTATTAATACTTCAAATTTTGATAGTAATTCTATATTATTATTTCAAGAAGAAAATGGAGATATAAAATCTATAATTAAAAATGATAGTTATTTGGATGATTTTAAATTAAATAATTTTGCTGATGAAAAAGTTAATCCATATACAGATGATAAAGATCAATTTAAAATTGAACCATCTAAAATGTTTGCAAGATCTTATCATAATTTTTATATTAGTTTAATTAATCGAATGAGTATTTTAGATAATACTCATTATTCTTCTAATTTTGATAAAATTATTAATGAAATTTATGATAAATCTGAAAATTATATTAATGATCCTACTGCATATATGTGGAAATTTACTAAAAATAATAAAAAAACTATTTGGCAAAGTGAAACTGTTCAATTTTATGATATTAATTATAAAAATAATAGAAAATATTTAAATAATCATATTGATCAATTATATTATGCTACTATTTTAAAAAATTTTAAAAGGTATCATAAAATGATTGATATTAATTATAAATTAAATATAGATGATAGACAACTTATTAATAATTTATATAATAATATACTTGATAATGATAATGACTTTGATCACTTTAAAAATGGAGATAAAATTAGAGCTGGATTTAATGATATTGAAGAAAGTTATTTATGTGATCAAACACTAAAAGAATCATATAAAGTAAGATCTGATGATTTTATTAATTATTATTATGAAATTAATAGTAATGGTATAATTAATAAAATTAAAGATAAAAGAATAACATGGAATGGTGTTTTTGATTTTTTTATATTTAATGAAAATCATATGAATATTCAATATAATTTAGATTCTTTTAAATTTACTGAAAATACACCAGTTCCTTTTTATTTAGAACTTGATAATAATATTGATAAATTTTTTTGGGATAATAATTTATCTTCATTTATTTATATAAATCATCATTTAGATATATACTATTTTGAAAGTAATTCTTATTATAAATTTGATAATTTTATTCAAAATAATGATTTAGATAATAAAATTATTGAAAAAATGTTATATAAAACAGACAACTATGACGACAACTATAAATCTAATGATTGGCATATATATACATCTGAAATTTTACATGAATATTTTTTTAATAAACATCTTGATTTTAATTTTTCAATTAAAGACTCTCAATATGGTATAAATTTATATCATAGTATTGATTATGAACAATCTAAATTAGGTTCAAATACAATAATAAAAGATACTAATATTAATCAATATTATCCTGATAATATTGATATTTTTCCTACATTTAAAAAAAATAATACAGATACTAATTTAAAATCACATAATGATACTGTTTATAATAATAATAATTTAATTAATAATTGGAATTTATTTAATTCTAAATGGTTTGAAAGTATTTATTCTTTATATAATAAAGCTAATATTACAAGTGTTGTTTATTCAAAAAAAAATAGTATAATATATTATGCATGTAATTCTCCACATATTATATTACAAAAATCTATTAATAGTAGTAAATTAGAAATTTTTTATGGTAATGATATATTATTTAATCCATTATCTTTATTAATTAAAGAAATTGATTATAAAGAATATTTAGTTGTTTCTGGTATGAAATATATTGCAATGATTGAAATTAATACAAAAAAATTATATATAAAAAAAACAGTTTGTTCAATTGAACAAAATAATTCAAGATATCATCCAGATAATTTGTTATCAGAAATAACATTAAAAGATGAATTTGAAATTTCAAAAGAAATGGATTTTAATTATTTTTTACATAGTAATAAAATACATCCAATATTAAAAGATAATGTTAATGATGTATATTATGAAAATAATAAAACTTCATTAAATCATTTTAAAAATCAAATTGAATTAGATTATATTAATGATAAAAATAATAAAAATATTGATAAATTAGATTTTATAAGAAATGAAAATTTACAAACTGCTTATAAATATGATAATAAAGGCACTACAAGGTATAATTATTTTTTTAATAATTATACTATTCCAGATGATAAAACCGAATTAAATATACCTTATGATCCTAAATTAAAAAATACTATTTTTAATACAGAATATGGTATTAGTTTAGATGATATTTTTAATGAAAATACAAGTGGATTTTTAAATTCAAATTTAGATTTAATGTATTTAGATAATTTAGTTAATTATGATGATGATAAAATGATGTTTACTGTTGATCAAGCACAATTATTTGATGAAAATAGTCCAAAATGGAGTAGTTTTGCTGGATTTATTTTATTGGATTATAATAATTTATTATCAACAGAACCATTTGAAAATTGTAATTTAAAATATAATGAAAATCGTATTAATATTGAAAATATTGATAATATTCAATTATTAAAAATAGAGGAAGTTATACAATTATATAAAGAAGAACAAAAATTTGTATATCCGGGATTAATACACAATCCTCATTGTGGAACAAAATATATGAATGGTTTTAGTTGGGATTTAAGACATATTAGAAGTGTATCTAAAGTTATAAATGATAATGGATCTAAAATTTTTTATGCTGCTACATATGATCAAATTTTTAAATATCAGGTTGATACTAATCAAATATGTTCAATTTTACAAACATATGGTAAAAAATATTATGCAACTGAAAGTCAAATAAGTAGTCAAAATAATTTAAATTTTTTTAGAGGTTATGATTATTGTGATGAACTTAAACTTTTTGTTGATTATTATCCTAAATGTAATAGAGATGTATTTCCTCTTAATTATTTTAAACATATTTATCCTAATATGACTGAAAAAATTCCTTCAAATAAAAGTTTTGGAAAAATGGCAACTAAAAATACTAATTCTGGAAGTATAAGTTTTGAAAATGAATTTCCTGGAAATTTAATGATTCATAAATTATTTAAATTTATTAATTTTAAAAAAGATAAATCTATTTTTGATACTAATACTTTATCTCATACATCAAGATTTGGTATTATAACTGGTATTTATTTATTAGATAAAGATAATATTATTATTTCTGAATTAAGTAACAATTGTTTAAGATATATTAATTTTAATCAAAATAAATTCACTATAATAACTGATAATGTTGATAAAAATAAAGAATTTAATACTAATACAAATACTAAATTTAATTTTCAAGATACTAATGAAATATTTGATAATAAATTTAAATATATATATAAACCTGATATTATTCAAAGACCATTATGTTTAATTGAAAAAGAAAATAATAAAAGTATATTTATTATGACTACAGAACCATTTATGGGTAATGAAGAAGATAGTTTAAAATTATATAATTTTAATTTTCAAAATAAAAAATTTTCAAATAATAAAATTTATAAAAAAACTATTTATTTATATAATGATAAAATTATTGATCTTTCTCTTTTATTTAATATTAAATTTAATTATTTTATAGCAAGTAACTTTTTTAAAAATGGAATAATTGATACTACTTTACAACAATTTATTAATATTACTAATAATTATTTAAATATTACATTTAATCAATACAATAATATATCATATACTTTTCAAATTATTGCTAAAAATACAAGTAATAATGTTTCATCTAAACCATTAATTTTTGAAATTATTCAATTAACTAAAGATAAAATTGAATCTTTTGATAAACCTATTAAAAAAAAAATTAATACTAAATTATTTAATGAAAAAATTAGTAATCATATGGAAAATACTATAATTGATGAAGGTAATTTACATTATGGAAATATTATATATGATTCTGAAAAAATTGATTTAAATCAATATATTTCTGGATATTATAATAAATTAGAAAATATTCAAGATATTACTCAAAATTATTTAGAAGTATATTATTCAAAATATGGATTTTCTGATGATCCACATGATAAATTAATTCCATATGGACATTATAATGAAGTTAGAAATGATTTAATATATTATAATAATAAAAGAATTTTATTAGAAAAATATACTAATAAAAATTCACCAAGAATTAATAATTTTTCAAGTTATAATGATAATGAATATAGTTATTTTAATAATACTAGTATTAATGGATTTAATTGTGTTTTACCTATAAATAAAATTAATACAAGAAATATTAATCCTTTACCTTATGAAAAATATTGGAATTTACCTATTAAAAAAGCTTGTGGTATAATTAAAAATCAAGAAAATCCTGATAATTTATATTATATTAAAGAATTTATACCATATACATGTAATATTACATTAATTAAAAAAACTTCTACAATTCTTAATGATATAATTATAAATACACAACATACATATAAAAAATATTATAATTTTAAAGATTATATTATTAAATATAATTATGATTTAGTTAATAAATATTATATGGAAGATTTTAAATTAGTTCCTGATGAATTTACAGATCATTTAATAAAAAAAAAAGCTGATTATAAATATTGGGAATGTATTATTTTAAAATTTCCAGATCCAATTAATAAATATAAATATGATTATAAAGACTATTATTTTAAAATTTTAACTGTTAATGATAAAACAATAAAATTTCAAGAAATTGATTATGCTTTTATTAATTTTATAAATACGATGCAAGATCCTGACTATGATCAAATTTATAATTATTTATCTTTTTCTTATCGTATCTCATATAATAATAAAATATATACACCTATAGAATTAATAATTTCATCTGATTCTGATTTATATAATGATATATTAACTAATATAAATAGTAATATTAATAATAATAATAATAATAATAATTATAATAATAATTTTAATGAATTGAATATTACAATTCAAACTGATGAAAATTTATCATATTTATTTAATACTGATGATAATAATATTTATATTAAAATTCCTGGAAAAATAAATAATTTTTTATATGATTATGGAATTCAAAATATTAAAAATAAATATGGTGGTGAAATTTTATACAATTTTAAAAAACATGATATTTTTAAAAAAGATAATTCTCCTAATCCTAATTATCGTAATCCTATTGAACTATATGGTTGGAATGGTTGGGCGAATTATGAATATGATGATAATTATAATGATTATAACTATGATTATAGTTATATTCCTACAAAATATGAAATACCATTACATACATCTAAATCTTTATATTCAATATTAAATAGATATGATTATGAAAATGATAATCCTGAATTAACTAAAGTTACTAAAAATAATGTGAATGATGAACCAACAATGAGACAATCAATTAATAAAAAATTATTTTTAAGATATTTATCAGAAGATAAATATAGTTATAGATTTAAAAATATGTATTTTAATCAATTTATTGATCAACCTGAACCTCAAGGAATTAAAATTACAAGTGATAAATTAAAACAATATTTATCATCTAATATTCATAAATATAATTATGAAGAAACTGTAATTAGTAATTATGATATTGATCATAAAATTCAAGATAAAATTAAATTTGATAAAAGTCTTAAAACTAATGATGAAAGTATATATAATAAACCGATAACAGAACAAGAATGGCAAGAAATAATTAGTGAAAATCCTGAATTAAATAATTTAACAATGGATCATTATATTGAATTAGATATTTATAATTATAAATATTATTTTAAACCTAAATTTTCTAATGATTATGATTTTTAAATTTATTTTTTGATTTTTAATTTTTATTTTTAATATTTTTATTGAACTATATTCATAAAACTAATTATTAAAATTATGGCATTTTATACCTCTATTTTTTTTTGATCATATCGTTCTGATTAAATACTACTTGTGATCATAGCGTGATCATATTTTTTCTGATAAATTATATAATCGTGATCATTTGTTATATTTTATTGATAAATATAACATTTATTATGATCATAATTATATTGATAAAATACTACTTATGATCATATCTTTTTTGATAAATTATATAGTCGTGATCATTTGTAATATTTTATTCATAAAATTATGATCATAATTATATTGATAAAATACTACTTGTGATCATATTTTTTCTGATAAATTATATAGTCATGATCATATATTTTTTGATAAATTTTGTTTGTATAAATATATGTAAAGTTTAAATATTATTATTAATGATCCATTCACTAATTAAATTAAAACCATGTAATGAACATATATCAATAGTATTTTCATTATAATCGAGTAAAATGCCTTTATCATTAACAATAATATTGACTAAATTATCATGATTTTTAATAACAAGTGTAAAATCATTAATATATTTAAGACTTGTAATATAATAATGTTTTTTGAGTATAATTTTGAATAAATTATCAAAATATTGTAATGTATTCATATCATTATAATTTTGATTTAATGTGATATTAAGTTTATTAATAACAGAAAGTATTTGTTTTTTTGGTATATGATCAAAAAAATCAAGAATATTATTATTGATAAGGCATGGATCACAATAAAAAGATTTATTAATTTTACAAGGTGTAGATACAATAGGTATAGACATACTTGCACATACAGCATCAATAATAGAAACATCTGGTGTATTATCAGTATTAAATAATTCGATTTCACCAGTATTTATTGAGAGTGCAGTAATATGTAAATTATTACCTAATTTTTTAGAAAGTTCAATAAATGTTAAATCATCTTGATGATATGTATCTTTAATATATTGTTTAAGATAAGTTAAATATTTATATGAACTTTCCATACCTTTATCTTCAATAATATTGATAACATTATTAATATTATTAAATTTTACATTATAATCTCTACTTTGTTTATAAATATCTTCTTCAATAATATTTATAGGAATTTGTAATGCTAACATTAATGCCATAATAGATCCAAAAGATACTCCTCCAAAATCTTTAATAAATTTAAATTTATATGGAAAAAATTGAATATATTTAATAATTCCAATATATGAAAATCCCCATATATGGCTTCCAGAAAAAAAAATATGAGTAAGCATTATTTATATTTAATATAAATAATATATTTAAGTAGTTGAACCAAATCCTCCATCATTTCTTTTAGTTTTATATAATTCATTGGTAATTTTAAATTGTGGAAAATATTGTTTTTTTAAAATAAGTTGGCAACATCTAAATGGAAAAATAATATCAATCGCATCATGTGATACTTTTGTTAAACAAATATATAAATTTCCTTTATAACTACAATCAATAATACCAATATTATTAGATAAAATATATCCTGTTTTAACAATAGATGATCTTGGAACTATTTCGATATAATATCCGGATGGTATATCTAATTTAATACCAGTATCATACATATTAGTAGTAGCATTTATATTTTTATGTAAATTAGTAATAGAAATATCAAATCCAACATCACTAAAATTATTTTTAAAAGGAGTAATAGCTAAATCATTAGTTTTAAATATATTAATAGTAGGAATATCACAAGAAATAATAGATTTAAATGTAATATAATTATTATTTAAATAAAGTGTTTCTTTTTGATTAGTATATAATAAACCTAAAAAATCAATAAAATTAGTATTTTTAAATAGAATAAATTGTGAATCAATTTCAAAAGGAATATTTAAAAAATTATAAATAATATGATTAATTAATTGATTAGAAACAAGAAAACATTCTTTATCATTAATATCAATACCTCCATAAGAATCTAAATATCCTAATAAAAAATCTGATAATTCTGAAATATTATAATTATTAGGATCATTATTTTTAGAACAAGTAATATCAGGTGCTACATGTATAGGCAATGGTTTATTATAATTATTATATAACCAACCATTGATATAATATGACATATTATATATAATATATTATATATCTTAATATCATTTTTTTTTTATATAAAAAAAGATAATAATAAATTAAAAAATGTAATAAAAATTAAAAATTTAATACCATTAATATATTTAATACTATAAATATTAATAAATTTAATATTAATTAACCAAATAAAAATATAAATTAAATTATATAAAATATCTATTAAATTAATATTAATATTATGGTATTTAAGTATATAAATAGATATAATTAAAGGAATAATATGTAAAAATATATTAACAATATGAAAATAAAATATAGTAATATTAAGTTTTTGTGGTATTAAATGATATAAATATGGTTCAAATATAAAAAATAAATGAAAGACAATAAATATATCAATTGAATTAATAATAATAATATTATTATATGGATCAATAAATTGTGAAATAATATTCCATATTGTTAATTGTTTAAAAAAATCATTTTTATATTTAAAATTAGAGATAATATCTAATATATTAGCAATAAAATTAGTATAAATAATTATTTGTAAATGGTTCATTATATATTAATAAATTATTAAAATCTTTAAACCTTTTTAGTAAAAAAGAATATAATAATTTAGTATTATCAATATTTTTTATTGATATAAATAAAATAAATGGAAAATATAGTAATAGCAATTGTATTAATAACATTAATATATTTATTTGTTTTATATTATGAGAATAAAGATCATGAATTTATAAAAGCAGAAGATGGTAATGAATATAGAGTTCAAATTAATGATGATAATGAAAAAACTGCTGAATTATTATCAAAAGCAGTTAATAAAATAAAAAATTTAATAAATCATTTAAAAAGAAATAATAGTGATGATATAAGAACTAAAACTTTATTAGATAGATTTGATGTAGAAAATATAACAGAAAATAATAAAAATGAAGCAAAAAATGGAATAACAAGTTATACAGTAAATAAAGGTGATAAAATAGTAGTATGTTTAAGACAAAAAAATGGAAATTTAGTAGATTTAAATACATTAATGTATGTAATAATTCATGAAATGGCTCATATATGTGATTTAACAAGTAAACAACATGATCAGAAATTTTGGAATAATTTTGAATGGTTATTAAAAGAAGCAATAAATATAGGTGTATATACTTATGAAAATTATGAAGAAAATGAAAAACCTTATTGTGGAATAGATATAACATCAAATGTAATAGATGATAATTAAAGTATAAAAAAATGATATATATATATTTATAAAAATAAATGAATTTGATATTTCAAATTATTGATTGGTATATTCCCAAATATAAAGATAAATACTATAGAAATGAATTTTCACATAATTATGATATAATAATATATGGAATAACAGAAACTGGAAAAACAGTTAATTGTATAGTTACTGATTATCAACCATTTTTTTATGTAAGAGCACCATTAAATTTAAAAAAATCTGAAATTAAAAATAAAGTTTCAAAATTATTAAGTGAATTAGAAGATAATGAATATGAATATAATGTTAAAAAATTTAATTCATCAGAAATAGAAAGAAAAGTAGGTTTAAAAAAGAGTGATTTTGAATCAATAAAAATTAATATAGTATCAAAAAAAGATTTTTGGGGTTATAGTGAAGAAAATAGATATTTTTTAAAAATTACAACAAAAAGTAATGCATTATTTAAAACAATGCAATATATATTTCAAGAATATAATAAAAAATGGTGTGAAAAAAATAGTGGAGAATGGATATTATATGAAACTAATATTGAACCTTTTTTAAGATTTATTCATGAAAAAGATATTAAACCTACTGGATGGTTATCTATTAATTTAAAATTAACTGAAAAAATTATTAGTAATACTGATTATTCATTTATGATTAATTATAAAGATATAGAAGTAATTAATAAAAAAAAATTAGGACCAATATTAATAGCAAGTTTTGATATAGAATGTACAAGTAGTCATGGTGATTTTCCAATGGGAATAAAAAATTATAAAAAGATATCTCAAGAATTATGTGAAAATGTTGAAAAAATAATAAATGAAGATTTATTTGAAATAATAAAACAATGTTTTGATGATAATGTAATAATAAATGGTATTAAAATAAGTATTCTTCATATAAAAAGAAGACCAACATTAGGACAATTAGAAGAATTAAAAAATAATATTCCAAAAATAAAAGAATTATTAAATGAAATTTTAATTAATAAAGGAATAAAAGTACAAGAAATATTAGAAATAGAGAATAAAATAAATAAAAAATTAAGTAGTATATTACCAGAATTATATGGAGATCCAATAATACAAATAGGAACAACATTTCATAGATATGGTAATAATGAAATAATTTATAAACATTTAGTTAATTTGGGAACTTGTGATAAAATTGATGGAGTAGATGTTATAGAATGTAAAAGTGAAGATGATTTATTACTAAAATGGAAAGAAATGATTATTAAAAAAAGTCCTGATATTATTACTGGTTATAATATAATGGGTTTTGATTTTAAATATATATATGATAGGTGTTTAGAATTAAAAATATATGAAAAATTTAAAATTAATTTTGGTAAAAGTGGAAATATTGATTGTGAATTTGAATCAAAATCTTTATATTCAGCTGCATTAGGTGAAGTTAATACTTATTTTTTTAAATTTGAAGGTATATTATTAATTGATTTAATGGTATATGTAAAAGCACCAACAGTATTAACTTTAGATAATTATAAATTAGATAATGTAGCAGAAAATGTTTTAGGTGAAAAAAAAGTAGATTTAAAACCAAATGAATTATTTAAAAAATTTTTAGGTTCTTCAACTGATAGACAAGAAATTGGTATATATTGTATTCAAGATTGTGAATTAGTAAATAAAATAATTCAAAAAATGAAAGTACTTGAAAATACAAGTGGTATGTCAAATGTATGTTTAGTGCCAATAAGTTTTATATTTCATAGAGGTCAAGGTATTAAAATATATTCATTAGTAATGTATGAATGTAATAAAAGAAATCAAGTTATTCCATTTAAATCATTTGTTGAAGATACTGGTTATGAAGGAGCTATTGTCCTTGAACCTAAAACTGGTATTTATATTGAAGATCCTATTGTTGTATTTGATTATTCAAGTTTATATCCAAGTTCTATGATTGCTGAAAATTTATCACATGATAGTTATATATTACCGAATGATATTGATAAATATGTTAAAAATAGAAAATTAATAAATGCTGAAAATAAATATTTAAATATTATTGATATTGATGATGTTAGTCATTATTATGTTAAATATAAAGATGAAACAAAATCAACTATTCCTCAAATATTAGAAATGTTAATTAAACAAAGAAAATTAACACGTGCTAAAATTAATTATAAATCAATTAAAATTGAAAATAATATTATATATAGCGGAATTTATAATGAAGATAATTTAACTGTAAAAGATTTAGATACAAATGAAATTTTCTATATTCAAGATAAAAATAAAATTTTAGAAATTTATGATACTTATAATCAATTTGAAAAAGATGTTTTTGATTCTTTACAATTAGCTTTTAAAATTACTGCTAATTCATTATATGGACAAACTGGTGCTAAAACATCACCTATTTATTTAAAATCAATAGCAGAATGTACAACAGCAACGGGTAGAGGTATGATAATAAAGGCAAAAGAGTTTGTGGAGAAGGAGTATAATGCAGATGTAATTTATGGTGATAGTGTAATGGGTTATACTCCAATAGTATTAAGAAATGATAAAGGTATGATAAATGTAATATCATTTGATGATTTAGGATATTGTAGATGGTTATCATATAATAATCTTGATAAAAATGGAAGTAATAAAGAACATTTATTTAATCCAGGTTATTTTATTTGGACACATAACGGATGGTCTCCAATAATAAGATTTATTAGACATAAAACAATAAAACAAATTTATAGAATTATTACAAATAGTGGTATTATTGATGTTACTGAAGATCATTCATTATTAGATTTAAATGTTAAAGAAATTAAACCAAATGAATTAAAAATCAATGATAATTTATTACATTCAAAAATAAAAACTGAAAAATTAAATAGAGAAAATAGTAGAATTTTTAATATAAATAATAAATTTATGTATAAAGATTTACAAGATTTTGTATTAAGATCAAAAAATATAAAAATAGAAAAAATAAATAATAATGATTATATGATAGTAAATGTAGATTATAAATATAGAGATGAAAATAAAATAATAGAAATTATTAAATTACATGAAAAATATGATGGATATGTATATGACATTGAAACAAAAGAAGGAGTATTTAATGCTGGTATTGGTAATTTAGTTCTTAAAAATACTGATTCTATTTTTTGTAAATTTCCTTTAAAAAACAAAGGAAAATTAGCAGTTAAAGAAGCAATAGATAAGGGTTATGAAGTAGAAAAAGCCATAGCAGAAGTAATGAAAGTTCATAAACCTCAAGCTTTAAATTATGAAAAAGTGTTATATCCATTTATATTATTTAGTAAGAAAAGGTATGTAGGTTTATTATATGAAGATAATGAAAATAAATGTAAAGAAAAATCAATGGGTATTGCATTAAAAAGAAGAGATTATTCTAAAATTATGAAATATGTATATGGTGATATTATTCATAAAATTTTATGGGATAATGATTTAAATGGTTCATTTCAAATTTTAGATGATTATTTATTAAAAATAATTAATGGTAATATAGAATTAGAAAGTTTAATTATTTCTAAAACTTTAAAGAGTACTTATAAAGATCCTGAAAAAATTGCACATAAAGTTTTAGCTGAAAGAATAGGTGCAAGAGATGCTGGTAATAAACCTGCAATTAATGATAGATTACCATATATATATATTCAAAATGATAATCCTAAAGCATTACAAGGTGAAAGGATTGAAACTATTGAATTTATAAAAGAAAATAAAATAACACCTGATTATTTACATTATATTACTAATCAAATTATGAAACCAGTTATACAATTATATTCTTTATGTATTGATCAGATTCCTAATTATCAATGTCCTAAAAATTATTGGGAAATTATAAATGAAAGATTAAAAGATGAAAAAGATTTATATAAAGATGATATTAAAAGATTAAATAGAATAACAAGTTTAAAAGAAAAATTAGTGAAGGAATTATTATTTGATAAATATATAGAAAAATTAGAAAAACCTATATATGATGAAAATGGAAATATATTAAAAAAGAGAATAAGTTCAAGTCAAAGGATGGTAAAAGAGTTTGATTATAAATGTAAAAAAGATGAATTAAAAAATATTGAATGTAATTTAATTATAAAAGTATCAAAAGTTAAATCAATAATAACGATAAAAATTGATAATGAAATAAAAGAGATAAAATGTAATTTAAATAAAAGTAATTTAAAGGAAGGAATTATAATAGATACGATAGCAAATTTTATAGAAAATAATAGTGATAATTATATTAAATTTAAGACTAAAGGTATGGCTAAATTAGTTAAAGATTATAATGTAATAAAAGAAATAGAAAATACAGAAGATAAATATTGGATTGATGCACCATCAAGTATAATGGTAATGTTTTCAAAATTAATGCCATATTTTCTTAGATTTAGTATACAATAAATTAATATAATATTAAATTATAAATTAAATGGGTAATTCAAAAAGTACTCCACAAACTGAAAAAACTGATATTAGATCAATTACTAATTTACCTACAGTTAATAATTATAATAATAAATTAAAATATTTAAGATGTATATATTTAACTGAAGTTGAAAAAAAAATAGGTTTATTATCTCCTAATTCTTTTTATAGTAAAAATATATCAATTAAATTAGATAGTAATATTAATTATAATAATATTCAAACTAAAAATATTTTAAAAAATATATTTAAAAAAGATAATATAATTAAAGATTATTTAAAAAATATTAAAATTAGTCAATTTTCATTAAATAATGATCAAATGATAGAATTTGAAAATAAAATTTTAAATGAAGTTAATAAAATTAAAGATATATATGGTTCCGTTTATATTTTATATTCTAAAAAATTAGAATATAATGGTAATTATTTAGAAAGAATATGTAATATATTATATGAAGATGATAAAGAATTTTATGGAGAATTGATTAAAGCTTTAAAAGATAAAAAAAATAATGAAATAATTAAAAAATCTATATTTTCAAAATATAAATGGAATGGTATTATGGATGTAATAATATTAATACCTAATATTAATAGAATTAATAAATTACATACAAATATAATAGATTTAAAAAATGCTAATATTTATATGAAATATTTGACAAAATCTAATATAAGTGATATAGAAATTAATAGTATATTAAAAATGTTTCCAAAAATCGGTAAAAATAATAAAAATTATAGAAAATATTTAAAAAATTTTGTAAAAAAAAATAATTTTAAAAGAGATATGAATAATTCATGTTTATTACATGGTTGTACGAGTGTAGATACTGAAAATATAAGAAGATTAATTCCTTATTTTAATAAAGAAGAGAAAGAAATTAAAAATCAAGCAAAAAATAAGAAAATTTATTTACCTCAAAAATGTTTAAAAACATATGATTATCATATTAATGGGTATAATCCTGAAAGATCAAAAACTAATTTAGATTATTTTGAAAATGTTGATTATGGTGATATTATATTTGAATTAATTTTTGCAATGGTTATGAAAGATTGTATTCATGATAAAAGAGATAAAAGTGAAGGATTAATTAAAAAATGGAATAATTATCATGAAAAAATGAGAAATAATCAAGAAATTGAAGATGATGAATTAGTATATGAAAATATAATTGAACATTTGGAAACATATGTAAATCAATGTTTATATGATATTCCTTCTGATGAAAAAGATGATGAAGATAATGATATAGCTATTAAACCATTGAAGATAAAGAAAGATCATTATACAAAATGGAATGTTGATATAATGGTTGAATTAGCTATTCGTCAAAATAAATATCCTGGTATTCAAGAACATATTTATCCATTATTTAAATTAGATATAGTAACTAATAAATTACCATGGAATGATTTTTTAGAAATTACACATGGTATGGGAGAAAATGAATTATTGGATAAAGTTAAATCATTTAATAATAAATATGAATTATCAATAGATTTTGAAGGTAAAGTTGGTATTAAACATATTGAAAGCAATAGATATATTAGATGGTTAAGCAAACAAAAATTACCAGGTAATCAATTTAAATTATCTTTAGATAGTCAAGGTTATTTAAATATTAATAGTATTGAACAAGATAAAATTTTTATTAGACATAAATTTCAAATTGTTGATAATGTTTTTAAAAATCCATTGTCATTAATTATTTCTAATAATGGTAAAATGATTATTTATGAAAATGGTTTTAAAACTGTTGGAAATTCTGATAATTTTAAAACAATTGAAAATAAATTAAATTTTACATTATTAGATACATTTTTTAATTTTAGAGAAAGTGATGAATCATTATATAATTATTTTAATAAAAATGATGATAATATATCTGATCATAATTATCAATATAAATATATTTATAAAGATTATTTTAAAAGTAAATTAAATGAATTGTTTTTAGATTAATTTTTTTTATATTTATCAATGTTAATAATAAAGATAATGGATTTTTTAAATATATATTTTAATGATCATAAATATCCTTTAACGAGTCATCAATTAGATAGTTATCGTGAATTTTTAAGAACAAACATACCTAATATTATTAAAAGTGGTAATCCAATTACAATGATTAAAACTGAAAATCAAGAGATTTATGATTCTGATAGTGATAATGATAATGATAATCAGAATTTATTTAATAATTTAAAAATTGAAGTTACTATTGGTTATAATGATAATATTTATATTGATAGACCTATTGTTAATAATAAAGACAAAGATAAATTATTAACACCTAATGATGCTAAATTAAAAAATTTAACTTATCAAACTAATATTTATGCTGATATTAAATTTGACTTTTTTGATCAAAATAATTTAAATGAACCTATTAAATTTGAAAATAAAGATAATATTAGAAAAGATGTATATATTGGTTCAATACCAATAATGACACATAGTGATGCTTGTATATTACATGGTCAAAATAAAGAAATTTTGAAAGAATTAAAAGAATGTATTAATGATTATGGTGGATATTTTATAATTGATGGTAAAGAAAAAGTTATTGTATCACAAGAACAAATTACTAAAAATAGATTATTTTTAAAAAAAATTGATGATGATGATGATTATTTTAGTCATAAAGCTTATATTTCTTGTAAAGCTGAAAAAGGAGAAGGTTCATTAATATCTAAAAGATTTGAAATGTTAATGTATAAAAAAGATATTGCATTTGATTTACATATTAAAAAAAAAATTGATTTATCTAAATTTTCTAAACCTGGATCTATTGTATTTAATATGGCTAAAATTAATTTAAATATACCTATTATTTTATTATTTAAATTTTTAGGAGTTGCTAATGATTTAGATATTTATACTATTATTTTTGGAGATATTAATAATCATTCTGATGAAGAAAAAAATAAATATAGTGATTTTTTAAGACCTTCATTTATTGAAGCTAATAAATTAATTACTAATTTTGAAACTAATTATAAACAACCTTTTAATTTAGTTAAATATATTGTTAAATTTAATCAAAAAACTAAATTATTAAAAGAAGATATTATTAAAGGTATTTTATATATTGATTTATTTCCTAATATTATATCTAAAGATGAATTTAATAATGATCTTCAAACTATTGATGGTAAATTAAAATATTTAGGTTATTTATTAAAAAAATTTGCTGATTTTACTTTTGGATTTTTACATGAAACTGATAAAGATAGTTATTTTTATAAAAGAATTGATGTTAGTGGTTTTATGCTTTCTGAATTATTTAATGAAGTATATGATAAATTTAGAAAACAATTAAGAGATAGAATTGATAAATTATATTATTATGGGGTTTGGAGAAATAAAAAAAATATTGGAAATAATGTTGAAACTTATAAAAGTTTTTTAGGAAATAATGATGATGTTAGAAAATTAATTCCTTCATTATTTTTAAGTGAAACTTTTATTAAATCATTAAAAGGGAAATGGGGGTTAGCTGATACTGATGATTATGAAGAAGGTAAAGTTCAAGATTTATCCAGAATTAGTTATCTTGGATATTTATCACATGTTAGAAGAGTTGATATTTCAATTGATAGAGATTTAAAAATTTTTAAATCACATATGTTACACCCTCAACAATATGGTATTATATGCCCATATGAAACACCTGATGGAGGTTCTATTGGATATTTAAAAAATTTAGCTTTATTAACTAAAATTACATCTGGAACACCCGAAATTGATATTTATAATGCTTTAGAAGATACCAACTTATTTATTAATATTGAAAATTGTAGTAGTATTATTATTAATCAAATTACTACTACTAAAATTTTATTAAATGGTTCTTTAATTGGTATTACTTTTTCACCATTAAAATTACATTCTTTTTTAAAATTATGTAAAAGAACTGGTTGTTTAAATATATTAATTAGTGTTTCTTTAGATTATTTTAATAATGAATTAATTATATTAACTGAACCTGGAAGACCCATGCGACCTTTACATGTTGTTAAAAATTTTAAAATTAATAATTCTATTAATAAAAAAAATTGGTTTGATTTTTTAATTGGTAATTTTTTACAAGATATTAATAATGAAAATATTTATACTAAAATTGGTTATATTTCACCTTTTGCTCCTGACGATAATATTGATAATGTTATTAAAAATATGGAAAATAAAGCTGGAACTATTGAATATATTGATGTTGAAGAAGCTGATAAATCTTATATTGCTATGTTTGAACATGATATTACTAAACAACATACACATTGTGAAATACATCCATCTACTATTTTAAGTGTTGTTAGTGCTAATATTCCATTATGTAATCATAGTTTTGCTGCCAGAAATATTTTCCATGCTGCACAATCTAAACAAGCTATTGGATTATATACCACTAATTTTAATGAACGATTTGATACTATGTCATATTTATTACATTATCCACAAAAACCTATTATTTCTACACAAATTTCTTATTTAACCGGTAGTGAATTTATGTATAATGGCACTAATATTATTGTTGCTGTTATGGCTTATAGTGGTTTTAATCAAGAAGATAGTCTTATGATTAACAAAGGTGCTATTAATAGAGGATTTGAAGAAATTACTTATTATAAATCTGTTTCTTTATCTACTAAAACTAATAATTCTAAAGATAAAATGTTTTTTTGTAATCCATTAAAACTTATTCAAGAAGGCAAAAAAATTATTAATTTTAAAAATAATGCTAATTATAAATTACTTAATGATAATGGATTTATTCCTAAAGGCACATATGTTCCTCCTGGTAAAGATACTGCTGTTATTGGATGTATTTTACAAAGAACTGTTCTTAAAGAAATTAAAAGAGGAACCTTTACTAAATTAATTACTGAAGAAGAATATATTGATAAATCATTTATTACTGATGATAATTATTATGGATTAATTGATAAAGTTTATATTTCTAATAAATCTATTTCTGATACTGATATGGTTTGTAAAGTTAGATTTCTTAAAGTTAGACAACCTGAATTAGGAGACAAACATTCCAGTAGACATGGACAAAAAGGAGTTATTGGCAGAATTTTTGATGAAGAAGATATGCCATATACTAAAGATGGACTTAAACCTGATATTATTATGAATAGTCATGCATTCCCATCCAGAATGACTATTGGACATATTGTTGAATCCGTTTTTGCCAAATTATGTTGTCTTAAAGGAAATATTGGGGATGGTACTGTTTTTATTGATTTTGATAAAAATAAAATGCAAGATGAATTATTAACTTATAATTTTGATAAAAATGGTAATGAACTTTTATATAATGGATATAATGGAAAACAAATTAATGCTGATATATTTATTGGACCTGTATACTATTTCAGATTAAAACATATGGTTGCTGATAAAATTAATGCAAGAGGACGAATTAATTTCCCTAAACAACCACTTACCAGACAACCTACTGCTGGTAGAAGAAAACATGGAGGATTAAGAATTGGAGAAATGGAAAGAGATTCCATTTTAGCACATGGAGTTTCTAAATTTATACAAGAAAGTTATATGCAAAGATCTGATGATTTTACTTTAACTATTGATAAACATACTGGAACACCTGTTAATTCTCTTATATTAGATCCTGTTAATATTAAAATACCTTATTGTTTTAAATTATTATACCAAGAATTAGAAACTATGGGACTTGGATTACATTATGTTATTGATAAAAATAATATTGATCAAAATGAAATTGAATATATTGATAATTTTAGTTCAGATGATGATAATATTATTTTTGGAGGTTCAGATCAAGAATCATATCAAAATTCAGATTCTGAATTAGATCAAGAACAAGAACAAGAAGATGAAGAAGTACAAGAACAAGAACAAGAACAAGAACAAGAACAAGAACAAGAACAAGAACAAGAACAAGAACAAGAACAAGAACAAGAACAAGAACAAGAACAAGAACAAGAACAAGAACAAGAACAAGAACAAGAACAAGAA